>Ga0194128_10005581_pt1 | contig 17513 bp, 19 predicted proteins | sample TA2KigCa65mmetaG_FD_148650 | JGI IMG/M metagenome (GOLD analysis project Ga0194128, IMG submission 148650) | Freshwater microbial communities from Lake Tanganyika, Tanzania - TA2015037 Kigoma Deep Cast 65m | ecosystem: Environmental > Aquatic > Freshwater > Lake | place: Tanzania: Lake...
GAATGGTGGATCACCCCCTGTGATTGACGCTGTTCCAGGGCCATGTCCAAGGCCTGCAGAACCAACTCGGTGCGCAGGTGGGAGGCCATCGCCCAACCGACGATCTTGCGGCTGAACGCATCCAGCACCACCGCCAGGTAGAGGAAACCAGCCCAGGTGGCACCCAGGTGATATCGGCCACCCATAGTTGATTGGGGGCCGTGGCGGTAAAGTCCCGTCGCACCACATCCGCCGCCGGGGCCGCAGCCACCTCCCGGCGCGTCGTCTTTACCCTGGGACGCCGACTGACGCCTTGCAGTCGCTCCTGGCGCATCAGTCGGGCCACCCGCTTACCACTGATGCGGAGGCCCTCACCGCGCAATTCTTCCAGGATACGCGGCACCCCATAGGTGCCGTCTGACCAGGCATGAATCGCCTTGATGCGCTCCCGCCGTCCTTGGTCAGCCTGGGACCGCGCCGATGGCTGCCGTCGACACCAGGCGTAATAGCCGCTGGGGGAGACGCCCAGCAGCTGACACATCAGCTCAACCGGATACACGGCCTGATACGTCTTCACCAAGTCGAAGAGTTTCCCGGTATCGACCCGGTCTCCCGAGCGAACCAGGCCGCGGCTTTTGACAGGATCTCCCGCTCCAAGCGCAACTGCTTATTCTCTCGGCGCAGTCGGGCGATCTCCTCCCGCTCCGGGCTGCTCAACCCGTCCTGGCGCTGGCCTTGGTCGCGCTGGGACTGGGCGATCCAGTTGCGGATGGTCTGTGCCGTGGGCTCGAACTCCTGGGCCAGTTCCTCCGGGGTACGACCGGCCTGAGCCAGCTCAAGAACCTGCTGCCGAAACTCCGCCGGATAGGGCGGGCGTGATCTGGGCATCATGGACTCCTTTCACCAAAGTGATAAGGTGTCCACCAAAACGGGTCAACCCCAATGTACTGGGCCGTGGTGCCCTACGCTGGGAACGGGTCGCCTGCCTACGTATTGGTCGGGCGCTCCGCATTCCGAGGGCCCGCACCCAAGGCCTCGGAAGGGGTTTCGTCAGTCGCGAGGTTATGATCAGTGAGCGACCCCCTGAGGCCGATGACCGCGCTGTTCCCGGACACCGGGAAGGCGATCTTATTCTTGGCCTGAATAGCTCAGCGATCGGGACGCTGGTCGAGCGCAGCACTCGATTCACGGTGCTGATGCACCTCCCCCGGATGGGTGGCCACGGCCATCGGCTCCGCACGAAGAACGGACCCGCTCTCGCTGGCCATGGCGCCCAGGCGGTTGGCGACGCGATTGCTACCTCGATTGCGATGCTGCCAGACCACCTGCGCAAATCGCTGACCTGGGACCAGGGAGTGGAGATGGCTCAGCACGCCCAACGCCGGGTCGACACGGGCCTGGCGATCTACTTCTGCGATCCCCATAGTCCATGGCAACGAGGGACCAATGAGAATACCAACGGTCTGCTGCGGCAGTACTTCCCCAAAGGCACAGACCCGAGCAGGCATAGCGCCGATAGCCTCATCCCAGGGGCCGCAGCCCTCAACAATCGTCACCGCAAGACGCTCAGCTGGCATACCCCTGCAAAAGCATTCAACCACCATATACTCTCCGCTCAGAAAGACCGTGTTGCGACGGTATTTAGAACCTACCCAATCGCCAAATTTCAACCCGGTCCCGCGCCATCTTGACCCTGTTTACCAGGGGTCGTAATATCGAGCCGCACAAGGAGCTTTGCCATGTTAGCCAGCACCCTCAAGAAAAAAGTCGCCCGCGGCCGGGAGACGGTTGGGGTGATGATGGGCCTCTCCTTCTGGCCCGGGTACCTCGAAATCTGCAAAAGGGAAGGACTGGACCTGGTGGTCCTCGACCTGGAGCACGGGGCCCTCGACCCCCACCGGGTCGAGGAGTTGTGCCGCACCGCCCGCCTGCTCGAACTGCCCCTGCTCATCCGGCCTCAAAGCTGCGATGCCGACCAGGTCAAACGCTGCGTGGACATCGGCGCCGCCGGGGTGATGATCCCTTGGGTGGAGACCGCCGCACAACTCGAGGTCCTCTTCAACGCCCTGTACTCCCCGCCCAAGGGAAGGCACGGCATGGGCGGGCCGGGCATCATGGCCGTGGACGGAGTGCGCGCCAAGGACTGGGCCAGGATCGAGGACAACCTCTTCGTCATCTGCCAGATCGAGACCCCGCTGGGGGTACAGTTCGCCCCCCAGGTGGCGGCCTGCGGCTGGGTGGACTGCCTGATGCTGGGCCCCTACGACCTGGCCTGCAACCTGGGCCTGACCGACCAGTACCTCAAATCCCCCAAACACCTGCGGGCCATCGACCAGGTGCGCGACGCCGCCCAGGGCCGCCGCTCCTGCGCCGGCATGGTGGTGGGCACCGGCGAGGAGGCCAGGGCCTGGTTCGACCGGGGCTTCGACATGATCCTCATCGGCGACCTGGTCGGCCACCTGGCCCAAGGACTGGGCCGAAATCTCAAAGCCGCCCGCCCGGCGCACAAAAAGGGCGCCGCCGTGCGGTGAGGAGCCAAGAAATGATCCGCCGCGGAGTGATCGGATACGGGGGCCGCATCCACGGGAGCATCGACCACGTATTGCGCCGGCTCGACCCCTCGGTGCAGGTGGTGGGCGTGGTGGACTCCAATGAGGAGGGCACCCGCACCCGCCTGGCCGAGTGCGACCGCCAGAACGCGGTTTTCTATAAGTCCGTGGACAAGTTGGTGCGCCGGGCCAAGCCCGACGCCCTGGCCATTGGCACCCGCTGCAGCCTGCATTCGCCCTATGCCGTACAGGTGGCCCGCTACGACCTGCCGCTCTTCCTGGAAAAACCCGTGGCCGTCACCCTGAAGCAGGCCACTGACCCGGAACGGGCCTTCCGCAAAAGCCGATGCCAGGTGGTGGTCAGCTTCCCCCTGCGGGTCTCGCCCCTGTGCGAACTGGCCCGGCGGGACATCGCCGGCGGCGCAGTGGGCGATCCGGTCCACGTGACCGCGGTCAACTACGTCCCCTACGGCACCGTGTACTGGGAGCAGCCCTACCGGGATTACGACATCTTCCACGGCCTCTTTCGGCAGAAGGCCACCCGCGACTTCGACTACCTCTCCTGCCTTATGGGCTCCCCCATCCTGCGCGTAACCGCCACCGCTACCCGCGGCCAGGTCTTCGGCGCCAAGAAAAAGGCCGGCCTGGTCAGCTCGCGCTGCAAAGAACAGGACACCTGCCTCGAAAGCCCCCAGAACCACAAGCGCAACGGCAGCGGCGGCTCCCCCTCCGACCACCTGTGTCTCTTCAACGTGGACTGCGGCGAGGGCCACCGCTTCAACGAGGACGCCTCCAGCGCCCTGCTCGAATTCGCCTCCAGGGCGCACTGGGTCTACACCCAGGTTTTCTCCAGCCGGCGCGACGCCGCCGCCTGCGGGGCCACGGTCAGTTGGTACCTGGGCACCGTCGGCTTCGACTGGTATGCCAACGCGCTGAAGCGGGTGCGCCATCGTTCGCCCTTTTCCGCGGTGGAAAGGGTCGGCGAGGGGGCCAGCCATCTCGGCGGGGACCAGGAACTGGGCTACAGCTTCCTCGAACTCATCCGCACTGGCAAAGGCTCGCGCACCCCCATCCAGACCGGCATTCAGAGCGCCTACGCCTGCCTGGCCGCCGTCGAGTCGGCAAAGCAGGGCCGGTACGTCAAGGTGCGCCAGGTGAGTTGCTGATGCCCGAATTGCCCGAGGTCGAGACCGTGCGCCGGGCCATGCAGCAGCACCTGGTCGGCCGCCGCGTGCTCGGGGTGCGCACCAGCGCCAAACCCCTGCGCCAGCCCCTGCCCGCTGCCCGGCTGCGGGGCCTGGCCGGCGACCGGTTCACCGGGGCACGCCGCCGCGCCAAGTACCTGCTCCTCGACCTTGAATCCGGCCGCACCCTGCTGGTCCACCTCGGCATGACCGGCAACCTGGTCTTCCGCGCCCCAGGAGAAAAGCACGACCACGTAGTGTTCGTGTTGGATCGAGAGCCCCCCCTGGTCTTCTCGGACCCGCGCCGCTTCGGCCTGGTGCTGGTCCTCGACCCAGAGGGCGAGGAGGACTGCCCCTATCTGCGCGGGTTGGGGCCAGAGCCCCTGGAGCGCGGCTTCGACGCCGCCTACCTGGAGGCCCAGTGCCGGGGCCGGCGCCGGCCCGTCAAAGCTCTGCTTATGGACAACGCGGTGGTGGTCGGGGTGGGCAACATCTACGCCAGCGAATCCCTCTTCCGCGCCCGCATCCATCCCCTCGTACCGGCCCACCAGTTGGGTCCGGACCAGCTTAAGGCCCTGGTGCGGGAGGTGAAGAGTATCCTGCGCGAATCCATCCGCCGGGGCGGCACCACCATCGGCGACTATTTGGGCAGCGGCGAGGGTGGCCGCTTCCAGCTACGCCTGTCCGTGTACGGGCGTGCTGGGGAGAACTGCCTGGTCTGCGAAGGCCCGGTGGCAAGCGCGGTGCTTGGGGGACGCAGCACCTTCTACTGCCCGAACTGCCAAAAAAAATAACCGCCGGCCCCAGGGGCCGGCGGTCGTCCGTACCAGTGTCGCCGCCCGCTCAGTGTTTGCCGTTGGGCCCGGGCGCCACGGTGGTGATCACCTCGTCGATCAGCCCGTACTCCCTGGCCTCCTGGGCTGACATCCAGTAGTCGCGGTCCGTGTCCTGGGCGATCTTCTCCAGGGTCTGGCCGGTGTGGACGGCCAGCATGCGGTTGATCTCCTCGCGGGCGCGCATGATCTCGCGGGCGTGGATCTCCAGGTCGGTGGAGGTGCCGGTAACAGTGCGCGAGTACAGGGGCTGGTGGATCATCACCCGGGCGTGGGGCCAGGCGAAGCGCCGGCCCTTGGCCCCCCCCGCCAGGAGCACCGCCCCCATGCTGGCGGCCATGCCGGTGCAAACCGTGGATACCGGCGAGCGGATGGCCTGCATGGCGTCATAGATGGCCAGCCCGTCGTGGATGGAGCCGCCGGGGCTGTTAATGTATAGCACGATCTCCTTCTCGCCGTCCTCGGCGTCGAGGGAGAGCAGCCGGGTCACTACCGCCTTGGCCGACTCGTCGTTGACATCGGTCCAAAGAAAGACCTTGCGGGCCTTGAGCAGCGAGTTCTCCAGATTGCGCTCCTGCAGGCCCTTAAGCAGATCCTCTTCCTGTTCTGGCATTTCCGTCTCCGGTATTTTTCGTGAATGTTTTGAGAATATAAAGGGCCTCCCCAACGGCGTCAAACCTTCCGGCCGGGCTTGTCCGCGCGGCGGGTTTCGCTAGATTACATCTCCGCATGACCATGACCCCTATACTCGTCCTGCTGATCAAACTGGCGGCGAACCTCCTGCTGGCCGCCTTCCTGAGCCGCCTGTTGCGGCACCCTCTGGGCAACCGACCCTGCGGCGCGGCAGGCCCCCAACTCCTCCCCCTCTGGCCGGCGCTGGCGGGGGGCCTGCTCCTAAGCACCGGCCAGGCCGCCGAGGGCGGGGGACTGCTAACTCCGGGGCGGGCCCTGGAGTGCTGCGCCCTGATCTTCCTGGGATGGCGGGGTGGGTACTACGCCTCCCTCATTCTCGACCGCTTGGCCGCGGCCCCGGCACAGGTAGAGTGCCAGGTCTGCGGGTCCACCGAAGGCAAGCCCCGCTTCGTCCACCGCCAGGGGCTAGATTTCTGTTCTCACGAATGCTGGTTCGACTATCTGCGCCATGCCGTGGCCCTTAAGCCGGCGCTCTTCGACCGACAGGGAACCTTCATCCGCCAGGAGGTCTATCCGATGAGTTTCGCCGAATACAGCCCCCTCCAGGCCCAGGAACTGCTCCAGAGCGGCGAGGGGTACGTGTACGTGGACGTGCGCTCCACCCCCGAGTACGAACAGGGCCATCCGGCCGGCGCCTATAACGTGCCCATCCTCCACCGCCAACCCGCCGGCATCAGCCCCAACCCCGATTTCCTGCGGGTGATGGAAGCCGCCTTCCCCCCAGACACCAAGCTGCTCCTGGGCTGCCTGTCGGGCCAGCGCTCGGCCAGGGCCGCTGAGGCCCTGGTGGCCTCGGGCTACACCTGCGTGGCCAACGTGCGGGGCGGCTGGGGCGGGGTGCGCGACGCCTTCGGCCGGGTGGTAGAACAGGGATGGCTTGAACTGGGCCTGCCCGCGGAGAGGGGCTCGCCCGCCGGCCATGGGTACGCCGAACTGGCGCTCAAGCGGGGGTGAAGTGATGGCCGACTCCGAACCCGCGGTGGGCTGCGCGGTGATCACCGTCAGCGACACCCGCGACCAGAGCCGCGACCAGAGCGGCAAGATCATCCGCGAACTGCTCGAAGCCCGGGGCCATCAGATCGTACACTACGCGGTGGTCAAGGGTTCGCCCCTCCAGCTCAAGGGCGAACTGGCCATGCAGGTGCAGCGCCCCTCCTGCAAGGCCATCCTGCTCAGCGGAGGCACCGGCCTGGCCCCCCGCAACCAGACCTACGACACCGTGGCCCCTCTGCTGGAAAAGCGCTTCGAAGCCTTTGGCGAACTTTACCGCTTTCTCGCCTACCAGGAGATCGGTTCGGGGGCCATGCTGCTGCGGGTCGCCGCCGGCACCTACAAGAACCGCGTGCTCTTTTGCCTGCCCGGCTCCCCCCCGGCGGTGCGTTTAGCCATGGAGAAGCTCATCGTCCCTGAACTGGGGACCATGGTGGCCCAGCTCAACCGCTTCGGATGAACCCCGCTGACAACCCTTACTTCCAGGTGGGCCTCGACGTGCTCGACCGGACCTGCCTGATCATCGGCGGGGCCGCCGAGGCCGCGGACAAGGCCCAACGCCTGCTGGAGGCCGGCGCCCGCCTGCGGGTGGTCAGCCCCGCGCTCTGCCCCGCCCTGGGAGAACTGGCCGGCCGCTTCGAGCACCTGGCCCGGCCCTGGCAGCCCGCCGACCTGGAGGGGGTCTGGCTGGTGCTCAACACCGTCTCCGACCCCGAGCTGGCGCAACAGGTCTACACCCTGACCCTGGAACGCGGCCTGCTGGTCAACACCTACGACCGGCCCCAGTGCTCCACCCTCGGCATGGCCGCCCTGGTCCATCCGGGCCGGCTCCGCCTGAGTATCAGCACCAGCGGGGCCAGCCCTGCCCTGGCCGGCCAACTGCGCCGCGATCTGGAGGCCCTATTTGACGGGGAATTTGTCGAGTACCTCGAGGGGCTGGCCCAGGTCCGCGCCCACCTGCGCGAAAGCGCCGACCGGGAGACGCGGATCAGGCTCCTGAAGGAACTGGTGGAAGGGTTCAATCTGGAGGGAAAACTGCGCTATCCAGAGAACTGGCGGGAGAAGGTGCGGGCACTGCTGGGAACGGCAGGTTAGCGCACCACGGCGATCTTGTCCCGCCGCAGCAACTGCCCCTCCTCGTCGGTGATGGTGTACACGTAGACCCCGCTGCCCACCGCGTACCCGGCGCTGTTGTCCCCGCGCCAGCGCACCTCGTAGGTCAGGCCCTCCTGCCGGACTTCCTCGTCGGCCCACACCGGCTCCCCCTGCAGGGTGGCCACACGCACCTGGGAGCGCAGCGGCACGCCGCTGAAGGACAGGTAGGGGTCCTGGTCCGGGTGGAAGGGGTTGGGGAACACCGCGATGCTGTGCTGCGGCACCAGTCGCACCCGCTGGAAGGCCCGGTTGTCCTGCTCGTCCTGCTCGGCCACCCGATCCTCGGGGTCCACCTCCACCAGAAACACCCGCTCCCCGTAGCGATCCCAAGGGATCGTCAAGTCCAGGGCGCCGCCGGCGTCGAGGGGCTCCACCTGCAACTGGTCGTACACCTCCTCACACCCCGTCGAGTCCGCCCCGCAGCGCCAGACCCGCACCACGAAGGGGTCAACGACCCGCCCCAGCCCCAGATTGCTGACCCGCACCACCAGGTCGTCCCCCTGGTCCCCTCGCAGATCCCCACCAAGAACCGCCAGGTTCGGCGGGCCCTCCTCCAGCCCGTACTGGCCCAGGGTGGCCACCGCCAGTTGGACGACCCTGGCGATGAGCCCGTAATTGAGGCTGTCGGGCAGGTCCAGCACCGAGTGGTACTGGGTGTTGATGCGGTAGTCGCCGTTGCGCACCGCGTCGGTCTCCGGGTCGGTGGGCAGGTAGTTCTCGATGCCGAGGATGGCGTCGAAGCCCCTGGCCCAGAAAGGGGCGTGGTCGCTGAGGCGGGCAGACTCGTCCTCCAGTACGTCCACCTTGAGCCCGATGCCGTAGCGCCGGTTGCTCTGGCGCATCTGCTCCACCAGCCAGCGCGAGGCCGGGTTGGTGACCAGTTCGAGGCGCTGGCTCAGGTGGTTGAAGCCGATCATGTCGAAGTTGAGCACCCCGATGATGCGCTCGCCGCGCTCCACCGCCTGGGTGGCGTAGTGCCTGCTTCCCCACAGGCCCAACTCCTCCCCGGAAAAGGCCACAAAGCGGATGGACCAGGGAAAGGACTGCCCGGCCAGCACCCGGGCGGCTTCCAGCACCAGGGCCACCCCGCTGGCGTTGTCGTCCGCCCCTGGGGCAGGGTCCACGCGCCAATCCCACCCCCCGCGGCTGCGCGCCCCGATGGCGTCGTAATGGGCGCAGACCAGGTAATAGCCGGCCTGCGGGTCCGTGCCGTACAGGAGCCCGACCACGTTGTACATGGTCGAATCCCCCTCGATCCGGAAGGGCTCCACGAACACCGCCTCCTGGCCCAGGGCAGCGACCAGTTGGTCGCGGATGTACTGGGTGCTGGCGTAGGTCTCGGGCCGCCGGGCATAGCGTGTGCGCCAGTTGGCCGGGTCGGCGCTCCCTTTGGCTGGGTCCAGGAGGGCGAGGTTTTCGACATCGGTGCGCAGCCGCCCCGTCTCCACCGCCGAGACCAGGTGCGTCACCGAAGGCAGAGGGGTCGCGGCGGGTTTGGCCGCCGGCCTCTGCCAGCCGCGCAGGCTGTAGTGCTCGGGCAGGGGCCAGAGGAAGTGGTGGTAGTCCAAGGTGGCCCCCAGACGGGAGGGGGGCAGCCGCAGCAGCGCCCAGCCTGAAGGGTCTGCGTACACTAGGGACACCCAGGGCGCCAGGGGCAGTTCGAGGTGGTCGGTCAGGTAGTAGGATTGGCCGGAGGGCGCTTCGTCGCTGAAGAGCCGGGTCAGGCCCAGGGCCTCGAGACGGCCGCCAACCTCGCCCTGGATCAGGACCGCCCCGGGGGCCAGGTAGCGGACCTGCAGGTCCTGTAGCCCTGCCAGTTGTGAGGAGGTGGTCCAACGGAACCCGTAAAGCCCCTGGGCCCCCAGTTCGGAGCCCAGCAGCAGGCAGGCGGCCAGAAGCCAGTGCGGGAGAGCCCTACCCCTCACCGCGCTCCCCGGCCTGTGGAGGGCCGGCGTCCTGGCGGGTCTGGTGCAGGGCTTCCTTGAGCAAAAGGCCGGGCTTGAAGTGGGTCTTGCGGCGGGCCGGGACGCAGATGACCTCGCCGGTGCGCGGATTGCGGGCCGCGGGTTTGGGTCGGGTATCCTTGACCTGGAACACCCCGAACCCCCTGATCTCGATGCGTTTGCCCTCGATCAGGTTGTCGCGCATGGCCACGAAGAGGCTATCGACCATCTCGGCCGTCAGGTTCTTCTTATACCCGGTGCTGTCGCTGACGAGCAGGGCCAGTTCTTTCTTGGTGATGGTGGACAAGGAGGTACCTCCTGCACGCAATTTTTGTGCGATTACGGTAATGTCCGGCTGGAGCCCTGTCAAGCAAAATTTGCGCAAACCGTCTATTTTTCTGTTTAGTTAGGCCATGACCCCTCCCCTTCATCCCCTCCCGGCCCTCTTCCTCCTGCCCCGGCCCCTCAACTGCCTAATCACCGCCCTTTCAGTGGGAGTGGGCGCCCTCACTGCGGGGCAGGGGGCCACTCCCATTAGCTGGTGGGCTGCGCTCGCCGCGGCCCTGATCGCCGGGGCGGGAAACACCCTCAACGACGTGGCCGACCTGGAGATCGACCGGATCAACCGCCCGGACCGGCCCCTGCCCGCCGGCTATCTGAGCCGGAGCACTGCCCTCCTGCTCAGCCTGGCCCTGGCCCTGACCGGGGTCGCCATCGCCCTGTGGCAAAGCCCGACGCTGGGTCTCTTCGCCGCCCTGGTGGTCCTGGGCCTGGCCCTCTACGACCTGTGGCTCAAGCGCACCCCCCTTTGGGGCAACCTGCTGGTCAGCGCCCTGGCCTCCTCCGCTTTTCTATTTGGCGCCCTGAGCACCGGCAACCTGGGCCGCTCCTGGGTCCCGGCCGCCTTCGCCTTTCTTTTTCACTTAGGACGGGAGATCGCCAAAGACCTGGAAGACCTGGAGGGGGACCGCGCCCAGGGAACCCGCACCCTGCCCTTAAGCGCCGGAGAGGCCCTGTCCGCCCGCCTGGCCGCCGGGGTGTTCCTGCTCCTGGCCCTGCTCACCTGGTGGCCCTGGTTGACCGGGGTCTACGGCTGGCCCTATCTCCTCCCGGTCCTGGGGGTGGATCTCCTACTTTTGTGGACGGCCCGGCGCCTTTGGCGCGAGCGGGCGGCCCCTCCCCAAGCCCGCCTGGGGCCCCGCCTCAAGTGGGGTATGCTCCTGGGCCTCCTGGCCGTAGTGGCCGGGGAGTTGGCCTGATTTTTGCCTCGTGCAAACCGCGCATGTCAACATATCCTTGCCTGTCGTCGGGGATGCCTGCAAAATAGTAGGCGTTATTCCCTGGTGGGCACTTTGTCTTTATCTGGGCCGTGCCAGATATTTAACTGCCTAACCGTCGGAGTGCCGCCATGAAAATCACCGCCGTGAAGACTTTTCCAATTTTCTGGGGTTCCCGCAACTACCTCTTCGTCAAGGTGGAGACCGACGAAGGCCTGTACGGCATGGGAGAGTTCGGCATCACCTGGAAGGAGCAGGCCGGCGTCGGGGCCATCCAGCACATGAGTCACCACCTCCTGGGCGAGGACCCTCTCAACATCGAGTGGCTCTGGCAGAAGCTCTTCCGGGGCGACTTCTTCCCCGGCGGCCGCATCAACATGGCCGCCCAGAGCGCCATCGACCTGGCCCTGTGGGACATCAAGGGCAAGGCCCTCAACCAGCCCGTCCACATGCTGCTGGGTGGCAGGATGCGCGACAAGGTGGTCTGCTATACCGACATCGGCGGCAAAACCCCCCAGGACAGCGCCCGCTTGGCCCGCGAGAAGGTGGCAGAGGGCTGGCAGTACCTGCGCATGTCGGTCAACGAGCGGGGCGGCATCCTCGAACCGCGCGTCGCAGTGCGCGACTCCCTGGCCCACTTCGCCGCGGTGCGCCAGGAGGTGGGGCCCGAGGTGGAGATATGCATCGATGTCCACACCCGCCTCGACCCGCCCGACACCATCCGCCTGGGCCGCGAACTGGAACAGTACGACCCCTTCTTCATCGAGGACCCGCTGCGCTGCGAGAACCCCCAGAGCTACCGCCAGGTCCGCCAGCACGTGAGCAGCCCCCTGGCCGTGGGCGAACACTATGCCACCAAGTGGGAGTTCCGCCAGATGATCGAGGAGGAGCTGCTCGACTACGCCCGCATCGACCTGTGTATCGTCGGCGGCATCACCGAGGCCCGCAAGGTGGCCAACTGGTGCGAGACCCACTACATCAAGATCGTCCCCCACAACCCCCTCGGCCCGGTCTCTGCAGCGGCCTGCCTGCACCTGGACCTGGCCTGCGACAACTTCGCGGTGCAGGAGGGCGGGCTGGTGGGGCACACAGTGATGCAGGACCTCTTCCCGGTGCAGGTGCCCTACAAGGCTGGGTACCTGCTGCCACCAGAGAGGCCCGGCCTGGGGGTGGAGTTCTGCGAGAAGGCGGCGGCCCACGTTGAATTCAAATGGCTCACCGGCCCCCAACTGCGGCGGGCCGACGGCTCCTTTACCAACTGGTGATGATGATGGACCTGGCCCCTCCGCGCGGCACCCGCGATTTCTTCCCCGAGGATTTGCGCCTGCGCCACTGGCTCTTCGGCCACTTCCGCGAGGTGTCGCGGCTGTACGGTTTTGAGGAGTACGACGCCCCGGTGGTCGAGTCCGCTGAACTCTACACCCGCAAGGCCGGCGAGGAGATCGTCCAGCAACTCTACGACTTCAGGGACAAAGGAGACCGCCACCTAGCCCTGCGCCCGGAGATGACCCCCTCCCTGGCCCGCATGGTCCTCCAGCGCGGCAAGTCCCTCCCCCTGCCCCTCAAGTGGTTCAGCATCCCCCAGTGCTGGCGCTACGAGCGCATGACCAGGGGCCGGCGCCGGGAGCATTATCAGTGGAACCTCGACGTCTTCGGGGTGGCCGGCCCTGAGGCCGAGGCCGAGCTACTCGCAGCGCTCACCACCTTCTTCACCCGCGTCGACCTGGGGCCGGCCGAGGTGGGGATCAAGATCTCCAACCGCAAGATCCTGCAAAGCGCCCTGAAGAAACTGGCTATCCCGACAGAGCGCTTCGCCGAGGTCTGCGTTCTGGTGGACAAGCTGGAGAAGCTGCCCCCCGAGGCGGTCAGGGCCGAGGTGCAGGCCATTGGCCTCGACCCGGCCCTGATGGACTTTGTCGCGGAACTCTTCTCCGTCGGCGAGTTGGACGCCATGGCCGGATTTCTGGGCGAGGATCACCCGGGCGTGGCCGAGCTGCGCCGGCTCTTTGCCCTGGCCGGCGACTACGGCTACGCCGACTGGCTGCGCTTCGACCCCAGCCTGGTGCGTGGCCTGGCCTACTACACGGGTATCGTCTTTGAGGCTTTTGACCGGGGCGCCTCCCTGCGGGCCATTTGCGGGGGCGGCCGGTACGACCGCCTGCTCTCCACCTTCGGCGGCGAGGACCTCCCCGCCTGCGGCCTGGGTTTTGGGGACGCGGTGATCGTCGAGTTGCTCAAGGACAAGAACCTCCTGCCCGCCTTGTCCGGAGCCGTGGACGATGTGGTCTTCTGTTTCAACGCCTCGCTGCGCGCCCCCGCCATCCAGATAGCCCATCACCTGCGCCAGCAGGGCCGCTCCGTGGATCTAATCCTCGAAGACCGCAAGATCAAGTGGGCCTTCAAACACGCCGACAGCCGCCAAGCCTCCCGCCTGGTCCTGCTGGCCCCCGACGAGTGGGCCGCCGGCAAGGTGCGGGTCAAGGAGCTGAAAACCGGCGCGGAGCAGGACCTGTCCGTAGAGCAGTTATGAAAATCGGTCTCTGCGCCTGGAGTTTCACCGGCTCCCACCGCGAGGCCGGCCTCTCCCCCGATCCCCACACCGCCGAGGGCTTGGCCCAACTGGCGCTGCGCTGGGGATTGCACAGCATCGAGTGCTCGCCCCAATTCTTTGCCGGCCTTTCCCCGGAGCAGTTGCGAGACTTCGCCGCCTCCCTGGCTGCTCGCAGCCTTGGCTTGATCATCGACACCGGCGGCCACGACCTGGCCAAGGACCCAGCCCCCCTGCGCCAGGCCGTCGAGACCGCGCACCTGCTCGGCGTCTCCGTAGTCCGCACCACCATCAGCAACCTGCTGGAAGGGGACCGCCGCCGCTACGGCTACGAGGGATGGAGGCAATACCTGGAAAACCTGGTACTCCCCCTCAAAGAGATCATGGCCATCGCCGCTGACCAGGGCATCTTGGTGGGCATCGAGAACCACCAGGATGTGTGTTCCTCGGAGTTGTGCTGGCTCTGCGAGCAGGTGAACAGCGACAAGTTGGGGGTGACCATGGACTGCGGCAACGCCCTTGCCGTAGGCGAGACCCCCCTGGCCTTTGCCGGCCGGGTCATGCCCTTCCTCAAACACGTCCACCTCAAGGACTACAGTGTCCACCCCACCCCCTCCGGGTACCGGCTTAAGCGCTGCGCCCTGGGCACCGGGGTCGTGGACTGGCCCGCCCTCATCGGGGCCTTCGACGCGGGGGCGCCCCAGGTCCAAGGCTGCATAGAGCTGGGCGCCTCGGCGGCTCGCCACATCCGCATCCTCGAAGAGGACTTCTGGGCCACCTACTCGCCGCGCCCCCTTGCGGAGCCCATCAATGCCCTGCGCGCCCTGCACCAGGCTGCCCGTCCCACCGAGGAAGACTGGCGCACCCCGCACGAGCGGGGAGAAAGCCCCCTGGTCAAGGCCGAGTATGAACTGGCCCAGTTAGAATCTTCGGTGGCGTATCTCAAGGAGAAGGGACTACACTGATGGAGAAGGTCTTTCTGATCGCCGGGGGGATTTCGGGCTTCCTCGCCGTGGCGGCCGGGGCCTTTGGCGGCCACACCCTGAAGGAACGCCTCAATCCGGAGCTGCTGGCCATCTTCGAGGCGGGCGCCCGCTACCACCTCTACCACGCCCTGGCCCTGCTGGGCACTGCCTGGGCCTGCACCCGCTGGCCGAGCCCCTGGACCAGCGCCGCGGGCTGGTGCTTTGTCGCCGGCACGGTGTTGTTCAGCGGCAGCCTCTACCTGCTCAGCCTGACCGGCACCCGCGTCCTGGGCGCCGTCACCCCCCTTGGCGGCCTGGCCTTCATGGCCGGCTGGCTCTGCCTGGCCTGGGCAGCCTGGAGAGGCTAAGAGTAGCCCTTCAGCCCCGCCAACTGCCCCACCGGCTCCAGAGCCACTACCGGGTTCTCCAGCGTCCCGATTCCTCCCGAAAAACCCATCCTTACCACATCCCCCACCAGAAGGCCGCCGGCCAGATCCTTCTCCGCAAAGACGATGGGTGTGCCCCAGTAGAAGACCAGCAGATGCCGCGGAGGCAGGGGCATGCGGCTGAAGAGGGAGCGCTCCAGGTGAAAGAGCTTGTCGGGCATGTTGAGATGCCCCTGCCCGGTCTTGCCCTCCTTGAAACCGGCGCGCTGGCCCCCGCGCAGGACCTCGCAGGATACCGTCACCAAGGTATCGTCGAAGGCCGAGGTAGTCACCAGCAGGGGCCCGAAGCTGGCGCAGGCCCCGGCCCAGTTCTTGGCCTGGGGCAGGTTGAGGGGATTGGCCGCTTCTATGCCGTTGTCGGTGGCATCGTTGCCGCCGGTGTAGCCGAGTTTCTCCAGCAGACCCTTCCGGTTCACCCCGTACACCGAGACTAGTTCGGTCTCCGGTACCAGGCGCTGGGTGTCGGCCGGCCGGGTCAGGGCCTGGCCGTGGCCCACCACCGCGTCCGGGTCTCCCTTGGAGAAGAGTTCGGGCCGGCCCCCGGCGGCGCACTCGCGGTATTTCTGCTCGTACACGTTCACCGCGTCGCCGGTGGCCTGCTTGGCCTCGATCTCCCGTAGCCGGGCGCTGTTCCCGTGGGTGACCCCGGCCAGCCAGATGCGCAGGGCGTGGGGCTCGCCCGGCGGGCCGCTTACCGGCTTGATCAAGTGGGGTTTGCCCTGGTCCCGATTGGCCAGCAGGACCTCCAGTTCGAGCCTTCGCGCCCCGGAGGCGGCCTTTTCCAACCGCCGCACCGCCTCCTCCAATCCCACCTCATCCCCACCGCAGTCGTAGTAGACCTCGAAGAGGGTGCGGGGGGGGCCCGCACCCTGGCTCAAGTCGATCACCTCTCCACCGGAAATCAGGCCCACCCGGGGCTGTGGATCGGCGAATTGCACGAGTTTCATCGGCGCTCTCCAGGGAGATGGCAGGGAGGTCCGGCGGCCCGTCCCTACGCGGTTGCGAACAAGGGCAGTTCGGACTGCGGCGCCACCCCGGCCCACGCCGCCCGGGCCAGCAGGTCGGCGATGGCCACCTCGCCAGACGGGCCGTAGTCGAGGGTGTGTTCGTTCACGTATAAATCTATATGGGCCTGCATTACCTGCGGGTCCAGTTCCTGGGCGTGGGCGGCCACGTAATCCATCACCCTTTCGGGGTAGGCGCGGGCGTATTCCACACTGGCCCGCAGGCCGCGGTTCACCGCGCCGATCAATTCTGCTCCCAGGGCGCGCCGGGCGACGATCCCACCCAGCGGGATGGGATGGCCGGTCTCCTCCTCCCACCAATGGCCCAGGTCCATCACCTGTTTCAGCCCGTAGTGGGGATAAGTGAAACGACTCTCGTGGATGATGAGCCCGGCGTCCACCTCCCCGGCGCGGATAGCGTCCATGATCCGGTGGAAGGGCATTAGCACCAGCTCCCCCATCCGGGGATCGAAGAGCCGCAACAAGAGCACTGCGGTGGTCAGTTTTCCCGGCGCGGCGATTTTCCGGGCGTGCAGATCAGCGGGTTCCACCTCCTCGCGGGCCACCACCAACGGGCCGCAGCCCCGGCCCAGCGCCCCCCCCGCGTGCAGGAGGCAGTAGGTATTGCGCAGATGCGCCAGGGCGTGGAAGGAGACCTTGGCCACGTCCAGTTTTTCATTCATCGCCAAATGGTTAAGGGTCTCAATGTCCTCCAGCCGCTCGGCAAAGGTCGGGGCCCCCGGGATCAGGCCCCGGACCAGGGCAGCGAAGGCAAAGGTGTCGTTGGGGCAGGGGGAGAATCCAAGGGAAAGCGCACTCACAGGGGCAACTCCTCGATCAGCCGCAGGGCCGCTTCCTGGGCGCGGCGGCAAGCCAGGGGCAGGTTCCAGCTCTCGCGGCGGCGGTCCTCCACCAGGTTGCTGATGCCCCGCACCTCGATAAAAGGGATTTGATAGAGCCGGCACAGGTGCGCCGCTGCGGCCCCCTCCATGTTTTCGCACACCCCGCTGAAGCGGGCGGCCCGCTCGGCCCCCAGGCTGGCCAGGCCGCTGCACTCCTGCACGGTGACAAAGGGGCCGTGGCAGAGGCCAACGCCCTTCAGACCGCCGCGCAGCGCGGCCTCGGCGCGGGCTAACAGGTCCGGATCGACGGGGAAATGGTTGAAGAAGGGCCGTTCCTGCTGCAGGACGGGAATGCCGATCACCTCGGCCGGCTGCCAGCCATCCGGGGTGCGCACTCCCAGATCGCCATAGTTTTCCGCGCTGGCCAGGGCCACATCCCCGATTCCAAGGCCGGCCCCCGGATAGGCCCCACCCACCCCGGCCTGCAGCACCAAGCCCGGCTGGAGGGCCTGCAGGGCGCAGGTGAGGGCGTGGGCGGTGTTCACCGCGCCTATACCCCCCTCCACCAGCAGGACCTGGCGACCGGCCACCTGCCCCTGCCGCCAGCGGCGCCCGGCCACATGCTGTTCCACCCCTGCTGCGAGTTGTGCTGCCAGTTGCTCCTGCTCAAAGGCGGTGGCGCTCAGCAGCAGGATCTCAATCCTCACCGCCGCCTTCTATCGGTGGTCTCGCCCCGCTCCTTCACCTCTTTCATGATCTCCTCTACGTCCACTTGGAAATCCTCGGGATTCAGCACCTTGACGATCTCGCGGCCTTCCGCCTCGGAGCGCTTGATCATGCTGGCCAGCAGGGGCACGGCGCGGGGTTTCTGGTTGGGCATGGTCAGGAGGGCCACCTTAGGCTTCTTCGAGTCGAGGGGGTTGGGCTCGATGACGATGGCCTGCTCCTTGCTGTTCATCTCCACCAGGCTGCCCACGGGATAGAGCCCCAGCACCTTGATGAAGTCTTCGACAGTATCGTCGTCGAATTCGGTGCCGCGGTTCTTCATGATGCGCAGCAGGGCCTGGTACATGGGCATGCCCGGCTTGTACACCCGCTTGGCGGT
>Ga0194128_10005584_pt1 | contig 17512 bp, 13 predicted proteins | sample TA2KigCa65mmetaG_FD_148650 | JGI IMG/M metagenome (GOLD analysis project Ga0194128, IMG submission 148650) | Freshwater microbial communities from Lake Tanganyika, Tanzania - TA2015037 Kigoma Deep Cast 65m | ecosystem: Environmental > Aquatic > Freshwater > Lake | place: Tanzania: Lake...
GACTTTTGTTCCTATCGCGATAGCAATATCACCAATGTCCACCATGCATTCATCCATGCATATATTGCCCACGACGGGAAATAATGTGCCTTGTATTATGCAGTGAAGTTTTCCTGAAAGTCCCCGATACAAACCATCCCCATATCCGATCGGTATAGTTGCTATTGTTGTATCCTTTTCAGCAATGAATGATCTCCCATATGATACTGATTCACCTTTTTTTATTCTTCTTATCGACATCACTGCTGAATGTAACTGCAATACCGGTTTGATTTCATTGAATGTGTTTGGAATAGGAGAATATCCATACATGGATAAACCGGGTCTTGCAAGTGTTCCAATGTTCTCCGGCATACGAATCATCGCAGCAGAATTGCCAACGTGAATCAATGCGGGCTTGATATCATGATCTGACAATGTATCCAGACATTGTTCAAAAATGTGTAACTGTTCTTCCATGAACGATGTATCCGCTGAATCAGCAGTCGCAAAATGCGTACACAATCCCTTGAGATGTAATCTCGGAGAAGATACAATCAACTGTGCCATTGCTAAGGCTTCCTCGGGATAGACTCCATCACGATGCATGCCGGTGTCGATAAACAGGTGAATATTCACTGTTTTATGATGTTTCTCAGCTTTTTCGGACAATCGCTTAATCGTATCCACATTACAAATGATTGTCTCGATGTCATATTGAATGATTGAATCCAATTCTTCGGGTTCTGGAGGAGTCATCAATAATAGGGATGCATGTATACCTGCTTCACGCAATTGAACACCTTCAGAAGCAAAAGCTATTCCCAAATACCTGATGCCTTCTTCAATGGCGATGCGTGAACATTCAATGATGCCATGACCATAGGCATTGGCTTTGACCATAGCCATGATTTCAGTGTGCGCCGATAGGTGATCTTTCAAGAGTTTGATATTAGACCGAAGAGCGCTGGAATCTATAATGACATGTGTGGATCGTGTTTGCATGAAGTGCTATAGCAAATGTTCTTTATCTTGTTCCCGTAATGCGGTAACAATAGACTTGACTTCCTGAGCTTTTTCTGTAGGGCAAACCATGATTGCATCCGGAGTTGATATGATTGTCATCCCGGAAATGGAATGTGCGGTTAATGTCACATTGGGATTGTTATTCCAGACAATACTATTCGCTGAATCTATTGTGAGGCAATTACCTGATATGATATTTCCTGATTGATCGCTATCACCGAGTCTGGCAAGTGCATCCCATGATCCTACATCATCCCATGTAAATGAAGCGGGAAGAACAGCCACATTGGAGATGCGCTCCATGATGCCATAATCTATTGATGTCGCTTCTAAGTTTGCAAATGCCATTGCGCAATCAGAGGAATCAATGGATAACCCATTCTTTAAAAAGGCATATAACTCTTCCATAGCCGAAAATGAAGCAGGCATTGAAAATCTCATTGCTTCGGCAAATGTATCAAGCCTATAGAAGAACATGCCGCTATTCCAATAGAATGTTCCTTTCTCAATATAGGATAATGCATCCTGAATCTTCGGCTTTTCCCTGAAACTCTTTACGCGTAGAATACCGCTATCGGAAATTGATTGGCCTGATTCAATATATCCATAGCCGGTTTCGGGTCTTGAAGGTGGTATGCCGAATGTAACGATATCTGCATTATTGGAAGCATGATGCATCGCTAAGCGAACATCTTCGGCAAAAGTCTCTGCCGGACGAATAAAATGATCGGCAGTGAATACGCCGACTGTAATGTCTGCATCTGATAGATTGTATTCTGCTTTTATGAGTGCATAAGCCAGCGCAAGACAAGGCGCGGTATTTCTTTTTGAAGGTTCGGCAATAATGTGATTGGATGGAATCTCCGGCAATGCTTCGATTATGGCATCCCGAAGAATTGCACCGGTGATGATGAAAATGTCTTCGCGTGGTATGCTGAGTGCAATGCGGTCAACTGCTTCGGCTAGCATTGTTTTATCTGAAAACAATGTAAGCAATTGTTTTGGATGATGTTTTCTACTTAAAGGCCAGAATCGTTCGCCTGAACCTCCGGCCATGATGAGTGCTATGTGCTTCATGAGTTCTTTTGCATGAGTAATTCTGCGATCTGTACGGCATTTGTTGCCGCACCTTTGCGAAGATTATCGGCCACAACCCAAATCATCAATCCCTGAGGATGATCTTCATCCTTACGAATTCGACCAATGAAAACATCATTATTGCCGGCCGCGGATATGGGAGTTGGGAATGCATCATTATGTGAATCATCGATTATCGTCAGTCCGGGGATATCTTTCAGACATTCATGTATTTCGTCAATAGTCCAATCTGCATCGAGTTCTGCATAGACAGATTCTGCATGACCCCCTGTGGTAGGGATTCTTACGCATGTAACGGCAATCGGTAAATCCGGCATTGAAAATATTCGTCTGATCTCTCTGCGCATTTTGATTTCTTCTTCCGTGGATGCACCTCTTTCTTCATTCAGTCTATTGTGAAACACGGTATTGAATGCCAATGGATGAGATGAAATTCTTTCTCGTGGTTCAATGCCTTGCAGTTCATCATTCAATTGATCAATTCCTTTCTGACCTGCACCGGAAACTGATTGATAGGTGGAAACAATCAATCGCTTGAGACCAAAACGTTTGCGGATTGGTTCAAGAGCAAGAACTAACTGAATGGTGGAGCAATTTGGATTGGCAATGATGCCATGATGATTCATGGCATCGTCCGGATTTACTTCGGGAACCACAAGTGGGACATCGGGCTCCATTCGGAAGGCGGAGGAATTATCAATTACGGTACATCCCGCTTTTACCGCAATCGGTGCGTAAGCACGACTAAGTACTCCGCCTGCCGAAAAGAGTGCAATATCAATGGCATCAAATGAATGTTCATTGAGCTCCTGAACAGTTAGAGTTGTACCACGAAACTCCAACAATGTTCCTGCTGATCGTTCGGAGGCATATAAAGCCAATGAATCAATCGGAACATTCATCTCGTCTAAAACGTCGAGCAGCGTTCTTCCAACCAAACCGGTTGCGCCCACGATTGCCATCTTGAATCCCATGTGATCTTTATGCTGCTGTAAATTGAGGGAATAAAAATGTTCGCAAATATATGTAATTACTTTGAGTTCTGTTCATTTTCATAAAAAGAGTGAGCAGAGATTTACACAAAGATCATCCTCTTCCAAAATGGAAGGGTGTGAATAAATTGATGATATGCATTATGCGCTCTGTCAATCACATTTGCATAGTCACCATACCCTTGAATCTCCATCCATTCAGCAATCCATTCAATTGGATTATCTGCATGCTTCATGGTGGCAATGAGCATGAGTGCTGTATCTTGGTTTATATGTATTCCCGAACCTGAATATAATGATGGAATGACATGCTCATCGGAAACAAGCGCTTCTTCCAGAAATCTCAATACCATCTGCTTGAATGCCATGATGGACTCTTCGGAAGGAATGCTCTGAGGGATTGGCTTGATTTGTTCGGTGAATAATAGATTCAGGAGAGCACTTCGAGCATGATCAAGGCTTATGTCTTTCTCGGATGCATGAGCAAGAATGGACTTTACATGCATATGTTGATCTCTCAATGCCTGCAAGATTGGTTCATGATATGCTAAGTCGAGATCAATGGGAGAACAACCAGGTAATGCGATTCTATCCTCAAGATGTGTTTCTATTTGCACAATTCCCAGATGTAAATCTTGAAAGCCCTGCAAATCTTGATGTATGTTCTTTGCATAGACATCCCACCGAAACATGGTATTTCTGATGAGATCCTTGAATGTCTCGAATCGGCTTACATCTTCTTCGAGCGATAGGATATCATCAAATCCTTCAGGTAAACAAATGGCTCCATTATTCAGATATAGTGGAATTTGCCCTACAAATGTAAGTCCGATCTCAGACATGGTTTGTTCCATTTCCGAAAAGGAAAATGGAGTCCAATGATCGGCATAGTACTCATGAATGATGTATTTGATGTCATGCCGGGACAATTCTTCTATAAATGAAGCTGCTGATGGTACTGCCCTTATATATGCGGGATTCCGTTCAAGCATCCACTGTAGGAATCCAATGCCTTGCTCTGCATTGTAAAATGGATCATCGGAAAGCCCCATTGAATACTCGCGCATCATCATTCTCAGTGGCTCATAGACATGCCAACCCGGATAGGCATTATAACTGATCAAAGCAAGTCCATTATTGCTTAGAGATTTTTTGATGATGCCATGTATAGCATTTCTTACTGAATGATGAACCCATGCATAAAGTCCGTGCATGACAATATAATCGCAAAGTGGCAATTGCTCCACTTTTGTAATGTCTGATTGTATGAATTGACAATTCAGAATACCCAATGATGCAGCTCTTTTTTGTGCATGTTCAATATGTTCATGGTTGAAATCTATGCCGATAAACGATGCATGAGGATTAGCTGCCGCATAAACAATGAGAGAATGACCTGTACCACAACCCAGTTCACAATACGTGAAGGAAGTAGAATCAGGAATATCAAATCCACGCATTGCGGCAATGCATCTAAGAATATGCGGATTCAATTCTGTGAAAAAAGTGTCGGTATATGGAATGGTTTCAAGCATGCACAATATCACTTACGGGAAAAGCTAGCCAATCGCATGCAAATCATATCTTGAAGATTTCTGATGATTCCATCCGGAACGGTGAAACCATTCATCATCATTGAGAATGCCAATTGCTCTCCATCACGAGTGGTTGCATATCCGGAAAGACAGCTGACATTATTCATTGATCCCGTCTTTGCGATTACTTGCTGCTGAGCCAATGATTTCAACATGCGATTTTTTAATGTTCCTGTTTGACCGGGCCGAGCCAAAGAGGCAAGAAAGTGTTCTTTATTCGGAGATATATACATTGCCGATAAGAGCAATGTTTGTTGATAGGCACTAAGAAGATTCAATCTTGATAATCCAGATCCATCAACAATGGCGCATTGCTCAGGTATGATGCCGATCTTCGTGATGAATTTTTTCATGCTTTCAGCACCTTTGGCAAATGAGCCCTCGCCAAATTGTTCTTTTGCGATGGTTTTGAAGATCATTTCGGCTGCAAGATTGTGGCTTACTGTATTGATGATCGTGATGATTGATGATATTGGAGGGGATGTGATTTCGTGTATCGCTTTCAATCCGACATAGTCTATTGGTCCATTGAGCATTTCATTCTTGATCAAAGACCCACGAATCCTGATACCCATTTTCTCTAATCGTTGTTTGAATACATGTAAAAAGAACTGTTTAGGATCATCAATGCTTAAGCCAATGGCAGACATAGCTTCTTCGGTTTTTGTCTTCATTCCCGGGTCGATCATTGAAATTGATCCCTGCATGTCAATCACTCCTGATCGAGGATCTGTATCGGAATCAATCAATGTTGGACTTCCCGTCGGGACTGTCATGACATTATTCACTATCCGAAGATAGGAATTATCGGGTATCATTGTCATGCGTGAATAATCACCGGATTTCAATCCCGATCTGAATTGCATCTCCACTTTATTATCATGCAATGCAATTGCTGAAATTGGTGCAGAATATGGATAGGGGATATCATCAATAGCCCAGCCCGGACCAAATAACTCATCATCAAAATAGGAATGATCAAGAATAATATTTCCTTTAATTGAAGTAATGCCCAATGAATCCAATTTCAGAGCGATATTATCAAGAATAATCAGCGGATCTTTCATGAAGTATAAACTCATGGTGGGATCTCCGGAAGCTCGGATGATGATATCACCATTGAGTTCGCCCGATGTTTGTATCTCTCCATCTATGTAAATGCGGGTGGTATACTTAAAGTCCGGTCCAAGTAATTCCAAAGCTGCGGCAGTCGTGAACATCTTCATTGTTGAAGCAGGAATCAGCAAAGTATTTGCATGTTTTTTGTAGAATGTTTCGCCACTTTCGGGGTGGATCACACATACTCCAACCGATGCATTGCCAAGTTCCGGCGCAGAAAGTATCGCATCAATGTCTTCCTGCAATTGCTTCAAAGCATATGTCTGCCCATTGCTTACTTTTTTGTCTATCTTATTCGTATCGAGTTTGATTGAAATGTTCAAAGCTTGAATTTCAACGGATATGCCAAAAAAGAGAAAGAAAATGAAAATCATGATCTAAATTCCTTGAGCATAGTATGTGCAAATGCATATGCTTCATTTGTTTGTTTTGTATGAAGACATTCAATTGCTGCTTCTATGTCTTCCATCTCAACACCTACATGCAATGCTCCACGGATATGGGAAATCACTTGCTGCTTCCATTGTCCCAAAGACAATATGCAAATGTTGATAAGCTCTCGTGTTTGAATATCCAAACCTGCTCTCGATAATGTTTTGCCATAGCCATCAATGATCATCCATTCTGACAATTCAGGAGAAAATGAATGCATGCGTTTGTTCATCTTTTCGAAAACTGTTGTATAAATATCTCTGCATAATTTCTCGCCCCTCTGTTTGAAGAGTTGTACATCATATTCTTCAATTGATGCCGGTGCTTCATTGTATACTTCATGTAACAATGATAAACCTTCAATCGAAGCCGGATAACCAGAAAATAAATGGATTTGAAGCAATGCCTCATATAAAGCAGCAAAAGGGATATGTGAATCCAAAGCATCTTGCATGAGTTTTCGTGCATTGCTTTTATCATTGCAGGACATGGAGATTATAATATTCAGAATTAAATGTTGTTGTTGTGTCATGACTTTCCTTTCACATATGCTGCGAGTGTCTTTCCAAGAGCATGACATGCCCTTGCCCTATGACTCATCGAATGTTTTGTCACGGAATCCATTTCGGCAAAAGTCATTGAACTTCCATCTGGTATGAAAAGTGGATCATAACCAAAGCCATTGTCACCTTTCTCTATTTTCGATATATACCCTTCGCATATTCCATCAACGCTAATTGAGGTTTCATCATTCAAAAAGTGAAGTACAGTCCTGAATCGGGCGGATCTTTCTGATATTCCATGTAATTCTTGTAGCAATTTACTTCTGTTTGCTCCATCATTCCCGTGCTCTCCTGCATATCGCGCGCTTATCACCCCGGGAGCATTGTCAAGCGCATATACTTCCAATCCGGTATCATCAGCTATAACAGGCAGGGAGGTCATGGCGTGGAGAGCCTTTGCTTTCAAAAGAGCATTTTCCTCCAATGTACTACCGGTTTCTTCGATTTCGGGAGGATTCCCTTTAAACCATGTTTTTTGAGATATGAGCGAAATGGGTAAACCAAATGATGAAAGAATTACTGATAACTCATCGATTTTATGTTGATTATTGGAAGCCAAAATGATTTGCATTATCTTCTCCCGCATATTGAAATCAATACTTCTTGCAATGTATGGAGTTCACTCTGAGAATACTGTACCATATGTCCGATTCTAAAAACAGTATCATTCCAATCATCTTGACCGGGCGCAACCACAATTCCTTGTTCAAGCAATGACTTTGTTATAAGTTTTGCATTATCATGATGAATGGCCGTGACACCCCGTGCATTGCCTGTGGCAGTGCAACCATCGATATTCTGAATCATTTCTTTAATGGATTCTGATTGAAGATGCAATGTTTCAAAATGTGAAGCATTCGCAAGGATTGACCTGCAAGACTTTTGAAGGGATGATAATATTGGTAAAGGAGGAGTGAAAAATGAAGTATGATTCATCGAGGCAGAAAGCATTCCGGGTACATCATGAACCATACTCGGAAAAATCATGGATTCTACTGCATACATGGATGCTTTATCAATTGCTCTTTCACTCAATGCCAGTATACATGCACCGGGCGGACAAGCCAGTCCTTTTTGAGAAGCGGTAAATAGACAATCAATTCCATATTCAGTCATATTGATTGTTTCAATTCCAATGCTGCTCACAGCATCAACAATAATCAAGGTGTCGGGGGATACAGAACGAATGATGTCGCAATATTCTTTCAAGGGGACAGTAATTGCCGTAGAAGTTTCTGTATGCGTGATCCAAATTGATTGAAAGGTATATTCATCAAGAGCACTTCGTAGATCATCAATTGAAGTGTAAGTTCCCCATGGACTTTTCAATGACATCACATTATGTCCGAACATTCTTCCAAGTTCTGCCCAACGCGATGAAAAACGTCCCTGAACCAAAACCAATACATTCGAAAGAAAAGGGACAAGTCCACGCATGCTGATTTCAGCTCCGGTAGTTCCGGAACCAGGGCCGAAGATTATTGGAGTATTTGTCCCAATGATATTCTGCAAGCAGGAATTCACCTCGCGGTGCACTTTGGAGAAATCCGCGGTTTTATGATACTGAAGATCATGCATCGCATATTGGACTTCATCCCTAACAGGGACTGGGCCGGGAGTGAAATGAAGTTGATGTTGAACGGACATTTGAACTGTTGAAAAGAGTATATTGCAAAGTTATCGTTTTGATTTCATTTATGGTATGTGATATCATGCAAATTGCAAACTCGGTCATTTTCATTACAGGCGCTTCATCGGGCATAGGGCTATCTTTGACTCAACAATTTCTTGAAAAAGGTGCATCAGTTTGTGCCTTTTCTAGGCGAGGCATGTCCAAAGAGCTCAAAGATGCATATCCCGATGCATTACTCGACATAAAAGGCGATGTATCGAACATTGAGGATATACAAGCAAGTATGCAGGCCACAAGTCAAACTTTTGGTGGATTGCATATTGTGGTGGCAAATGCAGGTATTGCTCATTTCGATGATCTTGCTGTAACCGACCCTGAGATTGCAAAAGCAATGGTGCTTACCAATGTGCTAGGCATGTTTTACACGCTGCATGGAGCATATCCTCTCTTGCAAAAAAACACAGGACCTCGAACAGTTGTGGGCATTCATTCCATAGCTGCAACCACCATTTTTGAAGGTGCATCTGTTTATTCTGCAACTAAAGCCGGTACACTTGCCATGCTTCGAGCTTTCAGAGAAGAAGCCAGAAAAGATGGTATCAGCGTGCTGGATGTATTGCCGGGCGCAACGCGTACGGGAATTTGGACAACAGAAATGTTGACCGAACGTGGAAAAGACATGATGCATCCGGATTCCATTGCTCGCATCATCATAAATGCGCTGGAACAAAGTAGAAATAATGAAGATGCGATCACTCATGTTGATGAACTTGTCATCAGGCCCTGGATTGGAAATTTATGAAGATCATACCATGGTTTGAAGTTCAGCGCAAGCTTTAATCACATTTTCAGGGGAGATGTCCTTCACCGTTTGTGTCCCCGAATACACAGCTCGATGAGGAACGCCATAAGGAAGCCACTCTTCTTTTGCTTTATCGGGCAAAAAACAATAAAGTCCGATCATTGGACATTGTGCAGCACTTCCAATATGCAAAAATCCTGTATCGGGGGAAATGCCCCATGCAGCATGTTTCAAAGCCTCTCCAATTTCCAAGACATGTCTATTGAATGGATAATGTCGAATATTCTCGAATCCTTGCATTATGCTGTTTAACATTTCAGAATCAGTACTCAAACCAAATAATAATGGTTGCTTTCCATTCTGAAGAAAATAATCGACCAATATGCGATAGGATGCACTATTCCAGCGATTACGTTCCTGCCCGACAGATACATTGATGGCAATGTAATTATTCTCCTCAATACCTAATTCCCTTAATGTATTCAGAGCATTCTCAGCAAACTGTTGGGAAGAAGGAAGTATTGCTCGGGCATCATGTTCTTGGCGGAGAATTCCAAATGTTTCAGATCCGAGTGCGAGCATTTTATCCGACATGGATCTCATATTAGCGGCTTGCTTTGATTGAGATGAATAATATATCGCATATTGATCGCCTGCAAACACTGAGCTACTTACTGTATGCTTCCCTGATAACAATGCGGTGAGAATGCCGTTTTTTGATGCTTGGGATGTCAGGCAATTCACGATGATGTCGAAATCCATTGAACGAAATTTTCGTAATTCTTTCAAATGAATAAGCGGTGCATGTAATATCGACTTATCTACGATGTGAATTACATTGATGAAATCACAATGTTCTATGATGGAAACATTTGCTTTTGTGCACATAATATGCAACTCCATAAGCGGAAAATGTTCCTTTACCATAAGCAGCATGGGCAATGTGCTGATCATGTCACCCAAAGCATCATGCCGTAAGAACAATGCCTTTGTTCCATTGCTTACGATGAATGGAAATGTCGCGGGATTTGGCGAGAATATCACTTTGGCCATTGCATTCCCAATGGAACGTACATATTGAATTAATCTATTCATCGCCGTAATTCATAATTTCTATATTCAAAGATTCTTTTGCCTGTCAAGCGCTCAAAAGCATCGCAGACAGCAACTGCGAGAGGACGCTGTATCGATCGGGAGGGATCAAAAGCAGATGTCCATTGAGCATCCTCTGAAATTTTAACCAGCATGCATTTCGGATGAGTTCCTGAAAAGCGTTTCAATTCATAGCAAGCGGGAAATTCTTCTGATGTGGGAAGATGTTCTTCGAGCCAAGCATCATCATGATAAAGTCTTCCAAAAGCAGCTTGTTTTTTTACATAAGCTGTAGGATTGCGAACCCAACCATAATGATATACATATGCTTCGCATTGCATGACTCTAAGTTTTCGATATGAATCCTTGTCAATGTGCATGCGAAATCCCTGAGCATCTCTCCATGAGGTGACATGTGCATTCCGTTTGAATGCGCGTATTTCTTGTCGATACCATTGTCTACCGACACCAACATACTCATAGGTGCCAAAAAAGTGATGATAATGAAACAATAAACCATCAATCTCGGGTCTGTTATCAGCTTCTTTCATGGAGTTCAGGATTGCTTGCATATCCTGCTCATGCAACACTTCATCCGCTTGCAAATAGAGAATCCAATCACCAGTGCAGGCATTCAGGGCTATATTTGTTTGTTGGGCTAATATTTGACCCCCTTCACGAAGATTATCATCCCAAATCGTCTCGATTATCACAATCCTTGGATCTTGAAGTGATTGTATATAGGACAAAGTATCGTCTTCTGAATTCCCAATGGCAATAACCACCTCATCACAGATGGATAGAAGAGAATTGAGGGATTCTCTTACAGGATAGCCCAGCATAAAGCCATTTCTTACAAATGTACAACCGCTTATGATCATGAATAGTCCAATGAGATAATGTCAAATCTCTACAATTGATATCAATCTATTTCAATGAAAAATCATAGTTTTGTTTTGAATCAATCACTAATCACCTCATAAATCCATGAACTTATCACTTCTTACCATATTGCTATGCCTCTTGATCGGATCAGGAACAGCATTTTCTCAACAGAATAGTTATGCCATCTCACCAAAGACAATCGACGTGAAATGGGATTATACAGAAGATCTGGATATGAGAGCATTTATATCCAGTAATTCGATATTGAATCAGGATATCGAATATACGGTCATTGCACTTGATATTCCTGCCCAATGGCTGGAACATGTCATCACGCAATTCTGTGACATACAATCTTGCTATGATTTTCGTTGGTTTAAATTGGGTGATAAAAAGGAAATGAAATTACCATCAGGATCGAAAAATGCAATCATGAAGGTAGATTTCTTATTACCAATGGATACAAGTATCACCATTCAACCTGGTTCAGCAGAAATTGCTCTTGGGTTTAATCTCAAAGGGGAACCAATGAGCGACACACTCAGATTTTTGGTGAACCGTCCGGCAACCGGTATTGCCGAGATTGAAAATCATTCCAAACTGTTGGTGAAGTCATTGTCAAATCAACATGTGAGTATAACTCATGCGGATGGAATTGCAAAAGTGTTGATGTATGACCTTCAAGGAAATCTCATTGATCAATATGATTGTGACAATTCCCAATTGGCTTTAATATCATTGGAACATGTTACTCGAGGCGCTTATGGAATTCGAGTGATCACCAGAAATGGTAGGGAATACTCAACCATTCATGTGCAATGATTCAATGTAAAAAAAGTGAATAATCAAACCCGGGCTTGGCTCGGGTTTTTTTATGAGAATGTACTGAAATAATAGTAGAGATAGCTGAATAAGCTCACTTTGCTGGAATAGTATGTGAGGAGTAATCCGCTAATAAGAACAAGCAATCCCGAGCCGGAAGCATACACATATAGTGAGGGCACATCAAAAACGACCGATGTGGATTTCAGCATGCGTCCATAATACCAAACAAACAGGGCGGACATCAAAAGGATAAGCCACATTGCCGATCCTGTGGCAGAAAGAACTTTGAACAAAGCCAGTGCAATGGGTAACAGGAGTAAAAATGGAAGTGCCGACCAAACAGATATGGTGAAAGCATCAATGAAGAAAAGTCTGGTCCCGGTTATGAATGCCGCAAATAAAATAATTCCTGCGACCAATGCATGCATGCCAATGCCAATCAAACTAAAGAAGAAAAAGCCAAGTTCAGGAGTCCAGGTGATTTCATTGAGCAATGAGCGCAACCAGCCTGTTGGTAGTAAAATCATGTACAAATATTCAGTTCCGAAAGAACTCCGAAATACAAACAGCATGGTTGAAACAACGACTGCCAAAGTAGCTGAGCTGAGCAATCCGACGGATAATGTTTGGCTCAATGAAAGCAATCGTTGGTCACGAATATCGGAATAGAAATTATACGGCCTGATCAATGCTCTTAGCATATACTCCCGCATGCGTCTGTATTTTGAAATCAAGATGAAAAATGCAATCCCCAAACTGAAACTAAGTAGAATGAAAATCAATGGTGTATCACTATTGGTGGTTCCCGAGCGAAGTAATGGTTCTTTTTCATCATTCAACAATGCTTTCAACATTGTGTATGACAATCTTGGTTGCCTTGTCAAATCGGTTAATCCGGTCGTGCTGATATGCTGATCTTCCGGATCGGTTATGGTGATTGCACGAGCGGTGATGAAATCATTGAAACTCCAAATAATGATTCCTCCGATGCCGCATTGTTGAACTGTTCTATACCCATCGCGGATATATTGTGCTTGTGATTCAACAGACAAAGGATCTGAAAATCCATTAAGATTATTCGGTTGAACTGGTTTTCCCAAATGAATGATCAATGGTTTACTTCCTGCAAGCCTTTTCATGCGGAGAATTTCTTTTTTCTGAATGTCTCCGGTTTCCCAGCGTGTCGAAGATCGACCAATCAGAAAATCAGTGTATTGCAAGTCAACCGATTTCGTACCGAAACGTACAGATTTGTATAAGAGCTTGGATCCAAATGATCTAAAGAAAGAACCAATTTTTTGCAGATATGCTTTGCTATGTTTGGAGCTCTCCTGCAAACCATCGGATAATCCATATCCAAGTATGCAAGCTTGTCTGTCATATGCATTAGCCATACGCATGGCTATGTTTGAAATTCTAACGAGGAAATCATCTTCATTCAATAAGCTTGAGGGATAATCATAAACAGGCAAGTCGGAGAGAATGAAAATACCATTCACATTACATTGGTGAACAAAATATGGATGTGGATTTCCTGAACGTATTCTGACAGCATTCACACCAAGAGTTTTTAATGACAAAATATCTCTTTGGATTTGCTGAGCAGTTATTGTTTGTCCCAATTGATTTGCATGCTCATAATAATCGACTGCTTTAAGAGTGAATGGCTCATTGTTCAATGACAATGTAGGTGCTCCATTCACAAGAATGCTCTTTGCTTTATACAATCCTACCGTTACAGTATAATCATCGATTACATTTCCATTATATGAAATGCGTATTGTCAAAGCATACAGATTAGGAATCGACGGAGACCACAAAGCAGGGTTGTTGATGCGCAGGTCGAGATTTGTATTTACCGTTCTGTCGCGATCAATAGTGATTGTTTTTTCAGCCCCATTCGCCACTACCTCATCCGTGCCATACTTTTTCAATGTGGCATCAACAGAAAAGGAAAGTTTCTTAAGTGACAATTCACCATACATGTCTTCGCCGCCAAGGCGTTCAATCGCACTAGATCTGATGGTTAATTGTGAAGTCAATTGGCAAGCAGTAAGCTGTTCATTGAAAAATGACTTTACCTGCACATCTTCTAAGGAAACATGTTGCGCGCCTATCAACATCATTTCACGGACAATTCCTGAATAGGATCTTTGGGCAAAAATGTGACGTGAAGCATGGGCGGGAGGAGGTGCAATCTGCATCTCTATGAGATTGATTCCGGGTTGTAATTTGGATTCAGGTAATCGAATGGCAAATGGAGACATGCCTGCAAAATAGCGTCCTACATATTTTCCATTGAGATATAATTCAATGTCTTCATTCGTTCCAAGAGAAAACAAAGACCAAGTATGAGAATACAATAATTGCTTGTCTATTTTAATGGAGCGTCGGAAACGTACTTTCCCCGGTCTGCTCTCCGACATGGGAAGGAGTACCTGTTCCCATGAAGAACCGTCATCCTCACTGCGCTCCCAACTACCGGATAAACTTTTGATGATGCGCGACTGCGAAGGCATGAAGATTCGTAATTGCTCATTTGTGAAGCGTGTATACGATTCTTGGGCATGAATCAATGGAGAATTGAAACATGTAAGTGGAAAAAGAATACATGAACAGATGAACAGTCGAATCAGTAAAACATTCATTTCGAGTCGTAAATTATTGCATTTTGAAAGGTTAGAGCAAATTACAATCTTTTTGCCGTTTTTCCGCAATCACAGTCTAGGCATTCCTTGGAAGACAAATTCGCTGAATCATTGAAAAAGTCACGAATTGTCTGTGCAACATGAACAATTTGCTCTTGAGTCAATTCAGGAAATATGGGAAGTGCCAACACATCTCTTGATGCACAATCTGAAACAGGGAAAGGGTTGGAAGAAGAGGGAAGCCCTTTAAAACAAGGCTGTTCATGGAATGGTATGGGATAATACACTTCAGTCCCTATTCCACGTTCAGAAAGATAAGCCCGAAGAGCATTTCTATATTGAACCCTGATCACAAATTGATTGAATATATGATGATTGGAAGCTTTTTCTGTCTTGTTTGGCATGCCGGGAAGCAATGCGACATTCGCATCATTGAAAGAAGTCAAGCCGGGGCCTTCTGATAAGCCGAATTCCTGAAACAATCGGACATATGTTTCCGCATTATTTCTTCTTGCTTTATGCCATGATTCCAGATAAGGGAATTTTATGTTCAATACTGCTGCTTGCAAAGCATCGATACGAAAATTGCCTCCTACGAATCCATGTTTATATCGTTCGATTTGACCATGATTTCTCATTTGTTGCAAATGAGTTAATAATGCTGAATCATTCGTTGTGATCAATCCTGCATCGCCGAATGCTCCAAGATTTTTTGTAGGATAAAATGAAAAACAACCCATCAAACCAATTGAACCTACCGGTCTGCCATCGGGCAGTTGAGTCCCAATTGCTTGCGCACAATCCTCTATCACAGGAATGGCATGAGCATTTGCAATCGCCATTATTACGTCCATATCAGCTGCTTGACCAAAGAGGTGAACTGGTATGATCGCTTTTGTTTGTTTGGTGATTGCCGACTCCATGAGCCGTGGATCAATCATGAATGTCACAGGATCGATATCAACAAAAACTGGTGTTGCATGTAGCCGTGATACAACTCCTGCTGTTGCAAAGAATGAAAATGTAGGAAGTATCACTTCATCCCCGGGTCCAATATTAAGGGCCATCAAAGCCATGAGCAAGGCATCCGTGCCACTTGAAACTCCCAATGCATGTTGTGTATTGCAATATCGAGCAGATGTCTCTTCCAAGAGTTCAACTTCTTTTCCAAGTATCAATGATTGAGACTCCATCAAACCAAGAATCTTTGGTTCAATTTGTTCCTTGATGATGGCATATTGAAGTTTGAGATCAAGCAGTGGAACATTCATGAAATATGACTTTGAAGGTGTAAAAACGGTCTTAATAATCTTCAATTTACGAATTCTCGAACTCTTTAAATGAACGAAGCCCCATATTGGGGCTTCAGACATCATTTTACAAAGAGCATTTCACGATAGTTAGGCATTACCCGCAATGCATCCGGCAATAATCGTTCAATGCGATCCGAACATGTTCGAACCGTATTCATCGCAGGAATCACTTTAGCATGTACATGATGGGCTTTTTCATGAATTGTGTCTCCACCCAACTCTTCATTTGCACCATGCAAGACACCCAATGCTTCATGAAGTTCATCTGCAAGGGCTGTCAATTCCTGTATGCCATGTAATACCGCATTGCTATGTACATTCAATTGTTTCATGGACAATGCCAATTCAGACTGCTCTTTAAGCACCGACATGGCAGCAGGCAATATCATAGTCGATGCAATCCACTCGGTTGTTTCGCCTTCGATATTGATGGTTTTGAAATAATGATCAAACATTACTTCAGCTCTTGCTTCCAATTCTCTTTGTGACAATACATGATGTTTTTCAAATAGAGAGACATGCTGTGCTGAATCAAGATGTGGTAAGGCGCTCATGGTATCAGGTAGATTCAACAATCCTCTTTGTTCTGCTTCGGTTTTCCAATCATCTGAATATCCATCACCATTGAATATGATTCTCTTATGTTGTGAAATGGTCTCCGATAAAAGCATTTTCAAAGCGAGGGAGAACTCCATCCCTTGATTCTTTTTTTGTTTCAATGAAGCTGTCATTTCAAGAATTGCTTCTGAGATGATTGTATTCAATACGGTGATGGGGAATGAAGATGATTGTGAAGATCCCACAGCTCTGAATTCAAATTTATTTCCGGTGAATGCAAATGGTGAAGTGCGGTTACGATCGCCTGCATGACGTGCAAGATGTGGGAGCACGGGCGATCCCAAGCCCAAAAGACCGGCTTCAGGAGTGGCATTTGCTTTGCCGGTTTCAATTTGTTCCAATATCGAGCTCAACTGGTCGCCAAGAAATATTGAAATGATGGCCGGTGGAGCTTCATTTGCACCCAATCGATGATCATTCGCAGCGGAGGAAACACAAATTCTGAGCAATGCTTGATAGGTGTTTACCGCCTTCATTACAGCTGTACAGAAAAAGAGGAAAATCATATTTTCTTCGGGTGTATCACCGGGTTCAAGAAGATTCAAACCGGTATCAGTGCTCATGGACCAATTTGTATGCTTACCGCTTCCGTTTACGCCCGCAAATGGTTTCTCATGCATCATGCATACCAAACCATACTTTCTTGCAGTGTTTTTCATCACCTGCATAAGCAATTGCTGATGATCTGCTGCAATATTGGAATGTTCATATAATGGTGCTATTTCATATTGTCCGGGAGCAACTTCATTGTGTCTGGTTTTCACCGGCACGCCGAGTCTGTATAATTGATACTCTGCATCAGCCATGAAACTCAATACTCGCTCCGGAATTGAACCGAAATAATGATCTTCCAATTCTTGTCCGCGAGGTGGTTTTGCACCAAAAAGCGTTC
>Ga0194128_10005585_pt1 | contig 17512 bp, 15 predicted proteins | sample TA2KigCa65mmetaG_FD_148650 | JGI IMG/M metagenome (GOLD analysis project Ga0194128, IMG submission 148650) | Freshwater microbial communities from Lake Tanganyika, Tanzania - TA2015037 Kigoma Deep Cast 65m | ecosystem: Environmental > Aquatic > Freshwater > Lake | place: Tanzania: Lake...
TGCTCAGGTTCGGCACCAGCTCCTGGAGCTGATCGAGGCGTGTCGTTCCGGTGACCCGCAGCAGCTCCTCCGAGATCATCGAGACCGACAGCGGCGTGTCCTCGAGGAGCTCCGCTCGCTTGCGCGCGTACACCACGATCTGATCGACGTCCTGGCCGACCTTGCGGCCGGTGCGCCTCGCCTCGTCGGCCTGGGCCTCGGCGGAATCGACCTCCGATGCGACGCCCGGGCCCGCGTCCGGGCCCTCCATCTCTTCGAGGAACCTGGACGGCGCCTCGATTCCCTCCGGCGGATCTCCCGACGCCTGGGCCATGGCGACCCTCTCGGCATGCACGAAGAACGTCAAGAAAGCAAAAGCGGCGAGAGTGCGGTGGGAGGGCCGGGCCATGAGGTGCCCGGCGAGTACACCGATTCCACGCTCGTGGGCAAGCGCGACCGCTCGAAAGGTACCCGCTCAGGACAAGAGGCTTCTCCCGATCACCTTCAGCTCGAGGATCGGCTTCACGCCCTCGAAGATCGGCAGCACGAGCGCATCGATCGCGTAGCGGCAGACCGGGAATTCCTCCGCGAAGCCCCAGCCCCCGTGCAGGAGCTGCGCTTCCTGCGTGGTCCGCACCGCGACGTCGCACGCGAAGAGCTTCGCCATCGCCGGCTCGAGCGCCCTCCCCTCGTCGACGTCGAAGATCCGCGCCGCGTGGTAGGTGAGCTGCCTCGCCGCCGCGAGCTCGACCGCCATCCGCCCGAGCTTGTAGCGCGTGAGCCCGTAGTCGCCGATCGGGCGGCCGAACTGGGAGCGCTCGCTCGCGTAGATCGCGGCCGCCTCGAGCGCCGCCTGCGACAGACCGGTCGCTCGGCCGCCGGTCTGCAGGCGTCCCGCCGCGAAGCCGTTCATCTGCAGGTAGAAGCCGCGCCCTTCCTCGCCGACGCGGTTCTCCTCGGGGACGAAGTAGCGCTCGATCCCCATCGTGTACGAGTGCATGCCGCGGTAGCCGGGCGTCCGGTCCGCCTTGCCCTCGATCGTTCCGCCGCCCGGCTGCTTCATCAGGAACGAATGCCCGGGGAACGGGTCCTTCGGCACGATGAAGAGCGAGAGCCCGCGTCCGCCCTTCTTCGGATCGGGATCCGTGCGCGCGAGCATCGCGATCACGTTCGCGCGGCCCGCGAACGTGCACCACGCCTTCGCGCCGGAGAGGAAGTAGCCACTCTTCCCGTCCTGCTCGCCCTTCTCCGCACGCACCTTCACCGACGCGACGTCCGAGCCGGTGTCGGGCTCGGTGACGGAGATCGCGACCATGATCTCGCCCGCGGCGATCTTCGGCAGCCATTCCTGCTTCTGGTCGTCCGTCCCGCCCGCGAGGAGCGCCTTCGTCAGGATCTCGGGCCGCGTGATCAGACTGCCCGCGCCCGCGAGCGAGGCGGCCGAGAGCTCCTCGGTCGTCAGGATCATCGCGAGGTTGCCCATCCCCTGCCCGCCGTACGCCTCGGGGACCGCGAGCCCGAAGAAGCCGAGCTCGCCCATCTTCGAGATGACCGCGTCGGAGACGAGATCGTCCTTCAGGTGGAGCTCCTGCGCATGCGGCGCGACCTCGGTCTGCGCGAAGCTCCGCACGGCCTCGCGGGTCATGCGGTGCTCCTCCGCCTCGAGCCAGGAATCCGGCGTGCCGCGACCCTCGACCACGCGACGGCCGAGCTCGACGATCCGCGCGTCCTCGAGACCGGCACGGAGGAAGTCCCGAAGCTCCGCGGAGTCGAGCGTCTCGGCGAGGAGGCCGTCCGGCACGCCGAGCGCATGCTCGGCGGCGAGCGAGCGCGCGCGCGAGGCGACCATCGCGGTGAAGATCGCCGCCGACTCCCCCGCGAAGAGATCATTCGATCCCGCCGCCTTCGCGTACTCGAGAAGAGCGTCGACCGCGGCCGCTTCCGTCGCGAGGTACGCGAGGCGCTCCGTCTCGGGCTGATGCTCGTCGATCGCAGCACCCTTGTCGGTCTTCTTCCGCCCTGCCTCGAGAGCCGCGTCGACGGCGCGGCGCAGCCGGTCGCGTACCGCGGAGGCCGCGCTCAGGGATTCGCTGGAAGATGGCATGCACTTCTCCTCTGCGTGGTTGGAGCTCGCCGCGGACCGATCGCGGTGGTTCTACGCTTCGGCGCGCTGCGCAACGACGTCGACCATGTCGCTCACGATGGCGATGACGTCGTAGTCCTTCGGGGTGTAGATGCGGGCGACGCCGCGCTCGCGGAGACGCTCGGCGTCCTGCTCGGGAACGATCCCCCCGAGGACGAGCGGGATCTCGCCGCAGCCGCGCTCGCGGAGCCCGTCGATCACCTCCGGCACGAGCGTCAGGTGCGAGCCGGACAGGATGCTCAATCCGACGAGATCGACGGACTCGTCGCACGCCGTCGCGACGATCTCCGCCGGCGTCAAGCGAATGCCGCCGTAGATCACCTCGAAGCCCGCGTCGTAGCAGGCGACGGCGATCTGCTCGGCGCCGTTCGAGTGTCCGTCGAGCCCGGGCTTGCCGATCAGGACCTTCGGCGGATGACCGATCTCGCCGGTGACGTCTCGCACGCGCTCGCGGAGCGCCTGGAGACGCGGCTCGGCCTCGCCGCCGCGCGCCGCCGAAGCGCCGATGCCGGTCGGCGCGCGATAGCTGCCGAAGATCTCGCGCAGGATTCCCGCCCACTCTCCGGTCGTCACGCCGGCGTGCGCGGCGCGGATCGAAGCGGGCATCAGGTTCGTCCCGTTCCGCGCGGCGTCGCGCAGGCCGGCGAGCGCGGCCTCGACCTCCCTCGCGTTGCGATTCGCGCGAAACGCGTGCAGCGACTCGATCTGCTGGCGCTCCGCCGCCTCGTCGACCTGGAGGATCGAAGCGGCGCCGTTCTGCGCGAGAGGCGAGTCCGCCGTCTCGCGGAAGCGATTCAGCCCGACGACGACCTGCTCACCCGATTCGATCCGCCGCAGGCGCTCGAACTGCGAGCGCACGAGGCGCTGCTTCACCCAGCCCGACTCGATCGCCGGCACGATGCCGCCGCGCGAGAGGATCTCCTCGAGCTCGGCGCGCGCCTCTTCCTTGATCGAGCCGACCTTCGCCGCGATCACGGGGCTTCCGTCGAAGAGGTCCGGGTACTCGAGCAGGTCCGACTCGTAGGCGAGGATCTGCTGGATGCGGAGGCTCCACTGCTGGTCCCATGGGCGCGGCAGGCCGAGCGCCTCGTTCCACGCGGGAAGCTGCAGCGCGCGGCAGCGCGCGTTCTTCGAGAGCGTGACGCCGAGCGCCTCGAGGACGATCCGTGGGACGTTGTTCTCCGGCTGTGCCTCCGTGAGCCCGAGCGAGTTCACCTGCACGCCGTAGCGGAAGCGGCGCATCTTCTCGTCGGCGACGCCGTAGCGCTCTTCCGTCAGCTCGTTCCAGAGCTCGCCGAACGCGCGGAGCTTGCACACCTCCTCGATGAAGCGCATGCCCGCGTTGACGAAGAAGCTGATGCGGCCGACGGTCCGTCCGAGCTCCGTCGCGTCGACCGTGCCCGTGTCCCGCACCGTGTCGAGGATCGCGAGCGCCGCCGCGAGCGCGTACGCAACCTCCTGCACCGGCGTCGCCCCGGCTTCCTGCAGGTGGTAGCTGCAGACGTTCGTCGGGTTCCACTTCGGGACTTCCTTGACGGTGTAGGTGATGACATCGGACGTGAGCCGCAGGCTCGGCCCCGGCGGGAAGATGTACGTCCCGCGCGACAGGTACTCCTTGATGATGTCGTTCTGCGTCGTCCCCTCGAGCAGCTTCGGGTCGACGCCCTGCCGCTCGGCCGTGGCGATGTAGAGCGCGAGCAGCCACGCGGCCGTCGCGTTGATCGTCATGGAGGTGTTCATCTCTCCGAGCGGGATGTCCGCGAAGAGAGTCTCCATGTCGCCGATGTGGCCGATCGGGACGCCGACCTTGCCAACCTCGCCGACGACGAGCGGATCGTCGCTGTCGTACCCGGTCTGCGTCGGGAGATCGAAGGCGACCGAGAGGCCCGTCTGTCCCTTCGACAGGTTCAGCCGGTAGAGCTCGTTGCTCGCGCGGGCGCTGCTGTGCCCGGAATAGGTGCGCATGACCCACGGACGATCGCGTTCCATCGACGAAAACCGTAGCAGCCACGCCGCGGATTCGGGAGACCGGAACCGTGCCCGGATACGGTCCACGAGTTGACCACCGCGGCGGGCGATTCTAAGAGAGCCCGATCGTTCCTCTCCCGGGTGAAGCGCGCGCAGCGCGTCCCCCGACGCGAGAGGAAAATCAGTTTCGCCGAATGTTCGTTCGCGGCCTAGGCCACGCCCCGGGCACGGAGACGGAGACCGAAGACACATGGGCAACAAGATCGAGAGCGTCGGCGTGCTCGGCGCGGGACAGATGGGGCTCGGCATCGCGCAGGTGACCGCGCAGGCCGGCGTGAAGACCGTCCTCGTGAAGGCGACGCCCGGCGACACCGGCAAGCTTCGCGAGAAGATCGACGGCGCCTACGGGCGGGACGTCGAGAAGGGCCGCATGAAGGCCGAGGACAAGGACGCCGCGATGGGCCGTCTCTCGGTCACGACGAGCTTCGACGAGCTCGGCGCCTGCGACCTGGTCATCGAGTCGATCGTCGAGGACCTCGGGACGAAGATCGAAGCCTTCGGCCGGCTCGAGAGCCTCTGCGGCCCGAAGACGATCTTCGGCAGCAACACCTCGACCCTCGGCATCACGCAGATGGCCGTCCGGACGAAGCGCCCGGACCGCTTCCTCGGCGTGCATTTCTTCAATCCCGCGCCGGCGATGAAGCTCGTCGAGATCGCGGCGACGCTCCTCACGGATCCGGCCGTCGTCGAGTCCGTCCGCGAGCTGGTCGGCCGGATCGGCAAGACGCCGGTCCTCGTCCGCGACTCGACCGGGTTCGTCGTGAACCGCCTCCTCGTCCCGTACATGCTCGACGCGATGCAGGAGTGGTCACGCGGGACGGCCTCGATCTCCGACATCGACGCCGCGATGTGCAACGGCGCGAACCATCCGATGGGCCCGTTCGCCCTGGCGGACTTCATCGGCCTCGACGTGGTCTACGAGATGGCCTCGAACCTCTACGAGGAGTACCGCGAGCCTCGCTTCGCACCGCCGCCGGTCCTCCGCCGCCTCTTCCTCGCGGGTCAGCTCGGCCGGAAGTCGAAGCGCGGGTTCTACGACTACTCGACCAAGCCGCCTGCGGTGAATGCCGCCTTGGGCTCTGCCCTGACGAGTTCTTGACGGGGTGTCGTAGTCCGGTCGCACTCGTGACCTCGCGAACCCTCATTCTCTCGGCGTCTCGGCTGGCACGGAATCCGCAAACTCCGGTCTCCTCGGGGAATCCGGTCGAGATGTCGTCCAGCGGCGATTGGCGTGTGATCACGCCGCACCTTCTCGAGGAGCTGCCCGAGGGACCGGGCGTCTTCGAGATCGGGAACCTCGTCCGGACGGTCTTGTTCGTCGGCGCGGCCGAGCTCGGTCTCCGGTCGGGCGTCCGCGCGGCGCTGACGAGCCCCGCTCTCCTGGTGCGAGCCCACTGCATCCGGTTCGAGGTCGCCGAGGATCCGGGACGCCTCGCGAGCGAGCGCCTCGACGACTACCGGCGGTCGCACCACGGCATGCCGCCCCTCGCGCACCGGACGGACCCGGTCGCACGCCTCGTCGGCCCGAGCCGGGCTTCGCGCACCCCCCGAATCGCTCCTCGGCGTCCCGACGAAGCTCCGGCGACGAGCTTCCTCCGCGCCTCTCCCGCCGCTTGACAGCTGGCTCCGCGCGCGAAGCGCGCGGCCGAGCGAGAGCGAGCGGGGAGAGGAGGCGCAGCTCAGGCTTTGCCGCGTGCAGGAGAGGGGCAGCGCCCCTCTCTTTGACGAGACCTAGCGGCACGCAGCCGCTATGTTCGTGCGGGGTGGAGAAGGTCCTGATCACGGGTGTGGCCGGCGGCCAGGGGCGTCTCGTCGCTCGCCTCGCCGCCGAGCGGTACGAGGTCGTCGGAGTCGACCGGGACCAGCTCGTCTCGTTCGGGGACGAGGCACCGTTTCGCGTCTACGTCGTCGATCTGATGCGGCGGAAGTTCGAGGACGTGATCCGTCACGAGCGCCCCGACGCGGTCGTCCACCTCGCCTTCGTGCGCCACTTCCGGACGGGCGTCGAGACGCGCCACAAGATCAACGTCGCCGGGACGAAGCTTCTCCTCGACTACTGCGCCGAGTACGGCGTGCGGCAGCTCGTCGTCCTTTCGAGCGCGTACGCGTACGGCGCGCTCCCCGAGAACCCGAGCTACATGTCCGAGGACTATCCGCTGAACGTGAGCCGCACCTACCCCGAGGTCCGCGACCTCGCCGAGGTCGATACGCTCTGCTCGTCCTTCCTGTGGCAGCACCCGGAGGTCCGCACGGCGATCTTGCGGCCGGTCAATACGCTCGGCGACTCCGTGCACAGCGCGATCGGGCGCTACCTCAAGAGGCGCTGGATCCCGACGATCCTCGGGTTCGATCCGATGATGCAGTTCATCCATGAGGAGGATCTCGCGCGTGCGATCCTCGTCGCGATCGAGCGCAAGCTGCGCGGGATCTTCAACGTCGCCGGACCGGGAGCCGTGCCGCTGCACGTCGCGATCGAGGAGACCGGCGGCGTCGCTTTGAACGTGCCGGAGCAGGCGCTGCGGCCACTCGCGCGCCGGCTCTTCGGGCTCGGCCTCTATCCGTTCCCGCCGGGCGCAATTGATTTCATCAAGTATCCATGCACCGTGAGCGACAGCCGCTTCGTCGCGGCGACGGGGTTCAAGCCGAAATGGAGCCTGCTCGACATCTTCGCGCAGTTGAAGGCGGAGCGGCATCGCGACGCCGCCTGAGGCGTGTTGCGATTCCCACCCCCGCCGCACGACGCGTGAACCGCAGCGAAGGCGCCTTCGACGATGCGCTGGGTTGGCTCCTGTCCGCGGCACGCCTCGTAGCGCCGCGCCAGATCGGCGCGCTCGAGGACGAGATCGAGGCGAAGCTCGCTCGCCTGCCGACGCCGCTGAACGAGTTCGGCTACGACCCGTGGGGCTTCAGCCCGCACGCGTTCCGCCGGCCGCTGCTGATGCTGGCGCTTCTCTACCGCTACTACTTCCGCGTCGAGATGCGCGGGACGGAGCACTTCCCGGAGGGACGCTTTCTCCTGATCGCGAATCACGCGGGACAGCTCCCGCTCGACGGCGCGATGCTGATCACGGGCTGCGTGCTCGAGCCCGACCCGCCGCGTCTCCTCCGCGGCATGGCGGAGTACTGGATGCCGACGCTGCCCTTCGTCGGGACGACGGGCGTGCGGATCGGCTCCGTCGTCGGCACGCCGAAGAACTGCGAGGACCTCCTGCGGCGCGACGAGGCGGTCATCGCCTTTCCCGAGGGTGTCCGCGGCCTCAACAAGACGTTCGCGAAGCGCTACCAGCTCCAGCGCTTCGGGCTCGGCTTCCTGCGGCTTGCGCTCGCGACGGACACGCCGATCCTCCCGACCGTGATCATCGGCTCGGAGGAGCAGGCGCCGGCGTTCACGAGCATCGGCCCGCTCGCGAGGCTGATCGGCGCTCCGGCCTTCCCCGTCACGCCGACCTTTCCCCTGCTCGGGCCGCTCGGCCTCCTACCGCTTCCGGTCAAGTATCACGTGGAGATCGGGCCGCCGATGCACTTCACCGGGAACCCGAACGACGAGGACGCGGTCATCGAGGGGATGGTCCAGCAGGTGAAGCGCGAGATGACCTCGATGATCGACCGCGGCCTGCGCTCGCGAAGCGGCGTCTTCACTTCCTGACCTTCGACCCGTACGTCAACCGGAGCAGTGGAACGCCTGGTCTCGAGAGTCCGTCGCGACAGCGACGAGTTCCGTGAGAACGCCGCGCATCACCGCGGCCTCGCAGGTCGCCTGAGGGAAACCCTCGCGGAGGTCCGCCTCGGCGGCCCGCCCGCGGCCCGGGAGCGCCACACGGCGCGGGGCAAGCTCCTCGCGCGCGACCGGATCGACGCGCTCCTCGACCCCGGGAGCCCGTTCCTCGAGCTCTCGGCGCTCGCGGCGCACGGCCTCTACGACGGCGACGCGCCGGGCGCCGGGCTCGTCACCGGGATCGGGCGGATCCAGGGCCGCGAGGCGATGGTGGTCGCGAACGACGCGACCGTGAAGGGCGGCACCTACTACCCGCTCACCGTCAAGAAGCACCTCCGCGCGCAGGACGTCGCGCTCGAGAACCACCTTCCCTGCGTCTACCTCGTCGACTCCGGCGGTGCGTTCCTGCCGCTGCAGAGCGAGGTCTTCCCCGACCGCGACCACTTCGGGCGGATCTTCTACAACCAGGCGCGCATGTCTGCGGCGGGGATCGCGCAAGTCGCGGTCGTGATGGGCTCGTGCACCGCGGGCGGCGCGTACGTGCCCGCGATGTCCGACGAGGCGGTGATCGTCGCGAACCAGGGAACGATCTTCCTCGGTGGGCCGCCGCTCGTGCAGGCGGCGACGAGCGAGGTCGTCACCGCCGAGGAGCTCGGTGGCGGCGACGTGCACACGCGGATCTCCGGCGTCGCGGACCATCTCGCGCGCGACGACCGCCACGCGCTCGAGATCACGCGCGGCATCTTCGAGAACCTGGGCCGCCGGAGCGAACCCTCGCTCCGTCCCGACGCGACTCCCGAGGAGCCCGCGTACGATCCCGACGAGCTCTACGGCGTGCTGCCGCGCGATCCGCGCCAGCCGCTCGAGGTCCGCGAGGTGATCGCACGCCTCTTCGACGGGTCGCGCTTCGCGGAGTGGAAGGCGCGCTACGGGCCGACCCTCGTCACCGGCTTCGCCCGGCTTTTCGGCTACACGGTCGGCATCATCGCGAACAACGGCGTCCTCTTCTCCGAGTCGGCGCTGAAGGGCACGCACTTCATCGAGCTCTGCACGTCGCGGCGCATTCCGCTCCTCTTCTTGCAGAACATCACTGGCTTCATGGTCGGGAAGCAGTACGAGCACGGCGGGATCGCGAAGGACGGCGCGAAGATGGTGCACGCGGTCGCGACGGCTGCGGTGCCCAAGCTGACGCTCGTGGTCGGCGCCTCGCACGGTGCCGGCAACTACGCGATGTGCGGACGTGCGTACTCGCCGCGCCTCCTCTTCCTCTGGCCGAACGCGCGCACCTCGGTGATGGGCGGCGAGCAGGCGGCGAGCACGCTTTGGACCGTCCGCTCGCACAGCGGCAAGCAGGACGAGCCCGGCGCGGAGGAAGCCTTCAAGGCGCCCATTCGCGAGCGCTTCGAGCGCGAGGGCGCCGCGTACTTCTCGAGCGCGCGCCTCTGGGACGACGGCGTCCTCGATCCGGTCGAGTCGCGTGCGGCTCTCGGGCTCGCGCTCGCCGCGACGGCGAACGCTCCGATCCCCGCGACGCAGACCGGCGTCTTCCGGATGTAGAGCTGCACCGTGTTCCGGAGCCTGCTCGTCGCCAACCGAGGCGAGATCGCCGTCCGCATCCTGCGCTGCTGTCGCGAGCTCGGGATCGAGAGCGTCGCCGTGTACTCGGACGCGGACGCCGACATGCCGCACGTGCGCCTTGCGGATCGCGCCGTTCGTCTCGGTCCCGCGGCGCCGGCCGAGAGCTACCTCGACGCGCGCCGGCTCCTCGAAGCGGCGGGCTCGTCGGGCGCGGAGGCGATCCATCCGGGCTACGGCTTCCTCGCCGAGAACGCGGCTTTCGCGCGTGCGGTGCGCGCCGCGGGGCTCGCGTTCGTCGGCCCGACGCCCGAAGCGATCGAGGCGATGGGTGACAAGATGGCCGCGCGTCGGACCGCCGCGGCAAACGGCATCCCGATCGTGCCGGGAAGCGAGCCGGAGTCGCGTCTCGACGCGCTCGCCGCGCAAGCTTACGGGATCGGCTTTCCGATCCTCGTCAAGGCGGCGGGAGGCGGCGGCGGACGCGGCATGCGTCGCGTGGAGGAGCCATCGCAGCTCGGCGCAGCGCTCGCGGCCGCCTCGCGCGAGGCGGAAGCTGCCTTCGGCGACGGCCGCGTCTACCTCGAGCGCGCTCTCGACCGGCCGCGCCACGTCGAGGTGCAGGTGCTCGCGGATCGACACGGCAACGCGCTGCACCTCTTCGAGCGCGAGTGCTCGCTGCAGCGTCGCTTCCAGAAGATCGTCGAGGAGGCGCCCGCGCCGAATCTCGAGCCTGCGACGCGCACCGCGCTTACGGATGCCGCGGTGCGCCTCGCGCGCGCGGTCGAGTACGAAGGCGCCGGCAGCGTCGAGTACTTGCTGCACGACGGGCACTGGTACTTCCTCGAGATGAACACGCGCCTCCAGGTCGAGCATCCGGTGACCGAGATGATCTGCGGCGTCGACCTCGTGCGCGCGCAGATCGAGATCGCGGCCGGGCTGCCGCTCGCGTTCCGCCAGGAGGACCTGGAGATCCAGGGCTCGGCGATCGAGGCGCGCGTCTGCGCCGAGGATCCGTCGCGCGGCTTCGTGCCCTCGCCCGGCTTGCTCGCGGAGTTCTCGCTTCCGGCCGGACCGGGGATCCGCTGCGACGCCGGCGTCGTCACCGGGAGCCGGATCCCGCCCGAGTACGACGCGATGATCGCGAAGGTCATCGCGCACGACCACGATCGCGAAGCGGCGCTCGCCCGCCTGCGGCGCGCGCTCGAGGAGACGGCGGTCGTCGGCGTCGCCTCGAACCTGGGTCACCTGCTCGATCTCCTCGAGGACGACGAGGTCCGCGCGGGACGGCTCGACACGCAGCTCGTGCAGAGGAAGCTCGACGCCGCCGCGGCCTCATCGAGCGAAGGCCTTCCACCGGAGCTCGTCGCCGTGGCGCTCTTCGCGGCGCGAAGGCTCGCTCCCGCACCGGCCGGCGACGGATCGGAAGCTCCAACGCCGAGCCCGTGGACGAGCCTCCCCGGGTGGCGCGGCGGCGGAGTGCGCTCGTGAAGGTGGCCGTCCTCCTCCCCGACGGCTCACGCGCGGACCTCGACATCGCAGGGACCGGCAGCGAGGTCATCGTCCATCGCGGCGACGTCAAGGCGGACGTTCGCGTGCTCTCGCAGAGCGGCGGCGAGCTCGTCTTCGAGATCGAGGGCCGCGTGCACCACGCCCGGGTGGCGGCCGTGCCCGACGGCTGGTCGGTCCAGCTCCGCGGACGCGAGACGCGATTTCGGGAGGCGTCGAGCGGCCACGCGGGCGGCGACGGGTCCTCGGCGCGCGCCGAGCCGGTCCTGCGTGCGACGCTCCCAGGACGCGTGCTGCGCGTCCTCGTCGCGACGGGGGCCGCCGTCCGTGCGGGCGACACCCTCCTCGTCATCGAGGCGATGAAGATGGAGAACCCGGTCGAGGCGCCCGCGGACGGCACCGTCGAAACGCTGCTCGTCGCCGAGGGCGAGATGGTCCAGGTCGGCCAGGACCTCGTCAGCCTCGATTACGGTCCGCGCCCTCCCCCGGAAGCGTCAAGCTGAAAAGGGCGCCGCCGCTCTCCCGCGTCGCGACCTCGAGCGAGCCGCCGTGCACCCGCGCGACGGAGGAAGCGACGAAGAGGCCGATCCCGAGGCCGCCCGGCCGCGTCGAGAAGAACGGATCGAAGATCTTCTCGCGGTTCTCCGGCGGAACGCCGGGTCCCTGATCCGAGACCTCGACGCGCACGCGCGGCGGAGCCGTCCCTTCGCGGACGCCTATGCCGCGCAGCTCGACGCGACCGCGCTCGGGCGAGAACGCGACCGCGTTGTCGAGCAGGATGACGATCGCTTGCTTGACGGCTTCGCGCCCCGCCGCGAGGAGCGGCAGGTCGTCCTCGACCTCGCTCGCGAACGACACCTGCTTCCCGCTCGCGCTGCCGCGCACGTAGATTTCGAGCTCGCAGAGGAGATCGCCCATCCGCCATGGGGCCTCCTCGCTCGTCAGCGGCAGCGCCACCGCCTGCCGCATGCTGTGGATCAAGGCGCGAATGCGCTGCAGCTCGGAGAGGACCAGGTCGTAGTAGCTCGAGCGGAACTCGGCATCGCGATCGTAACGCTCCGGCAGGAGCTCGACGAACGTCCGCACCGTCGTCAGCGGGTTGTTCAGGTTGTGCGCGATCCCGGCCATCAGTGTGTTGAGCGAGGCGAGGTGCTCGGCGCGCGCGAGGCGCCGCTCGAGCGACTTCCGCTCCGCGCGAAGGCGCATCCGCTCGACGACCTGGCGGACCACGAAGGGAAGGATCGAGATGTAGCCCTCGCCCTTCACGAGGTAGTCCTCGGCGCCGATCTTCATCGCCTCGACGGCGACCTCCGGCGACGTGCTCGTCGTCACGACGACGACCGCCTCGCTCCGGTCCGCTTCGCGGATCGCGCGCAGGATCTCGAGCCCCTCGCCGTCGGGGAGCTGGTAGTCGAGGATGCAGACATCGAACGTCGCGTCCCGCAACGCGGCGCGCGCCTCAGCCACGCTCTGCGCGAGCGTGACCGTCGCCGCGGGGAGGTTGCTCTCGAGCTCCTCCCGCATCAGGCCCGCGTGGCGGGCGTTGTCCTCGACGAGGAGGACCGCGAACGGCTCGCCGAGCTCGCTCACGCGGCGGCTTCCCGGTGGAGCGGGAGGCGGACGCGGAAGGTGCTGCCTCCTCCGAGCTCGCTGTCGAGCTCGATCGTGCCACCGTAGCGCTCGACGATGCGCTTGACGATCGCGAGCCCGATCCCGTGACCGGCCTGCTCGCCCGTGCCGCGGTGATACAGCTGGAACACGCGGTCGCGCTGGCGCTCGCCGATCCCGATCCCGTTGTCGCGGACGAAGTACTCGACGTGACCGTCGCGACGCTGCCCGCCGATCTCGATGCGCGGTGGCTGGTTCTCGCCGACGTACTTGCAGGCGTTGTCGATCAAGTTGTCGAAGATATGCCTGATCTTTCCCGTCTCGGCAAAAATCGCGGGCATCGGACCCTGCACGACCTCGATCTGCTTGCGCTCGATCTGCGGGGTCAGGCGCCGCACGACGCCACGGACGACCTCCCCGACGTCCACCCACTCGCGGCCGCTTCCCTCCGAGTCCGTCGCGCGGAAGAGCCGGAGAAGGTCTTCGAGCATCCGAGAGAGCTCGCGCGAGTCATCCAGGAGGTACTGCGTGTACTCCTTTCCGCGCTCGGAGAGCCGGTCGCTCTCGCGTGTCGCGAGCTGCCGGGCCGTCTCCGTCGCGCCGACCGCGACGTTCTTCAGGTCGTGCGACATGATGTGCACGAGGTCGGCGATCTCCTGGGTCGCCGCCGCGAGCTCGGCCGTCCGCTCCGCGACGCGCTGCTCGAGCTCTCGGTTCTGCTCCTCGACGCGTGCGCTCGCGAGGCGGAGCTCCGCCAGCGACTGCTTCAGCTGGTCCGCCAGCGTCCCGCCGACGAACGCGAGGGCGAAGACGAACACGACGCTGATGACGAAGGAGACCGCCTGCGCGGCTGGCGAGAAGTGGTGGTCCCACACGCCGCCGACGCGCGGCACGATCCCGGACGTCTCGAGCGCCACGAGCGTTCCGAAGCTCATCATCGAGAGGATCGCGAGACGGATCGAGACCCGCCGCGACTCGCTGACCGCGGCGAACAGCACGAGCGCGGAGTACGCGAGCGTCGCATACGGCGCATCGATGCCGCCGATGTAGTGGATCATCACCGTCAGAAAGACGATGTCGACGGCCCAGTGGACCGCGAAGTGGCTCAGCGGGAACCCCGCCCGCTTCCCCGCGATCCAGTACGGCACGTTGATCAGCACGAGAAGGCCGAGGATGACGATCGCCGGCAGCGCGCTCGCGCGCGGGGCGAGCCCGGCGACTCCGAAGACGGCAGCGACGAGCGCGAAGACGGAGCCGAGGACGATCCGGATCAAGAGACCGTCGCGAAAGAGCTGCCGGCGCGTCTCGAGAGGTGGCTCTTCGAACATCGCGGGTCAGCTCGACGCCGTCGCCGCGCGCGCGACGCCGCCGCGCAAGGCACGGTCGGCCGCGGCGACGGTCTCGTCGAGGCCTTGCTGGAGGACGAGCTGGAGAAGCGTGGCATCGGCTCCGGAGCGGCAGAGAATCGGCTCGCCGAAGCGGACGGTGACCGACGTCCCGCGGCGCGGGATGCGCAACGTAGCACCGGCTCGCACCGTCCACGCGCGATCGACCCGCGCCGCCAGCGGGATCGCGAAGCCGTCCCGTCGCGCCGCGAGGCGCGCGAAGGGCCGCCCGACCCGGCGATAGGGTCCGCGCCCGTCGACGGCGATCCCGAGCCAGCCCGGATCGCAGATCAGGTCCTGGACGTCGCGCGTCCGCGCCGCGGCCGGAGTCGTGCGCAGATCGCGCACGGGACGGCCGGTGCGCTCGAGCATGCCGGATGTGATCCGCCCGCCGATCGTTTCGTCCCGGATGAATGCGATCTCACTGCGCAGAAGGTCCTCCGCCAGACGCGCGCCGAGCATCAATGGTAGCGCGTCTTCGATCCAGTAGAAGAGGAGCACCCGGCGCCCGCCGAGATCCTCGTGGAGCGCCCGGAGCCGCGCCCGGGACGCCTCGGCGTCCACGGCGTACGCCGTGGCTGCGACGCGGCGCAGATGCCCGTCGAGCGCCCGCACGACGATCCGGGCCACTCGATCCGCTCCCTGTCCCGCGCCGCCGGCGGACGACGGCACCATCGAAGATCAGCTCCCGGTGGTGGGCCGTGCGCGCCGGACCACCCGAGCGATCTCGGCGACGTCATCGAGGTGCTCGACGTCCTCGAGAACGAGCTCGACGCCGAGCTCCTCCTCGATCGCGAAGAGCACGTTCGCGGCGGCGATCGAGTCCATCCCGAGCTCGCCGCGAAGCGACGTCGCGCTGCGCACGCGGTCCTCCGGCATCTCGAGCTCGATCGCGATCAAGCGCACGACCGTGTCGACGGCGTCAGCCGGCATCGTCCGGTTTCCGCACGACGAGAGCCGCGTTGCGCGAGCCGAAGCCGAAGCTCGTCGAAAGTGCGACGTCGATCTGCGCCGGACGTGCACGGTGCGCGACGTAGTCGAGGTCGCACGCCGGATCGGGCTCGTCGAGGTTCAGGGTCGGAGGCAGGAATCCCTCGTGCATGCCGACGATCGTCGCCGCGAGCTCGACCGCGCCGCACGCGCCGAGGAGGTGGCCGACCATCGACTTCGTCGAGCTGACGGGCAAGCGCGGCGCGCGCTCGCCGAACACGCGGTGGAAGATCGCGGTCTCGAAGGGATCGTTCTGCGCGGTCGCCGTCCCGTGCGCGTTCACGTAGTCGACGTCGTCCGGAGAGAGGTTCCCCTGGCGAAGCGCTTCGACGACGGCGCGTGTCGCGTCGACCCCGCTCTCCTCCTGCGTGAAGTGGTGCGCGGCGTCGCACGTCGCGCCGTAGCCCGCGATCTCGGCGAGGATCGGAGCGGAGCGCTCGCGGGCGCGCTCCCGCTTCTCCAGGACGAAGACCCCGGCGCCCTCGCCGAGGACGAAGCCGTCGCGATCCGCCGCGAACGGCCTCGAAGCCTGCTCCGGGCGGTCGTTGAAGCGCCGCGCCATCGCGCCGAGTCGGTCGAACGAAGCGAAGAGGAGCGGCGCGAGCGGGGCGTCGCTCCCGCCCGCGAGAATGAAGTCGACGGTTCCCGCCTCGAGGAGCGCGCAAGCGAGGCCGATCGCGTCGGTGCTCGACGTGCAGGCGCTCGACACGGTGAAGACGGGACCGTGCGCGTCGAGCTGGATCGCGCACTCCGAGGCGATCACGCCGTTGTGCGCGTACGCGGGAAACGACGGGTGCATCCGCCGCACGCCGCGCTCGACGAAGATCAGCCCCTGCTCGAATTGGTACGATCCCGAGCCGCCGCTCGTGCCGAGGAGCACGCCGACGCGCGTCGGATCCGGCCACGCGCGGAGCCGCGCGTCCTCCATCGCGAGTCGCGCGCCGGCGACCGCGAGCTGCGCCACGCGCGGCAGCGAGCGCACCTCCCGAAGCGGCATGAAGTCCTCGGCGCGGAAGTCGACGACCTCCGCCGCGACCTGGCACTCGTATCCGCCCGGATCGAAGCGCGAGAGCCGTCGCGTACCGGATTCACCACGGCGCAGCGCCGCCGAGAACGCCGGCCTTCCCGTCCCGATCGGAGTGACGCAGCCCATGCCCGTGATGACCACGGCCATGAGCCGGAAGGTCGCATGAGTGCATGCGAAGAGACAAACGGTTTGATCGCCGGAAGTCAGGGACTTCCCGGACAGGGATCCGGAAGATCCTGCGGATCCGTTCCGCGGGCCGGACTCCGCCCCGCTCCGCCGAGCCGCGAAGGGCTACTGGGCGCGCTGCCCGCGCCGGGGCGTCGCGGCGATCCGGGTCCGCTCGGGCGAAGCGTTCGAGGGCTTCACCACGCGCGCGAGGCTCTTCTTGTAGGGCGCCTTCGCGACACCGTTCTCGGTGATGATCGCCGTGACGAGCTCGGCCGGCGTCACGTCGAAGGCCGGGTTCGCGACCTTCACGCCGGACGGCACGGTCGGCCTCCCGTTGAACTGGCTCACCTCGGTCGGATCGCGCTCCTCGATCGGGATCTTCGCCCCCGTCGGACACGCGAGGTCGATCGAGCTCGTCGGCGCCGCGACGTAGAACGGAATTCCGTGGCGCGCCGCGAGGACGGCGACCGTGTACGTGCCGATCTTGTTCGCGACGTCGCCGTTCGCGGCCGTGCGGTCGGTGCCGACGACGACCGCCGAGATCTCGCCGCGCTGCATGAAGTGCCCGGCCATGTTGTCGGTGATCACCGTCACCGGCACGCGTGCCTTCCGGAGCTCCCAAGCCGTGAGGCGTGCGCCCTGCAGGACCGGACGCGTCTCGTCCGCGAACACCGAGAGCTTCTTGCCGCTCTCGCGCGCCGCGAGGATCACGCCGAGCGCCGTCCCGATGCCACCCGTGGCGAGCCCGCCGGCGTTGCAGTGCGTGAGCACGCTGCCGCGATCGGGGAGGAGCGCCGCTCCGTACTCGCTCAGGCGGCGGTTCGCCTCGATGTCCTCGCGATGGATCGCGAGCGCCTCGCGCTCGAGCATCGTCCGGATCGTCTCGACCGAGCGGTCGGCGTTCTCCCGCACGAGGCGGCGCATGCGCTCGATCGCCCAGAACAGGTTCACCGCCGTCGGCCGTGCCGCGGCGAAGGCGCGGCAGAGACGCTCGAAGTCCTTCGCGAAGCGGTCCTCCGGCAAGCTCCGCGCGCCGAGCGCCAGGCCCATCGCCGCGGCCACGCCGATCGCCGGAGCGCCGCGCACCACCAGCTCCTTGATGGCGCGGATCACGTCCTCCGGATCCTTGTAAAGACGATAGACTTCGCGGTTCGGCAGCAAGCGCTGATCGAGCATCACGACGCGATCGCGTTTCCACTCGACGGTGCGCACTCTCTTCATGGCGGGACGACTCTAGCCGCGCCGCGCTGCCCGAACAAGCGCGTTTGCACCCGCTGTAAGGAGCAGTGGAGATGTCCGGTGCATAAGCACTCGGAGATGTCCGCCCTGCTGGGTACGAGCGCGGATGGAGAGATACCACCGCGCCGTGGCCCGAGAGGCCAGGG
>Ga0194128_10005592_pt1 | contig 17490 bp, 23 predicted proteins | sample TA2KigCa65mmetaG_FD_148650 | JGI IMG/M metagenome (GOLD analysis project Ga0194128, IMG submission 148650) | Freshwater microbial communities from Lake Tanganyika, Tanzania - TA2015037 Kigoma Deep Cast 65m | ecosystem: Environmental > Aquatic > Freshwater > Lake | place: Tanzania: Lake...
GGCGTCACACCCTAACACTTTGTTCCCAGCGCCGCACACCCTCCTCTTCGTCTAACTCGTTTGGAGTGTGTCGATTGCCCCGTTTTGCCAAGGGGAAGTTCGGTTTAGCCCGCGGCGAGATGGCGGCCAGTGAATCTGCTGCTGGACACCCACATATGGCTATGGGCTTTGGAACAGAACAGGCGGTTAGCCCTGGTCGTCCGCAAGCAGTTGGAGAACCCGCGGAATCGGTTGTTTGTATCGCCCGTTAGTGTCTGGGAAGCGGGCAATCTCCACAAGCACGGCCGGATCAAGAGCGGAGCGTTTCACGAGTGGCTCGACGAGTCCCTGGAAGCACTGGCCGTCGTCGAAGCTCCTTTTACCGTCGCTATTGCCCGCGAGGCTTCGCGCCTCCGCCTACCGCAACCAGACTTCGGCGACATCATGCTGGCCGCAACGGCTCTTGTGGAGGGCCTCGTGCTCGTCACCGTCGACCAGCAACTGCTCGATTGCAAATGGCTTCGCACGCTCGCGAACGGGTAGCGGTTTCGTCCTCTGTGATATCCTGAACTTGAAATTTACCGCACGGGAGGTCGTACCATTCGATGGGCACGCTAGGGACACAGGAGATGATCATCATTTTTCTCCTGGCCTTGCTGATCTTCGGTCCGAAGAAGTTACCGGAACTGGGGAAAACTGTGGCCAAAGCGATGGGCGAGTTCCGTCGGGCGTCGTCGGAGTTGAAATCGACGTGGGATCGTGAGATGCAGCAGATCGAGAAGGAAACCGAACCGATCAAGCAGGCTGCCGACGAGTACCACCAGCAGGTTACCAACTACGACGATTCCTCGTATTACGACTACGGAGCTTACGACTCCGGTACGTCGGATTCAACGGCAACCCCATCCACAACTGTAGGCGAACCCGCAACTCAGGGCGCTGAACAAACCACCGCTACCGCGACGGCCGAACCTCCGGCTGAAACGCTGGTTGCGCAGGCCCCGGAGGGTACGGTCGCCCAGAGCTCATCGAGCGCTGGCAGCGCCGCAACACCGGCGGCCGGTTGATTGGTTAGGTAATGTCCGTCCCGGAAGAACAGAAGGGGATAACCCCGTCCGAGAATCCGCCTGTGTCTACAAACGGCGAAGCATCGGATACCGGTGTCTCCTCTTCCGGCGCGGTGGACGCCGGCACGGTCAGCTATGAGCAGACCACCGATCACGACTACGACTCGCATTATCACTCCGAGCACGATCGGCAGTACGACGATCCGTACGGCGGGCACTCCTATCCGCCGGCCGAGGAATCGACGGCCGTAGTTCCAGCGCCGTCGACAAGCGGCTCCGACACGCCGCCGCCCGCTTCGCCGGCCGATCCCGACGAAGAAGACGAGGAAGATGACGGCATGTTGCGCATGAGTTTCCTCGAGCACCTAGAGGAACTGCGCAACCGGATCGTCAAGTCGCTGATCGGCATTGGCATTGCATTCGCGCTTTCCCTGATCTTCGCGGAATCGATGTGGAAAGCGGTTAGTGAACCAGCCGCAACCGCGTTGAAGGCGCTCGGCTACGCACCGACCCTAAAGCAGCTCACCCCGATGGATGCATTTACGACCATCTATATGAAGCTGCCGCTGCTGTCCGCGACATTCCTGAGCTCGCCGTGGTTGCTCTGGCAGATCTGGGGTTTCGTTGCGCCGGGGCTGTACAAGAAGGAACGCCGTTTTGCCGCGCCTCTCGTGCTCAGTTCCGCCGCATTGTTCGTTGCGGGGGGACTGTTCGCGTATTTCGTCGCATTCCGGTTCGGGCTCGAGTTCCTGCTCGGCATCGGGCGCGACATCAACGTCGAACCGGCGATCAACATGGTCGACTACTTCGACCTGTTTGTTAACGTGACCCTGGGTATCGGCATCGTCTTTGAACTGCCCGTTGTTATCTTCTTTCTGGCGCTGCTGAAAATCGTATCGGCGAAGTTCCTGATCGAACATTCACGCTACGCGATCCTGATCATCGTCATTTTGGCCGCAGTTATCACGCCGACACCGGACGTTTTCAACCTGATGCTGTTTTCGGTGCCGATGGTGGTGTTGTACTTCGTCGGCGTGTTCGCGGCATACCTGCTCGAGTTGCGGCGCGATCAGCGCAGCTTCCCGTGGCTTTCGGTGCTTGTGATTATACTTGCCGTCGGTGGAGTGGCGGGCGGTATTGTGTGGGCCCTTGTCGCCAAGTACGGATATAAACTCCTTCCGCACTGGCCATTTATTGCACGGTAGGCGTTTCCGCACGTAGGGCGCCGAATCTCCTCTGGAGAACTGTATGTCTGAAATGGACGATCCGCTTGGCTCAATGACGTTCCTTGAACACCTCGAGGAACTGCGATCTCGCTTGCTCAGCGCAGTGACGGGCCTGGGCGTAGCCTATGCCGTGTCGCTTTTTTTGGAGGACCAAATCTGGCTCGCGGTAAGCGAGCCGGCGGCCGCGGCGCTGCGCGCTCTCGGCTATCGGGATGAGCTCGTTCTTCTCGACCCGACCGAGGCGTTTGCGACTGTGTATATCAAGCTGCCGCTCGTGGCGGCGATGTTCCTCAGTTCGCCGTGGGCGCTTTGGCAAATCTGGGGATTCGTCGCGCCGGGGCTCTACCGCCGGGAGAAACGGGCGGTAGCCCCGCTGATCGTTGCTTCATAGGACCTCACTCACAAATGCAGCCAATTTCGGCCGAAGTGGCGAGGTATCTGAAGTTCTAACGCACCGCAGTTTGTCGAGGGCGCCAGTCCGAGGATGACACGAGTTGTTGAGGACCGCCCGCGCTAACCCCGCGTTCCCGCGTCACGTTGTTCCGACCGGCTTGAACTTTTCGAGGATATACTCCCACAGCCTACGAGGGCCGCTGGAACCAACCTCCGGAGCGAGCAACCGATCGACGTACGACGCAACTTCAGGGATCAAAGAAGGATTGTACTGCAGAGAATAGATGATCATCTGGGTATCATGCCAGTCTGGCCTCGGAACCAAGTCCGAAGTTGAGAGTAGTGCATAGACGGACTTCAGAAGGCTGAAACTGCCGACTGAAGTCCGTGATTTGACGACTTCCTCTTGGAATCTAAGTGCGCGAGCGGTGTCGTAAACGTCGTCGAGAGCGGGGAGTTCCCCCAAGAAGGACTCCGCTTCGGGAAATCCGCCAAACGTCATGCCGTTGATTGTCATTGAATACCTCCGACACGTATATTGGCATGCGGAGACACAATTTTAAGCAACGTGTCTATGTTCAGAAACAGTGTCAACTGACACTAAAGACGCCGACCCAGTTCCACTTTGGCCAGCTTCAAGAACCGGTATGTCAACCGGAGCCGCTTCCATGGACTTGTCAAAGACCATTCAGGAACTTTACACCGAGAAAGAACGAATTGACGAGGTTATCGCCTCGCTCGAACAGTTTCTAGCTAACGATGGCCAAGGCCCGCTTCGGCGCCGCCGAGGACGGAAGTCGATGGGCGCCGACGAGCGCCAGGTCGTTTCCGAACGCATGCGGAGCTATTGGGCCAACCGCCGGGCCGATAAGGCGATGAAAGCGTCGGCTGAGTAGCGGTTAACGCTTAAAAAACCAAAGCCAGAAATACTGCTCTCCGGCCCCGTGCCTGTGACGCGGCTCGAATCCGCATCGCTCGGCCATGGCTACCGCGTCGGCGTCCGAGAACGGCACGCCGAGCCATGTATCGTTGCGGTCGGATTGAATGGAGGTGTCGCCCTGTACCTGGAACTTGAAAAGCGCCCCGGGACGTAGTAATCGTGCCACTTCGCGCACATAACTTTCGATAACTTCACGGCTTGGAATGTGTTGAAAGACGATTGTGGAGAACGCAAAATCGTAACCAGCGCCAGGAATCACGGAAAGGTCCATCCCGTTGTTTTGGTAAATATGCGCACCCGGGAAGGGTGCTACGGCGCGGGTTGCCTGCGCCACCATCTCGCCCGACACATCGACCGCGTAGACCTCGCCGAACAACCCCGCCAGCGCCCGGGTCACGCGGCCGGCGCCGCAGCCGATCTCAAGGACGCGCATCTGCTTGGGTTCGCGGCCCTGGCAGATATTGATCATATCGGTTAGGATCTCTTCGGCGACGGTCCGTTCGCCCGAGGCAAAAAATTCGTCGTCGTTCCACGCATCGTTGGCTGTGTTGACGTAGTAGCGGGCGTTTTCCTTGGCGCGGGCGTCCCAGTCGGCGCGCATCTTTTCGAGGGTGTCTTGCATCGGTGTTTCCGGCATCCAGCTTCCAGTTTAGCGGGTCGGGATGATATACTGAAGTGTCGTCAGTGGGCGGCTAGCTCAGTTGGGAGAGCACCACGTTCGCAACGTGGGGGTCGTGGGTTCGAATCCCATGCCGTCCACCATCTTCTCAGTTACTCGCGCACAACGGACTCGCTTGGGCGCGGCCTGTGCGCTTCCCTTCCCACAATGGTCCTTTCCGACATCGACATCCGGCGCTTTATAGCCGAAGGGAAGATCAAACTCGATCCGCCGTTACCGGCCGATCATTTCGGAAGTTGTTCCATCGACCTGCGGCTCGGCAACGAGTTCAGCGTTTTTGAGCATTCGCGCGTGCCGTTCATCGACCCGCGGGATCGTTCGGCGATTCAGGACATGATGCGGACGATCATCGTGCCCGACGGCGAGCCGTTCATCCTGCAGCCGCGTGATTTCGTCCTGGCGATCACGATGGAGTCGATGGACCTGGCCGACGATGTCCTGGCGCGACTGGAAGGCCGGTCAAGCCTGGGACGCATCGGCGTTATCGTCCACGGAACCGCTGGCTTGTTCGACCCCGGTTGGACGGGCAAGGCAACGCTCGAACTCTCAAATCTCGGCCGCGTGCCAGTGGCGTTGTATCCCGGCATGCGAATCTGCTCGTTCACGTTTGAGCCTCTCTCGACGCCGTCGTCGGTGCCGTATCGCAAGAAGCCCGGCAACAAGTACGCCGGGCAGACCAGCCCGTTGGCCTCGCGTCTTTCCGGCGAAGTCAGTACTCTGAAGTAATGTTACGGCACACACTGGCCACTTTGGCCTACCGGTTGGAGAAGGCGCTGCGCGACGCACCTTCGGAATTCGCGACGTTTCGCGCCTCGGAGTCGTCGCGGACACCGGTCGAAATTCTCGCGCACATGGGCGATCTGATGGACTGGGCGCTAAGCCACGCCAACGGCGCCGAGCGGTGGAACGATTCCGCTCCGCTTGCCTGGTCCGCTGAAGTGGAACGGTTCCGGGCCGCACTACGGGCCTTCGATGATCGGCTGGCGGCAGGCGGGATTTCTTGCGACGAGAATCGCCTATTCCAAGGCCCGGTCGCAGATGCCCTCACGCACACCGGCCAGATCGCGTTCCTGCGCCGGATGTACGGATCACCCGTGCCGCCGAAAAACTACTTCAAAGCCGAAATCTAGCCGAGCGGCAGGCGGATGTGAAACACGGCTCCACGGGGAGCCGCATCGGTCGCCCATATTTCGCCGCCGTGATCGAGCACCGTCTCGCGGCTCAGCGCCAGACCAAGGCCAAGGCCGTTCCGCTTGCCAAAACTGGTGAACGGCTGGAAGAGCTGGTCTTTGATTTCTCTGGCGATGCCAGGGCCTTGATCGGCGATTGAAATTCGCAGATTCGCGCCTTCACGGTTGGCGCGAATCGTGACGACGCCCCCACCGGGCATCACTTCGACGGCGTTGGCGATGAGATTCACGAAGACACGCTCCATTCGGGCGCGTTCGACCGTAGCTTCGATGTTGTCGGGAACATCGACTTCGAATTGAATGTGCTCGGCAGATTCCTCTTGCGTCTGCACGGCGGTCTGCACGAGTTCGAGGATGTTACAGGACTCGCGCTCGCCATGTTTGCCTTTCGAGGCATCAAGCAACTCCTGCAACATCTCCAAAATGCGGCGCGAGGCCTTGTAGATGTTATCGGCGAGGCGCTTGTTGTGCGCCGGCGGGAGATCGTCGTCGATCATCATCTCGGCGCCGGAATAGATGGCCGCGAGCGGGTTGCGGAGATCGTGCACGATGCTCGACGCCAAACGGCCGACGGTTGAGATTCGTTCCTGGCGGATTAGTTCGCGCTGCGCATTTTCAAGCGAACCGGCCATCTGGTTGAAGGCCGTCGCCAGCCGGCCGAGTTCGTCCTTCTGATTGGCGACATCACCCGGCACGCGGTGCTTCAAATGTTGCTGCGCGATTTCGGCGGCGGCGGTGTCGAGTGCGGAGATCGGCCGTACAATCCGGTTCGCCAGAACGTAGCCGAGTACGAGACTGACGATGAGTCCCGCGGCCCACATCAGCAAAAGCTCACTGCGTGATTGGCCGATGCGGTTGCCGGCGATGCCGAAGCTTCGAACGATCGTCAACTTGCCGACGGGCGCGCCGTCGAGCCCGGTGAGATCGCGCTCGATTCGAGCATCGTCGCCGGAGACATCGAGCAGCGTGGCGGCGAAGCGGCCCGAAGGTTCCGAGAAAACGAAATCGCTGCCTCCGGTCGATTGCTTCAGCGTCTCGGCCAGCGTGTTTGTCACCGGATAGCCGGCGACGAGAATGCTAATCAGTGCCGTGCCGCGCGCGCTATCGACGAAGATCGGCGTGAGGACCAACTGGAACAGCATGCCGTCCTGTACGTGATAGCCGGAGACCTGACGCGGCGCGGAAGGAACGACGGCGGCCTCGACGGGCCAGCGCTTGAGTTTGGGATCGCCTGAAAGCACGGCGATCGGATTGCCGCGCGGATCGGCGACGACGAGGAACGTCGACTGCTTCAGCGAAGGGCTCAAATAGTTGCCGAGTTCGCCGGCGGAGTCGCGAATTGTGGCCGGGTCGCCGTTGCCGAACGCGGCCCGGACGTTGGGAAGACTGGCCAACAGCAGCGCTGCCGCGCCGATCATCTCCTGACGGGCCTTGAGGACCGACTCATACGCCTGGAAGCCGGCTTTCACTTCTTCATCGAGACTGCGTGTGGCCGTTTCGACCGCGTGCCGTTGCAGCAGCCAGCCGGCGACACCGAATAGGCCGGTCACGATGCCAAAAACAGAGAGCCAGATTTTCCAGCGCAGCGGCATAAAGACTCTATTTCGGAACTCCGTAGGCGCCTTCGCGGGCTTGTGGCGGATAGTCGCGTCCGAGCTTGTTCTTGTGGCCGACTTCGAGGTATCCGCTTTCCGAGATTCGAATGGCGCCGGCATCGGTATCGCCGGCGACGTTGAGGCGGCGTTCGAGGCGTTCGAGGGTTGGCTCCGTGGCGCGTTCATGAAAGACTCGGAGCGTATACTCGCCCGGCGGAACATTGTTGATCCGGAAGGCGCCGTTGGCGGAGCTGATGCTGTAGTACTGCGTCGGTACTACCACGATAACCGCACTCATCTGTGCATGAATGTTACAAAACACGCGAACGACGCCAGGACGGCGAAAAGTTATCTTTTGTGACGTGCCGGGGGCGTAGAGACCGGTGTCGAACGGCTGTCCGGCGAAGTTGGAAAAAGCGTTGTGGAAGATCGGGTCGTGGTTGGGGAAATCGACCTGCGAACCGACCGGGATGGCCATGACGTGGGGCAGAAACCGTTTGCTGCGCTGGTCGAGAATATACCTGCCGGTTGGCGCGGGGCCGACCGGGTTCACCGGTTCCAACCACACGACAACGCCAGCAGCCGATGATCCCTTCCGCGCGTCGGCGAGTTCGATCTTGCCGTCGACCGACGCGGCGCCGAGCACGCCGGCCAGACTAAAACAGATAAGCGATGGCAAGGTCATAGCGATTCATCCGGCGGTTGAAAGTTCCAATGTAACTGCTGCGAATCTGGGAGGACTCGAAGCTCATGATGACGTTAGGCGCAATGCGCCACATAATGTTTGCGCCGCCGGTCCGGTTGGCGCCGTTTTGGCCTCGGTTCAGGTCGGCGTTGCGATCGTCATGGATTCCGGCGAAGACGTTTAGAGTGAGTTTGGGTGTGAACGGCACCGAGGCTTGCGTCCAGCCGCCGCGAGAACGGACCGTGTTGACGAAGCCGTTGGCGGCGATTCGGAAGCTTTGGCGCAGGGCTCCGAGATGATGCACGTTCTCGCCGTTGAAGAAATTGCCGGTTAGCGTCAGTTTCGATAAGGGCGTGACGAGCCAGTCGACGCTGGCGATGCGCGACGGCAGCGCCTGGCCGCCGATGCGCGACTCCGAGAAATGCCCGCCGAAGCCACTTCGACGCGGCGAGTGTCGTCGAACGAGTGATTGGCCGATCCGCGCAGTTCGAGACCCGGTCGGCGGCGCGCGTTGAGGAGGTTCGCGGGCGCTCCGGTGCTGTCTTCGCTGGTCTGCATGAAGGCGGCCTGTCCTTTGAACCAGCCCGCACGTTGTTCAAAGCGCAGTTGCGGCTGCCAGCGCCAGAGGTTACCGGAGCTGGTGAGAGGCGAGATGCCGATGTAGGCGAACGAACTGGGATCGTGGGGCGAGATCAGCGGCTTCATCATGCCCAGCGCGAGCGAGCGCGTTGCCCAATCGACAGTGACTTCGGCGGTGCGCACGCGGAAGGGCGGCGCGCCGCCTTCGGTGTTGCCGTCCCAGAAGTCCATGTACATGGAACAGGAGCCCTTGCCGCCAAATACCGTTTGCGGGCCGTGATAGCGCAGGCCAATCACCGATTGCCGCGGCGAGGCGCCGGCGGAGGCGCGGCCGGGCGTTACGGCGGCGGTGGTCGGCACATCGAGGCCGTTGGCGCCGCGCGTATTGTAGAAGGCCTGAAAAACGGCCATGCCGGTGATCTCGAGCGGATAGCGATTCGGCGCCTCGACCTTGGTCGACGCCTGCTCCTCGACGCGCCGTTCGACGATGGCAAGCCGCTCGGCGACGGTCGGCTTGGCGCCTTCGACGATGTCGCGAAGCTGCTTTACCTCTCCGCGCAATTCGCGATTTTCGGCTTCGAGTTTTTCGAGCCTGGCCAGTATGGCGGACAGATCCTGCGCGGCCAGCGAAACGGCGGCCGCGAGAAGTAGGGCCCTTTTACGCATTGAGTAACTCCTGAAGGCGTTCGCGCACTTGCGCGAGACGGAATGGCTTTACTATAAACCGATTCGCACCCGCGGCGAGGGCGCCCGCTTCGTCGTTGCGGGCGCTCATGGCGAGAACGGGCGCGCGTAACAAAGCGGGCGTGGCGCGCATCCACTGGATGAGTTGGCACCCATCGACGCGAGGAAGATCGAGATCGGTAAGAACGGCCGCTGGCGCGGCGTTGGATTGGAGATAGGCCCGCGCTTGCGCGCCGTCGTGCGCGACAACGATCGTGCCGAGCGGCGCGAGCGCCAATTCCAGAGTCGACGCCAACGCGCGGTCGTCTTCGACGATGAGAATGGTCGGCATCTACGGAAGGAACCGGTAGCCAACGCCATGAACCGTGAGGAAATGGCGCGGCGTGACGGGGTCGATCTCGAATTTCTGGCGCAGCTTGACGATGTGCGCGTCGACGGTGCGGGTGTTCGGAAACGAGTTGTAGCCCCAGACGGAATTCAAGATCACGTCGCGAGTCAGCGGGCGGTCTGGGTTTTGCAGGAAAAAGACGAGCAAGTTGTATTCGGCGGGCGTGAGTTTGACCTCCTCACCCTTGCGCATCACGATGCGCCGTTCCATGTCGATCTCGGTGTCACCAAAGTGCTGCACGCGGTGCGCGTCGGAAGTTGCGCGGCGCAAAACGGCCCGAATGCGGGCCAGCAACTCGCGCCGGCCGAAAGGCTTGGTGACGTAGTCGTCGGCGCCGATTTCGAGAAGAAGGACTTTGTCGATCTCATCGCCCACCGCGCTGAGTACAATGATAGGAGTCTGCACTTTGTCGGCGCGAAGTTGGCGGCAGATCTCGACCCCGGTCATGCCGGGGAGGCGAAGATCCACCAGAATCAGGTCCGGCCGCAAAGTGAGACAGCGCTCGTAGCCCTCCCGTCCATCGGCCGCAAGTTGTACGCGGAACCCCTCTTGCTCCAACATCAAAGCAATTGTGTCGCGAAGGCTGTCGTCGTCATCTATTACAAGGCCTGTTTGCATCGTCGTGGCTAAAATAGGCCCGTTTGGAATTGTACCGGAAGGTGAGCTGAATCATGCGTAAGTTTTTTCTCATTACTTTGACCGCGGCGCTCTACGCGCAGGACTACAAGTCGTCGGCCGTTGGCGCGCCGCCGTCTGAATTGAACGCGAGCGTCTCGGGGTTGCTCGAAAAACAAGGGATTCAAATTCAGAAGGACGGGAAGGTGCTAAGCGAGATCTGGTTCCGGGCCGAACTGCCCGCGCCGAAACCGACTACCGAGGGAAGCCTGACGATGCCGAACGTTCCCCACGGCACGCTGATGGGCGTGATGAAGGTGCATCAGAGCTATTCGGACCGTCGCGGCCAGACGTTTAAAGCCGGGCTGTACACGTTGCGCTATAGCTACTATCCCGAGAACGGCGACCACCAAGGCGCCGCGCCGCAGCGCGACTTTCTGGTGCTCTCGCCCGCCGACGCCGATACCGATGGCGCCGCGTTCCCGGAATTTAAGCCGCTGATCGAGCAGAGCAAGAAGGTTTCAAATACACCGCATCCGTGCGTGTTTTCGATTCGTAAGGAAGACCCGAAGATCTTCAAGGACAATCACGTCGAGAAGGAAGGCGATCAGGACTGGCTGCTGATGCGCAAGATCGGCGGCGTGCCGGTGACGATGGTGATTGCGGGGAAGGTGGAGGCGTAGGTTGCTGCCGGCGGCGGCGATTTCGTTTGAACCCGCCTACGGGGCCACAGCTTCGCCGGAGTCCATTCTTCAATTACTTGCAGCCGCAGCGTTGTGTGCTGTTGTCTGGGCTGGAGTGTGGGCGCTCGTCGCTCGCTTTCATGAGCGCATTCCTTGGCGCAAGGCGCGCGTTGCCGTCCCGTCAATTATGTTGGTCGCTTACCCGCTGATGCGCCAATCCGATCTGGGGGCCGAGATCTGGATGATCTGCAACGCTCCGGCGATGTTAGCGCCGCTGCTTCTCGCGGCCGTTCTCGGTTCGGCGTCGATTTGGATCAGCGTTTCGATATTAGTAACGTCGTTCTGGTTAAGCTGGTATTGGCTCATTGGCTGGGTAGAAAGCTGAGGTTTGAATCGGCCGATCATGACCCTGAGGCTCTAACCTGCGGTAGACTCACCGTTGTGATTGCACTTCGCTTCCTTTGCTTTGCGGCGGTCGCCGCGGCCCAAACGCCCCGCCCCGAGATTCCTCAGCCGCAGTTCGCTCGCGCCGACTGGCAAACGCTTAACGGCGAGTGGGACTTCGCCTTCGACGACGCCAACGCCGGACTTCGCGAGAACTGGGCCGACGGCAAGAAGGCCTTTCCGAAAAAGATCGTCGTGCCGTTCGCCTTCGAAACGAAAAAGAGCGGCGTCGGCGACACGTCGTTTCATCCGTGGATTTGGTATCGCCGCAGTGTGACGCCACCTGCAGCGTGGAAGGGCAAACGCGTGCTGCTGCATTTCGGCGCGGTCGACTACCGCGCTATGGTGTGGGTGAACGGCAAACTCGCCGGGCAGCACGAGGGCGGGCATGTGCCGTTTCGCCTCGATATCACCGATCATCTCAACGCCGCTGGCGCACAGGTGATTACCGTTCGTGCGGAGGACCCGCCGGAAGATCGCTACATCCCTCGCGGTAAGCAGTACTGGCAGCCGCAATCGCGCGGGATCTTCTACACGCGCACGACCGGCATTTGGCAATCGGTGTGGATGGAAGCCGTCGGCGAGAGCTATCTGTCGAGTGTGCGCGTGCATGCGTCCAACGATGGCCGCGTGACGTTCGCTGGAAAAGTGACGCGTCCGCAGGCGGGATTAACGCTGCACGCGGCGATCAAATATCGCGACCGCGCGATTACTTCCGGCAGCGCCGCCGTCACCGGCGAACGCGCGACGCTCGGACTCTTCGTGAACGATCCCGCGAAGTGGGGCATCAACCAGGGCAATCTCTATGACGTCACCTACGAGTTGCGTAGGGGCGCCGAGGTTCTCGACCGCGTGTCGTCCTACTACGGCTACCGGTCGATCAACATCGAGAACGGGAAATTCTATCTCAACACGCGGCCGACGTATTTGAAGATGGTGCTCGATCAGGGCTATTGGCCCGAGTCGACCATCACACCACCGTCGGACGACGCGATTCAGTACGACATCAAGATGATGATCGAGATGGGCTTCAACGGCGCGCGCAAGCATCAGAAGGTCGAAGACCCGCGGTTTCTGTATTGGGCCGACAAGATGGGCTTCCTGGTTTCGAGCGAGATGGCGAACGCGTATCTCTACGACGAAGACTACGCCGCCCGCTTCACGCGCGAGTGGATCGAAGCGGTCGAGCGCGACGTGAATCATCCGTCGATCGTCATGTGGATTCCGATCAATGAAAGCTGGGGTGTGAGCGACATGAGCGATCCTCGTCAGGCCGCTCATTTGAAGGCGTTGTATCAGTTGACGAAGTCGCTGGACGCGACGCGCCCGGTGATCGACAACGACGGCTGGGAACACACCGACATGACCGACCTGTTCGGCATTCACGACTACGCCGCGCGCGGCGAACGGCTGGTCGAGAAGTACAAGGTGCTTTCCCAGCAGAAGTTCGATTTCCCCGACAACGGGCGCGCGGTGCTTGCGCCGGGCTTTAAGTACAACGGTTCGCCCGTGTTTCTGAGCGAGTTCGGCGGCATCGCGTATCCGCTGCCCGGATCGCCCGTGCCCGTCGATGCGTGGGGGTACGCGGGCGTCGAGAAGTCGCCGGAAGCCTCGCTGGAACGGCTGCGGTCGCTCTATATCGGCATTCGGCAGATCCCTCAAATTATGGGCATCTGCTATACGCAGTTGACCGATGTCGAGCAGGAGATCAACGGCCTGCTGACCTACGACCGGAAGCCGAAGTTCGATTCGAAGGTGCTGCGGGAGATTAATGGGCTGTTGAATTGAGTATGAGATCCTTACGTTACCCAGTTGTAATTGAGCCGATCTCAACCGGCTTCAGCGCGTATTCGCCCGATGTGCCTGGCTGCGCGGCCGCAGGGGACACAGAAGAAGAGACGCGTTTCAATTTCCAGGATGCACTGACCGAGCACTTCCGGGTCATGCGCGAAATCGGCGCACCGATTCCCGAACCGCATTCGATCATCAACTACGTCGAAGTCGCGGCTTAAGCAAGCCCCGCGCGCATCTCGTCCAGCGCCTGCTTCAAGCTCGCCACCTGTTCCTTCAGCGGCAAGTACTCCATGCAAATAATGCCTTCGTAGCCGGCCTTCGAAATCGCCTTGTAGATGTTCGCGTAGTTCATCTCGCCGGTGCCGGGTTCGTTGCGTCCAGGGTTGTCGGCGACGTGGAACACCTTCACGTGCTGCATCGCCGCTTGGGCGGAGCGGATGACATCGCCGCGTTCGACCTGCTCGTGATAGAGATCAAACAACAGTTTCACATTCGGGTGATTGACCTGCTGAATCAGCTTGAGCCCATCGACGCAGTTCGACAGAAAGTAACCCTTGTGATTGACGCGCGTATTGAGCGGTTCGACGATGAGCGTCACGTCGTACTTCGCCGCGAGGTCGCCGCAGCGTTTGGCGCCGTCGGCCATGGACTGGAACTGCTGCTCGAACGTACGGTCTGGTAGCGTATTGCCCGACATCAGCAGGCCGAGCGGAACTTCCAGCTTCTGCGCGAAGACGAGGTTTTTCTCGACTTCGGCCAGCAGCCTTTCACGCTGCGCGGGGTCGACCATGTTGAGTTTGTCGCGGCCCCATGTAGGCATCACGCCGAGCGTGTCGATCGATAACCGCAAAGACCTTAGAAGGCGCTTCACGGTGCGGATGCGGGCGTCGTCCCAAGCGATGTGCTCGCCGACGAATTGCACGCTTTGGAAGCCAGCCTTGGCAGCGGCCTCCATCTTCTCTTCGAACGTGCCCTTCAGCGTCCAGAGCATTACACTGGAAGTCACGTTGGCCTTCTTCGGGGCGGGTGGCTGCTGCGCGAACGCTGCGCCGGTGGCGAGAAACAGTCTGCGGTCCATCCCTACCAGACTACTTGCGTTTCTCGACGAACGCACGCATGCGTGTTTGCGCCTCGGGAGCCATCGCGTTCGCCGTCATCACGCCGCGCGTGAATCGGTAGGCGTCGTCTTGATCCATGTCAATCTGTTGATAGAACGCGCGTTTGCCGAGCTTGATGGTGTAGTCGCTCTCGGCGGCGATGGTCGAAGCGAGGTCCATCACGCTCGCCGCGAGATCGGCGGCGGGAACGGCGCGGTTGATCAGGCCCCAGTCGGCGGCGGTGCGCGCGTCGATCGGCTTTGCCGTCAGTAGCATTTCCATCGCGCGTTTGCGGCCGATCGCCCGTGTCAACGCCACCATCGGCGTGGAACAGAACAGGCCGATGCGAACGCCGGGCGTAGCGAACCAAGCGTCTTCGGCGGCGATGGCGAGGTCGCACGTGGCGACAAGCTGGCACCCCGCCGCGGTCGCGACGCCTTGCACCTGGGCGATTACGGGCTGCCGCACAGCTTGCACCGTGTACATCAGCTCCGTGCACACATTGAACACTTCATCGACCCGATCCGACGCGCAGCCGATCATCTCGTTCAAATCGTGTCCCGCGCAGAACGCCGGACCCTCGGCGGCGATAACGATTACGCGGCCTTTCGCTTCCTGCAGCGCGCCGATCAAGGCCCGCATCATCACCACCGAAAGCGTGTTGCGGCGCGGCCCCGCGAGCGTTAGGATCTCCACCGCGCCTTCGTGCGATACGTTGATCATGCCTTCTTCCCTTCCAACTGCCAACGCGTAAACGGCGAGCGAGCCCCTTGAATATTGACGTTCAGCAGGTAGGGCACTTTGCTTGCGAACGCGCGTTGCAGCGCCGGGCCGACCTGCTCCACTGTATCGATCGTCTCGCCCCCGCCGCCGAATCCTTGGCAAACGATGTCGTACCGGGTGCGGCGCAGCTCGCAGGCCGTCGTAGTGCCTTGCGTTGCGCCCTGCAACTCGCGTTCGAGCCCCCAGCCGCCGTCGTTGCCGACAACAATAACAACAGGCACGCCGTAGCGGACCAGCGTGTCGAGTTCGGCGATGTAGAAGCCGAGTGAACCGTCGCCGGTGAGCATCATGACGGGTTGCTTCGGCCGCGCCATTTGCTGAGCCATTGCGTTCGGCAGCGCCGCGCCGATGGTGGCCATCGGACCAAGCCGCAGCCAACCGCCCGGATGCAGCGCGGGCATCATCGCGCGGCCCCAGTGGATGAAATCACCGCCGTCCCAACTGAGCAGCGGCGAGACCGGCAGCGTGCGGCGCATCTCGGCGTAGAACGCCGCCGGATGGAGCAGCGGGCCGGATGCATCGACGCCTTCGAGTTCCTTCACCCACGCCTTGCGCCAGACGGCGAGTTGCTTCATCCATGCCTTGCGTGGCTCCCACGTTTTGGCCGGTGTTGCCGATTCTAGGAATAGCCGTGCGTCGGAGAGCACGCCGAGTTCGATATCGCGCGTGTTGCCGAACTCGGGTGCGTGGACATCGACTTGAATGATCTTCGCGTTCTTGTTCAGCAGTCGCGGACCGCCCATCGCCAAGCGGTAGTCGATGCGCTTGCCGATTACGAGTACAACATCGGCCTCTTGAAACGCCGGCACGCAGCCGCGGTTCAGCGCAGGATCGGCGTAGGGCGCGTTGGCGATCACGCCGCGCGCCATCGTGACATCGAAATACGGCAGCGCGGTTTGCTTTAAGAACTTCTTCAACGCGGCGCCGGCGTCGCTCCACCAGACGCCGCTGCCGCCAATAACGACGGGCTTCTGAGCCTTGCGCAACAGTTCCATCGCCCGCGCGGGTGATTCGCAAGCGGCGCTGGTCCGATCGGCGCGCGGCACTCGAAGAGGCGCGTCGGTCTTGCCGGTGAAAACGCTGACCGGAATCGACAGATGCGAAACGCCGTAGCGCCCATTGAAGCATTCGTTGAACGCGCGGCCGAGCGCGAACGGCACCTGCGCGGGCGACGCCACCAAGTGCGCGAACTTGCACGCGGGTGCGGCCATGCCGACCTGGTCCACATCCTGAAATACGATGCGGTGGCGCATGTCGGCGCCTGGCGCACCGCTCACGGCGATGACCGGGCTACCGTTTGCATTCGCCGTCGCCATGCCGGTCAGCGCGTTCGTATGGCCGGGGCCGCCGGTGACAAGCGCAAGCCCAGGCTTGCGTGTCATGCGGCTCCAGGCATCGGCCGCGTGGACCACGGCCGCTTCATGCCGCATGTGAATGATCTCGACGCCGCGCTTCTCAGCGACCGAGAGCACGTCGTTCAGATGGTCGCCGACAAGAGTGAAGTAGCGATCAATCCCGAGACCACGTGTGGTTTCAACAAAGAGTTCCGCGCCAGAAGGCATGTCTGTCATACTAAGTCTTTTCATGCCTAGAATTCTTGTGACCGGCGGCGCGGGTTATATCGGCTCCCATACTGTCCATCAACTGCGCACGCAAGGCTTTGATACGATCGTGGTCGATGACCTCTCCAAAGGTCACGCAGCCTCGGTGCCCGCCGAGGCATTGCACGTTGGGTCGATCTTCGATCGGTCGCAATTGATCGAAATTCTGCGCGGCGAACGGATCGACGCGGTGGTGCACTTTGCGGCGTTCATCGCCGTCGGTGAGTCGACGCGCGAGCCGCAGCGTTACTTTCATAACAACGTCAGCGGCAGCCTGGCTCTCCTCTCGGCGATGTCCGAAGCTGGCGTGAACAAGCTCGTGTTCTCGTCAACGGCTGCGGTCTACGGCAACATCGACGTTTCTCCGATTCCCGAAGATACCCGCTACGATCCCGCCAATCCTTATGGCGAAACGAAAGTGATGGTGGAGCGCGTGTTGCACTGGCTCGATCAGTGCGCCGGTCTTCGCAGCGTGCGATTGCGCTACTTCAACGCGTGCGGCGCCAATCCCGCGGCGGGACTCGGCGAACGCCACGATCCGGAAACGCATCTCATTCCACTTTTATTTCGAGCGATTCTCACCGGCAAGCCGATCACACTTTTCGGCGACGACTATCCCACGCCCGACGGCACCTGCATCCGCGACTACATTCACGTCGACGATCTCGCCAACGCGCACATCGCGGCGCTAAAGCACTTGCTCGACGGTGGCTCGTCGGACGTGTTCAACGTCGGAACTGGTGAAGGCCTTTCCGTGAAAGAAGTGCTCGCCGCCGTTGAGCGCGTTACCGGCCGAAAGGTGCCCCACGTCATCGGCCCCCGCCGCGAAGGCGATCCCGCGCGGCTTGTCGCGGACTCGACAAAGCTTCGCCGCGAGCTCAGCTGGCAGCCGGTGCGATCGACGCTCGACGACATCATTCGCGACGCGTGGACATTCGAAACTGAACAACCACCGCCTGAAGGCGGTGGGGTCGATGGGCGACTGAAAGTCGCAGGACGCGGCTGAAGCCGCTCCAGATTCCGGCTTTCGCTGCCCCGTTGTCAGTCATTCGGCACCGTGACCTTGAA
>Ga0194128_10005594_pt1 | contig 17484 bp, 15 predicted proteins | sample TA2KigCa65mmetaG_FD_148650 | JGI IMG/M metagenome (GOLD analysis project Ga0194128, IMG submission 148650) | Freshwater microbial communities from Lake Tanganyika, Tanzania - TA2015037 Kigoma Deep Cast 65m | ecosystem: Environmental > Aquatic > Freshwater > Lake | place: Tanzania: Lake...
CAGTACCTTGTTCGGCAGCTCTTTCAACAAATCGGCTGCTTTGAGATTCAGTCCCGACGACTCCGCGACGAACAGCCGCCCCTGGTGATCGAAGTTCGCCATCATTGGATGATTGACAAGCGGCGGACCTGCGACGAGTTCGACGACGAAGCCGGGGGGAACTTTGAGGCGGGCTGCGAGGTCGGCGGATTGACCTTCAGCCCACGATGTCACGGATAACCACGCCAGTAGCAATGCAAACAAACGCATTTTCATGACGCCATTCCCCAGCGAGCGGATCACCTGAATGGCACAGAACCGCCAGCTTGATGGATGTGTTAACGTCGGTTATTGTACTCCGTGAAAGGGGCAAGCATGGCCAAGCCACGTCCAAAATGTGGCGCTTCTTTGGAGAACGACGCTTCGCAACGCTGTGAAGCGTGCGGCGTCGAGTAGTCTCGGATTCTGACTACAAGGTCAAGAAGCAGCTAGCGGAGTTGAATCAGGCCAAAAAAGACAATCACCCGCTTCAAGGGAGGGATTTGCCGTTGGTATGAGAAGTCGGCTGGGTTAAGGTAATGCCTCTTGGTGCTTTTGCACGGAGGCAAAATGGCTCGTCGCATACACTAGGATGTGGTGTGGAGGGATCGCTTTGGAACACGAGGATCGATCGTGTTCGGAGTGGGGCCGGCGAATACACGTGAAACTCGTGGCAAGACCACAGCGCCCTGGAAGACCTGATCCGCGCGGAGGCGAAGCCCGTATCACGACGATCCGATCTTGTGGAGCATTCCCGCGCGTGGAATGACACCGTTCACGGGGCGCACGAGTACTACGACGACATGCCCTTTGCGAGCGACGACTCCGATCTGCATAGAACGCTGCAGAAGCTGGCGCGGTGGTGGCTGCTGTTGCTCCTGTGGCGCTGGGAAGACTCAATTGCCTCGCTCCTGGAAAATGGTCAGCGAGAACGTCTCACGTCAGAGTGGTTTCATCGGTGGATTGAGGGACAGCTTGGCTCACGCGTGAAAGATCTTCTTGCTCATCACATTCGATGCAACGCGACTTTTGAGTTGCCTCTCACCGGTGCTCCCCGTGGTGCTCTCCCTGATGCTATTCTATTTTCGGCTACCTGCATCTGCCTTCACTTCGTTGCACCAGAATCGCTCACCCCGCGTTGACGTCTGCGCCGAACCCCTGGCCCGAACTCGCGACGTGTCCGCGAGTTCCGCGACGCAAATCCGTCTGGCGCAAGAAGAAACCCCGGTCGTTTCGCGACCGGGGTCGAGTATCCCCGACAGGAGTCGAACCTGTAACCTTCGGCTCCGGAGGCCGACGCTCTATCCAATTGAGCTACGGGGACGCAGATGAGCCAGCGATGCGGCAGCGCATCGCTAATCCCATCGTATTCGGATGTGCGGGCAAAATCCACCGCGAACGCTCACGCCAGCAACTCATCGATGACCTGGGCGCCTTCGACACCGGTGAGGCGTTGGTCGAGGCCTTGATGGCGGAACGTGAAGCGGTCGTGGTCAATGCCCAGGCACTTCAGGACCGTGGCATAGAGGTCGAGGAGATGGCAGGGCCGGTCGACGATGTTGTAGCTGAAGTCGTCGGTTTCGCCGTAGGTGATGCCGCCTTTGATTCCGCCTCCCGCCAGCCACATGCAGAAGTTGCGCGGGTGATGATCGCGGCCATAATTTTGCCTGGTGAGCGTGCCCTGGGAGTACACGGTTCGTCCGAATTCGCCTCCCCAGATGACGAGGGTGTCGTCAAGCATGCCGCGATCTTTGAGATCTTGCAGCAAAGCGCCGGTGGCTCGGTCGGTGTCGTCGCACTGGTTCTTGAGCGCGACCGGGAGATTGTCGTGCTGATCCCAGCCGCGATGGAGGATTTGCACGACGCGAACGCCGCGCTCGATGAGCCGGCGCGCCTGAATGGCGCTGTTGGCGAAGGTGCCAGGCTCGCGCACTTGTGGGCCATACCTTTCCAGGGTGCGTTGCGACTCCCGGCTCAGGTCGACGAGTTCCGGCACGCTGGTTTGCATGCGGTACGCCATCTCGTACTGGGCAATGCGCGTCTGGATGTCGGGATCGCCCATGCGTTCGAAACTGCGTTGATTGAGGCGAGCGAGCGTGTCGAGCATGGCGCGGCGGTCGTCGCCGGTGACGCCGGGCGGATTCTGCACGTAGAGCACTGGATCGCCGGCGCCGCGCAAGGCGACGCCGTTGAAACGCGTCGGCAGGAACCCGGATGACCACATGCGCGTGAATAGCGCTTGCCCATTGCCCGATGCGGGAAACCGAGGGGTGAGGACGACGAAGGCGGGCAGGTTCTGCGTCTCGGCGCCAAGCCCATACGCCAGCCAGGAGCCGATCGACGCTTTGCCGGGCACTTCGCTGCCGGTCATGACGAACGTGCAAGCCGGATCGTGATTGATGGCATTGGTGTGGATGGTCTTGATCAAGCAGATGTCATCGACATGCTTGGCGGTGTGAGGCAAAAGCTCGCTGACCCAGGTGCCGCATCGGCCATGTTGGCTGAACTTGAATTTGGTGGGCGCGACCGGATGGCGCGCCTGTCCGCTGGTCATGGTGCTGAGGCGTTGCCCCATGCGCACGCTTTCGGGCAGGTTCTGGTCGAAATAGCGCTGCATCTGCGGCTTATGGTCCCACAGATCGATCTGCGACGGCGCCCCATTGGCGTGCAGATAGATGAGCGCCTTCGCCCGTGGCGCAAAGTGCGGAAAGCCGGGGAGCGCCGGATGCACCCGCGCCGACGCTGCTTGCTGAGCCTGGGTGTCACACATCGACAGCGCGAGCCCGCCCAGGCTGAGGCCGGCGGACGCGAAGAACTGCCGGCGCGTGAGGTGAAGGTTGTATTCGAACAGCGGGTTCATGGCGGCAATCCTGGTTGAAGCGTTCTATCGGCACTCAGTACCCGGTACCGAGTACTCCGTCCATTGTACCAACGGGGTGCTTGCCGCGGAGGAAAATCGGCGTCAACTCGCCGGTCTTGGTCTCATAGGTCGCACACCAACCTTCGCACACAGCCGCCACGACGACGAGGTATCGATCAGGTGGCGCGAGGCTAATCGGGGTTGTGCCGTCCCATGCCATCAATCCATCGTGCCGGGCCACCAACCAGCGGTGCATGTGCCCCGTGAACATGACGCGTGACTTGCAGGCATCGAAACTACGGGCAACCTTCTCTGGCGTGTCGAGGAAGCCGTCGAAATACCAAAGGCCCATCACGTCATTCAGATCGCGCCACGGCTCGACGTGGCTCAGAAAGCAATCCTCGATTTCCAGGCACGGCTGATACGTGGCGAGATAATCGAGCACGGGGCCAACATATTTCGCTCGACGCGTTGATGCGAGCGCGGAAGGATGGCTGCACAAACCAAAATCGTGATTGCCCCAGACGCAGGGGATTCTTCGCTCGGCCAGCACCGCGACCGTCTCATGAAGCCTCACTCCCGTTTCGACGACGTCGCCAATACACAGAATGCGTTCAGTGCCGCGCCGGTCGAATTCGGCAAGAGCACACTGCAACTCTTCGACGTGCTCGTGAATATCCGTGATGAGGCCGAGTTTCACATCCGCACCTCACGGCTGCCATACCGGCCCCAAATCAAGCACGAAGCCCGGCAGTTCCGGGTCGCCGCTCACGGTCTGCGGGTTGTCGTGCGCCTGCGACGGCTGACCAGGACGGAAGACGTGAACTTGCCGGCAGTCGGGATCGATGAGCCAGCCTTGCTGACAACCGTTGGCTATGTACTCGTCCATCTTGTCTTGCAGCTCCTTGAGCCTATCGCTGGGCGAACGGACTTCGACAAGAAAGAACGGACACAGCGGTGGAAACTTCTTCCGCTGTGCATCGGTGAGGGACGCCATTTGCTCGGGCGATAACCAGGAGGCGTCCGGGGCGCGGTTGGCCCCATTGGGCAGAATGAAGGCGACGTTGGAGCTAACTGCCATCCCCTTGCCGACTGCCTTCGCCCATTTCGCGAGTTGCCAATAGACTTCGCCTTCCTGGAAACCTCCGTCAAGTCCAAGGGGCGGCATGATAATCAACTCCCCTTGGGCCGTCTGTTCAAACCGCTTGTCTGGATTCTGCTGGCAAAACTCGAAGAACTGCTCCGGCGTCATCGGCACAGCCGGCGCCATACTGGATACGCGTCGGCAAGCCGGTGAGCGCCCCGTCCATTGTCGTCGGTGGCAACGTGGGTGTGCTCATGATCCAAGCTCTCCTGTGGCACGGATATTGTACCAAAGACAATCTCTGGCGCAGAGCAGTCGGCATCGGCCGGTGCAGGTCAAGGCATCAAAATCGGCCGCCGCGCTGAAGCAAAGCGATCCCTTTCAGCGCCATCGAGCCGACCATGCAACTGAGTCGGCGAAGCAGCCAAACACAGGCCTCAATTGGGACTGAATTCCGGCGGAAACTTTCGCTGCGACCCCGATGCGACTGCCTTGGCGGCTTCCAGAAAATCGTGCAGGGTCCGCAGCCGTGCTTCCACGCTCACTTCCTCCAGAAGCGATTGCTTGAACTCGGCGTCCAGCGGAAGCGCGAATGCGAGGATGTCGCAGAGAACGCCGAGCGGCAGGTCGTTGTGCAACAGCTTCGAGAACTGCTCGGCAAGTTCGCCGGGAGCCGTGAACCACGTCGGCGCCTTTTTGTCGAGTGTCGCTCGCCAAACGGCCTCATCGGCGGTGTCCTCGATCGGCACCTCATTGAGTATTTCCGCGTCGGCAATGCGGTAGAGCTTTTTGGACACAACCTCCTTCGTGATGCGGATGCGTGCGTGGCCTCGGAGCAGGATGTTGAATTTCCCATCCTCGAGCCGTTGCTCCGCGACGATCCGGCCCAGGCACGCCACGGTGTGTATGGCCGGCGCCGCCGCGTAATCCGATTCCCAGCCGGGCATCGGCAGCACCATCGCGATGTACCGGTCGCCTTCCAGCGCATCCGACGTGAGCTGCCGATAGCGTGGCTCAAAGATGTGTAACGGCTGCATCACCTGCGGGAAGAACACGAGGTTCGGCAGCGGAAACAGCCTCGCGCGGCCCATGAAATCCGCCAGCGATCCTGATTCGCTCATGTGTCGTCCTCCGGCATGAGACACAAGCCCTGACTTCATGATATGGACCGCATTCTCACTTCGTGTCCTTGGTGTCCTTCGTGGATTTTTTCCGCGGCGCCAGGAACGATAAAATACCGGGATGACCTTGCGCATCGCGAATCTGCGTTTGAGCATCGACGAACCGGAGGCCGCACTACCGGGCCACATTGCGCGCGTGCTTGGCATCGCGCCGGAAGGACTGTCGCGCTGGCGCATTTTGCGAAAGAGCCTGGATGCCCGACAAAAGGGAGCGTTTCATTTCGTCTATGCGGCGGAAGTCGGCACGCACGAAGACGAGACGCTGCTGATGACGCGCGCCCGCCGCAAGCATCGCGAATTGACGATCGATCAACACGAAGAGCCGGCGTATCGCATGCCGGCGCCGGGGAGCGAATCGCTCGAGCATCCGCCGATCATCGTTGGATCGGGGCCGGCGGGTTTGGTTGCAGGGTATTTCCTCGCCGAGCAAGGTTATCGCCCTATCGTCCTGGAGCGCGGCAAGGCGGTGCGCGAGCGCATCCACGACGTGCAGCGATTCGACGCCGGCGGAGCGTTTGAGCCGGAGAGCAACTATCTCTTCGGCGAAGGCGGCGCCGGCACGTTCAGCGACGGCAAGCTGACGTTTCGCGGCAGCGGGCCCGATGTGCGGCGCGTGCTCGAACTCTTCGCCGAATGCAAAGGAAAGCCGTCGATCCTGTATGACTATCGCCCGCATCTGGGGAGCAATCGGCTGCCGGCCGTGGTCAAGGCGATTCGGCGGCGCATCGAAGCGCTGGGAGGCCAGGTGCGTTTCAATTGCCGCGTCGAGGATTTACATCTCGTCGATGGCACGGTGCGCGGCGTCGCCTCGTCGTCGGGATACCTCGCGGCGAGCGTCGTGCTGCTCGCGATCGGCCATAGCGCGCGTGACACCTTTGAAACGTTGCTGCGGCGCGGCGTGCCGATGGCCCCCAAGCCGTTTCAAATGGGCGTGCGCATCGAACAGCCGCAGGAGATCGTCAATCGCGTCAAGTACGGACCGGCGCATCTGGAGGCTCGCCTTGGGTCGGCGGACTACAATCTCGTGGCACGCGGTCCGCACGATTTGTTCACGTTCTGTATGTGCGCCGGCGGGCACATTATTCCGAGCGTGTCCGAGCCAGGCTACTTCTGCACCAACGGCATGAGCCTGTCGCAGCGCAACTCGCCGTTCGCCAACAGCGGTCTGGTGGTGACGATTCCCGTCGAGCAATTCGGCGCAAGCGATGTGCTCGCCGGCATGCGTTTGCAGCAGATCTATGAGAAGCGAGCGTTCGAGTTGGGCCGCGGCGACTATGCGTGCCCGATCCAGGGTGCGAGCGATTTCCTGGCCAATCGGCCGACGCTCGCCACGCCCGTGTGCAGCTACCCGCGCGGTTTGGTGCTGGCCCAGATCGGTGAACTTGTGCCGCCGATCGTTCAGGATGCGCTGCGGCACGGGTTGCCGATCCTTGATCAGCGCTGGCACGGCAAATTCTTGCAAGAAGCGTATCTAGTCGGCCCGGAATCGCGTGGCAGTTCGCCCGTCCGCATCGTCCGCGACGACCGCAGTCGCGAATCGCCCGGCATCACCGGGCTCTATCCGGTCGGCGAAGGAGCGGGATACGCCGGCGGCATCGTCAGCGCCGCCGTCGACGGCCTGCGCTCCGCCCTCGCCATCATCGCCCGCTACGCCCCGTTGGCCGAGCTTTCTTGACGGACTGCGGGAGGGCGAGGCTCCTGCCGAGCCGCGAACCCGCGACCGTTTCCGACACCGGCTCGGCAGGAACCTCGCCCTCCCGACTTGAAAACAGGAGAGATCATGAAATCTCCTCTTCCACTCTTTCCGTCCACCGTCGTTGGCAGCATGCCGCGGCCGCAGTATGTCAAGGACTTGCTTGCCGCCGGCTCGCGCACCGGCGATCATGACGCGGGCTGGCTCAAGCGCATGAACGATGCCGTCCGGTTCGCCATCGGTATGCAGGAGCAGGCTGGCATCGACATCATCTCCGACGGAGAGTGGCGGCGCGAAACGTACGTCGACGTCATCGGCGAAATCGCTACCGGCTTTTCTTGGATCAAACGCGACGTGTTCGCCTATCACCAGGTCGTCACGCAAAAGTTGACGCCGCGCAAGCCCGGCGTCATTGCCGAGGAGGCTCGCTTCCTCAGAGAGAACACGGATCGCCATGTCAAAGTCGCGCTGCCATCGCCGTACTTGATCGGCCAGCGCATGTGGGTTAAGGAACATTCCGCCTCGGCGTACCCGACACGCGAAGCGTTCTGCGAAGCTGTGGTGCCGTACCTTCGGCAAGAGCTGTTGGCAATCCGCGACGTCGGCGTGGACGTGATCCAGCTCGACGAGCCGCATTTATGCGTACTCGTCGACCCGCAGATACGCGCCGGCTTCGCCGACCCGGAAGTAGAGATGCGCAACGCTGTCAATTGGATCAATCAGATTGTCGCCGATGTGAAAGGCGTCACCCTTGCCGTGCATCTTTGTCGCCGCAATTGGGGCCGCCGCGGCTGGGGGGCGGCGGGCGGCTACGAGGCGATCCTGCATCACGTCAAACGGCTCAAGGTCGATCAACTGATGATGGAATTCTCGATCCCCGTCGCCGGCGATGTCGCGATCCTCAAGGAGTTGCCGGGGAACATCAAGATCGGCCTGGGCTGCGTTGATGTGCGCTTTCCCGAGATCGAATCGGCCGAGGTGATCGCGCTGCGGGTCGAGAAGGCGCTCCCCTATGTCGGCGCCAACCGCATCAGCCTCAACCCCGACTGCGGTTTCGCTCCCGGCAAGGACCACGAGATACCCATGGAGGAAGCGTACGCCAAGCTCAAGAGCCTCGGCCAAGCCGCCAAGCTGCTCCGCGAACGACATAAATAACCACAGATGGGATTGGTCAGTAACGAGTGGTTTGGAGAAGCACTACCACCACTCCTATCTGTGTTTATCCGTGTCCATCTGTGGTTAAGTTCTCATGGCGGCGAGCTGGGCAGCATCTCTTCGTACTCCGAATTGTCCTCGGCGCCGTTGTATCTTGCGGGCACAATCAGCAAATCGTCGTTCATCTCGTCGCGGGCGAAGATCTTGCGGAACTTCGTGATGAACAGGCTCTCCGTCAAGTGCCCGGCGAGTTGTTGCAGGTTCCTGACATCGTCGGCTGGCGCTTCGCGCACCAGGTAGCCGAACGGGCGGTCCTTGCGCGATTTGTCGAGCCGAGCGCGGATAACCTTGTAGATCGCCTCGGCTCGCTTCGCGTCCTTCAAGTCGGCTTGCGTGAAACCCTCATCGACGTTCGGCACGCGCTCGCTCCACGGCGCTTTGCCGGCGAGAACGGCGATGTCGTCCTTGGTCAGCTTGCGAGCCCACTCCATCGTGGTCGGAATGTGCCCCTTGTTGTTGGGCTGCGGACGCTGGCCGGCGATGAAGCGGAAGTTGAGCAGGCCGGCTCGGTCGAGGAGCGCCTGCGTCTGGGGCTTGAATACGTCGAGCCAGTCTTGTCCTTTTCCGGGGATGCCGCCGGAGCAGCCGATCGCGCCTTGCAGCATGGGAATCCAGGTGTACTGGTAGCTCAGGTCGCCGGGCAGATCGACCTTGAACGGGGCCTGCACGTAGAAGAGGGCCTCGGTCTTTTCGCGCACCGAGATCTGCGTGATCTTGAGCGGATAGACGAGCTTGTCGGTCGTGAACTTGAAGCGCGTGGGCGTAACTTCGCCGTCGAAGGTGCCGTCCTTGTTGCGTTTCATCTGCATGGTGTCGATCTTCATGACGGTGAAGAGCCATTTTTTCTGGATGTAGTGGTTCAAGGTCGCTTCATCGCCGGAGTAGCTGTACTTGTGATCCTTGAGCCATTGGAAGAGATCATCCGCCCGCGACGCTTCGATGATCTTGTAATCGAGCGACCCGACGATGCCGGCCTCGCGGACGATGACGGTGCGCCGAGGATCAGTCCCTGCGAAGTCGACCGGCCGGCCCCCGATAGCCCCGTCCAAATCCCGAAGAACTCCTAGGTTCGAAACTGGCTGAATGGGCAACAATCTGGACACTGGCATCTCCCGCCGCTTCATGATCGTGTACACCGCGAGGTGCTTGAAGAAATCGCGCGGCATCTCGTTGAGCTTCGGTTGCGTCGGCGTGGGGATGACCATGCCGAAGTCGAGGGCGTTGCCTTCGAACTTGGGCTGGACGGTGAACGTCTCGACCTTCTCGGCCGGGTCCCAGGTAATGAACACCTTCTGCGCCGGCTGCAAGATGTCGGCATTCTTGGCCGAGAAGTAACAACACGCCGCATCGGCGCCGGGCGCGATGGCGAGCAGGATCGTCAGCACGAGACAGGGGCAACGCATGATCGTATCCTCACAGGGGATGGGCACGGTTTGATACTACCATGTCTGTGTTCCGCCTGGTAGAGAAATTCTGCCGTCTTCGTAGGGACAAGCTGCCAGCTTGTCCCCTGGAACCCGGTGGGATATTCGTTTTCTTCAGGCGACGAGGGGGACAAGCTGGCAGCTTGTCCCTACGAAGGAGTGGATATGCGCACCGCACTCGTCGGCTGCGGCAAAGTCGGGCAGACCCACGCGATTGCGCTGCGTGAGTTGGCGGAATCGGAGTTCGTCGCGGTGTGTGACGCCGACGGGCAACGCGCCAAGGTGTTTGCCGAGCGGTTCGGGGTGCGTGGCTACACCGATCTCGGCGCAATGTTGGCGGAGACGAAGCCGAACGCGATCTGCGTCTGCACGCCGCATCCGTTGCATGCCGGCGCGGTGATCCGGGCGGCGGAGTTCGGCGTGTCGGCGCTCGTTGAGAAGCCGTTGGCCGCAAGCCTGGCGGACTGCGATGCGATGCTGGCCGCGTCGCGCAAAGCGGGGACGAAGCTTGGCGTCATCAGCCAGCGGCGTTACTACGAAGCGGTTCGCCGGATGAAGGCGGCCATCGACGCCGGCAAGATCGGCACACCCATCCTCGGCGTCTTCCAGATGTTCAGCTGGCGCGATCAGGCCTACTATCAATCCGACGCCTGGCGAGGCAAGTGGGACAGCGAAGGCGGCGGCGTCCTCGTCAATCAGTCGCCGCACCATCTCGACCTCCTGCAATGGTTCATGGGCGACATCGACGAGATCACCGGCGTCTGGGCCAATTTCAATCACCCGTACATCGAAGTCGAGGACACCGCCCTGGCGATGATCCGCTTCAAATCGGGCGCGCTCGGCTCCATCGTCGCAACGCTCACGACCAAGCCCGGAATCTACGCCAAGGTCCACGTGCATGGTTCCAACGCGGCATCGGTCGGCGTCGAGACCGATCGCGGCGCTACCTTCGTCGCAGGCGTCTCCGAGCCGACCGACCCGCCGCTCAATGACCTGTGGACCATCCCCGGCGAAGAGGCGCTGCTGCCTCAGTTCCAGGCCGACGATCGCGCCGTGTTCAAGCAAGTGAAAGCTGCGACGCACTATCACGCCCTGCAGATCAAGGACTTCCTGCAAGCGGTACGCGACGATCGGCCTCCCGAAGTAACGGGCGAAACCGGCCGCCGCGTCGTCGAGATGTTCACCGCCATCTACCGCTCCAACCGCGAACGCCGATCGATCAAGTTCCCGCTTGAAGCCTGAAAATCTCACGCAAAGGCGCAAAGGAAGAACCAGGATTCCTTTTGTCCATCCTTGTGCCTTGGCGTGAGGCATTTTTTCACAAACTCCACGGAACAGTCGCGCCGGCGCTCCGTATGTGGAAACGACTCGCACGCCGTGTTATGGCTCGGCGTATATCTTTCGATCAACCCTGAACGACCACCCGAAAAGCGGCTTCGCGGCGGAGGCACAAGCAAAAATCAAGGACTTCGACGACGCCGACGCTCGCGCCGCCAAAGCCGCCGAGGATGCACGAAGAGCGCGAGAATTTGAAGAATTGCTCGACCGTCTGAGCGGCAACAGCGTTACCGTGACGATTCAGAATACGACATCGCACCGAATCTCGGTCAGCTATTCCGGCGCCACCTACAGGACCATCTCCGTCGCCCCGTTCGGCTCCGGATCAGTCAACCTGCCGCCGGGAACCTACACCGTGTCCGCATCGGCGGATTCGTTCGGCAGCAACGTGCGGTCCTTCAGCGCCACGCGAACCTTCGTGCGCGGCATGGACTACTCGGAATCGTTCAGCACCACCAAGACCTTCGGATATTCTCCTTACGGCGGTTATCGCTTCCCGTGATGCGACAATGCATGAGTGCCATTACGAGCCGGAAGCGAAAGCGACGGGACTTTGCCCGACCGTCGCTTTCGCTTCCGGCTCGTAATGTTATCGATCGATCCGCAGACTCGGTAATGCTTGCTGCAGCACGCCTGCGTCATTGACGGCCGTGCCGCGAACGTTGATATGGCGAAGGTTTTTCAGGCGGACCAGTTCGTTGAGCCCTCGGGTACTGATAGCGGTGCGGCCCAGGTCGAGGGTTTGCAATTGCCGCAGCCAGGCGATCTCTTTCATGCCGGCGTCGGTCCACTTGGTGCGATCCAGATACAGCGCCTTTAGGTTTTTGAGGCGTCCGAGCTCTTTGGCTCCCTTGCCTGTCACGGCCGTTCCGCTCAGGCGGAGCGTGTGAAGCTGCTCGATCTCCGTGATCGCCGTCAGCTCGGCGTCGGTCACCGGCGTGTAGTAAAAGTTGAGCGTACGAAGCGATTCGATCCCCGCGAGTTGCCTCAAGCCCACGGCGTTCGGCATTGCGAACGTGACGTTGATCGTGCGAAGTTCCTTGCACGCGGCCAGCTGCTTGAAGCCGACGCCAGCGGCCATTTTGCAACCGCACAAGCTGAGGGAATGCAACCTTGGAAGGCTGGCGACGCTTTGGTAGTCTGCGTCCTTGACTTGCAGCAACAGCAAATGCAGCGAGGCAAGCGCCTTGAGCGACGCCAGTTCTTTCAGTCCCTCCACCGTGACGCGCGAGCGCAGGGCGAGAACGGGCAACGCCCCGGCGGCGTTGAGGTCGTCGATCTCAGTTGCCGACGCGTTGGTGGCGTCGACATAAAGCGTCCGCAGGTTGCCGCATCGGGCCAAGTGCTTGAGCCCGGCGTCCATGATGCTAGGGACCATGCGCAGGTCGAGGCTTGTCAAGTTCGGAATGGATGCCAGATCTCGCAGTGCCGAGTCGGTGGCCTCACTGAGGACTAAGTCGAGGGCCGTCAGATTTTCAAGTCCCGCCAGCTCTTTCAGCCCGGCATCGGAAACGCTGCTGCGAAGGGACAACGCAAATGGCTGATCGGGCATGCGCAGCTTTTCAAGCGCTCCGCTATGCCAAAGACGCGAGCGAAACGCCAGGAGATCGCCTGGCTTCGGGCCGTCGTTGCGGGTGCGGAAAGGGATGCCGGCGCCCCCCTCGTCGGGCGCCATCCACCCGACCTCGAATCCCGCCTTCTCCCAATCGGCTCGTAGGCCGGCTGCCAGCGGTTTCGGAGTTTGGGCTGGCAAGGTCGGCGGAAAGAGAAAGCCCGCCACGATCGCCAAAGCCATTGTGCGGGAGGCGCGCCACATGATTGCGACCCGTTGGAAAAATGGGCGAATCCCATACGAAGGTAGCATGAACGCCATCCGTTGACAATGGAGCAACCGCATGAATTCCGTTCGCGTTGGCCAAGGCGCCTTTCGCTACCTCGTCGATGAAAACTGGGCCAAGTTCCCGGCGACAGGCCCTTCCGGCGAGGCGGTCGGCGTGGCGTGTGATTCGAAGGATCGCGTCTACGTTTTCTTGCGAGGCCCCAAGCCGGTGCTCGTTTTCGAACGCGACGGAACGCCGATCGGGTCATGGGGAGAAAACGACTTTACTCGCCCGCACGGCATCTTCATCGGAAAAGACGACACCGTCTACTGCAGCGACGACTTCGGACACTGCATCCGCATCTTTTCAACGGATGGGAAACTGCAAAAGACGCTGGGCACTCCGGGCAAGCCGTCCGACACCGGCGCGACCAGCATCGATTACCGCACAATCAAGCGATCCGGCCCGCCGTTCAATTATCCATGCAATCTTGCCATCGGGCCGACGGGCGATCTGTTCGTCGCCGACGGCTACGGCAACGCGCGGGTGCATCGCTTCACGCCGGACGGGCGATTGATCAAGTCGTGGGGCGAGCCCGGCAGCGGACCGGGGCAATTTCACGTCGTGCACGGGATCGCCGTCGATGCGGCCGGAACGGTGTACATTGCCGACCGTGAGAATTGCCGCATTCAGCTTTTCACGAGCGACGGCAATTTCGTCGGCGAATGGACCGACCTGGCCAGGCCGTGCCAGCTCACCATCGATCGCGCAGGCTGGATCTACATCGCCGAACTCGGCTTTCGTGCCGGACGCTGGCCCGGCACCGGCGCCGCGCAACCAGGCCAAACTGGCGGCCGCGTCAGCATCTTTGATCGCCAGGGCAAGCTCCATTGCCGATTCGGCGGCGGCGACAACCCCACCGCTCCCGGCGACTTCTTCGCCCCGCACGGCATCTGGGTCGACTCGCGCGGCGACCTGTATGTCTCGGAAGTCGCCCTCGCCGGCGGCGCCCGCGCAGGGATCGTCGATGGATCGTGTCACACGCTGCAGAAACTAGTGCGCAACTCCATGATCGGCTAAACCTCGGCTACGACTCTCCGCACCAACACGCGCAGCTTTTTTTCCGCCGTGTTCGCCGTAGCGATGATGTCCGCCAAACTCGCCGGCGCCAGAGCGTCGGGCAGACATTGATCGGTGATCACCGACAGACCCAGAATGCGCATTCCCGCGTGCACGCCAACGATCACCTCCGGCACCGTCGACATGCCCACGACATCGGCGCCGATGCCTCGCAAGAATCGATACTCCGCCCGCGTTTCCAAGTTCGGCCCAGGTACGGCGACGAATACGCCTTTCTGCAGGGCGATCTTTTCCTCGAGCGCGATGCGCTGGGCCAGCGCGATCAGCTTCAGATCATAGGGCCAGCACATGTCCGGAAAGCGCTGCCCAAGGCGTTCGTCATTCGGGCCAATCAGCGGATTGTCGGAGAGGAGATTGATGTGGTCCTCGATGAGCATGATGTCCCCCTTGGCCCATTGCGGGTTCATGCCGCCGCAAGCGTTGGAGACGATAAGGACATCGCAGCCTAGCGCCTTCATGACGCGAACGGGGAAGGTAATCTGCTTGAGCGTGTAGCCTTCGTAGAAGTGGAAGCGCCCCTCCATGGCCAAGACATTCTTGCCGCCGAGCGAGCCGCACACGAGCCGGCCGGCGTGCGATTCGACGGTGGAAACGGGGAAGTGCGGTAGCTCTTGATACGGGATCCTGACGGCGTCCGCGATCTCTTCCGCGAGCCCGCCGAGCCCGGTGCCGAGGATGATGCCGACGCGAGGCGATTTTTTCCAGCGCGATTGAATGACGCGTGTCGCTTCCTGGATTTGATCGAAGAGTTCCACGGATTTCCTCGCGTTAGCCGATCCCGATGCCAGCGTCATCCCTTGCAGTTGTACCCCAATATACAATACACACACCGTCGTAGACAGGGAGGCCCGATCATGTCGCCGCTGCGCTGGATCATGTTCGCGTTCGTGATAATCGGCATCGCGGCCCCGGCCGATGCTTGCCCCGGATTGCTGTGCCGCCTGTTCGGTCTGCCGCCGCGCGTCGCCTGCGCACCGGCGCCAACCGTGCCGCCGGTTGCGAAGGCGGAAGTCAAGACGCCGGAAAGCGTAGCCACGCTCAGGGGTCGCGTCACCTTTCCGAACGCGCCGCTGCCAAAGTACTACTCGCCGCTGCAACTTGCTCGCAACGATCGCCTCCTCGGCGACATGTTGATCGCCGCCAAGGAGAAGGATCTTCTCGATCAAGGGCCGATTGTCAACCCGCGAAACTTCGGCCTCAAGAACGCTGTGGTGTTCTTGCGCCGACCCGACGGGATCATCTGGCCGATCGACGACGCCGACAAGATTCGCAAGGACCCGCTAGTTATCGACGCTCCGCTCGCCGCGTTCGATCCTCACGTCGCTGCGCTGTATGCGGAATGGTTTGACGGCAAAAACCGCGGCAAGACCGGCCAGCGTTGCCTGATGCGGAACACGTCGCCTTACCTCCAGAACTACCGCGCGTTCGGCAACCCGAAATTCAACGACGGCTTCAATATCAACCTGCCCCCCCCAAACGGAACAAGAGGTCGCCGTCCAACCGCAGCTGCTGCCGATCCTTTTGGTTGACGACTTTTATTTTTTGGAAGAAAGCTTATGTCTTTGTCTTCGATCATCCTTATTTCGCGATTACGAATGCCGACGGCGAATTCTCCATCCCGCGCGTACCGGCCGGCATGCAACTGAAAGTCATGGCCTGGCACGAGGAAGTCGGCTGGCTGCTCGACAAAGAAGGTAGATCGGTGACGTTTCACGCTGGGAAGAACGTTCTCGATATTGCGACGACGGTGAGGTAGGAGTAGCCGCGAAAAAACGCAGAGACGCGAAAAGCGCAGGAAGATTTGGGCAACGATTCCCCGTCTCTTTTTTTTGCGACATTTGTGTTTTTTGCGGCAAATTCTGAACTGGAGGCATGTTGCAATGGCTGCGAATCTGACGCCGCAATACATGGAAGCGGAGGAAGAGTACAAGAAAGCCCAGACGCCGGAGGACAAGCTGGCGGCCCTGAAGAAGATGTTTCAACTCGTGCCCAAGCACAAGGCGAGCGAGAAGCTGCAGGCCGATCTCAAGACGAAGATGAGCGAGCTCAAGAAGGATATTGAGCACGCCAAGGCACATCCCAAGAAGGTCGGCGCTCCAAGTTACAAGTTCCCCAAGCAAGGGGCAGGGCAGTACATCATCCTCGGCGGCCCGAACGTGGGCAAGAGTCGGCTCCTGACGCGATTGACGCGGGCGACGCCGGAGGTCGCGCCGTATCCGTTCACGACGCGTGAGCCGTACGCCGGCATGATGGAGTGGAACGACGTTAAGGTGCAGCTCATCGACACGCCGCCGATCACGGCCGACTACATGGAGAGCTACGTCAGCAGCCTGGTCCGCGCCGCCGACGCTGCGATTCTGATGCTCGACTTAAGCGATGACGACGGGCCCTTCGCCGCCCAGACCGTGATCGAAAGGCTCAAGGAGGTCAAAACAATCCTCGTCGGCGAAAAGCCTGCCGTTCAGGACGATCAATCGATTCAACACGTCAAGACGCTGCTCGTGTGCAACAAGATCGACACCGAAGGCGCAAACGATCGTTTGGAGATCGTTCGTGAGATGCTCGGCTCAACCTTCCCTATTCACGTCATCAGTGCTGAGCACGGGACCGGCTTGGAGGATTTGCGCAATGCGATCTACGACTTCCTCAAGGTGATTCGCGTGTACACAAAGCACCCGGGCAAGCCGCCGGACATGACGTCGCCGTTCACGTGTCCGATCGGCAGCACGCTCGTGGAGCTGGCGGCGCTGGTGCATCGCGATTTTGCCGAGCAGCTCAAATCCGCCCGCATCTGGGGCAGCGGCGTGCACGACGGCCAAACCGTGGGCCGCGAGCATGTGCTGCACGACAAGGACGTGGTCGAGTTGCACGTGTGATGCCGCTTGGCGTTTGCGCGGCGCCATGCGAGCGTTAAACGAATGCCGGACTCACTGCTTTTTCGGCGGAAATTCGCACAGCGGAAAACTCTCTGTCGGCTCGTCGATCACCTCTTGCAGCGTCGTCGATTGAAATGCCTCTTCCACTAGCCCAAGCGCCTTATCCACGCGGTGATGCAATGGGCACAAGCGAACGCCGTGGGACGCAAGCTCAAGAGGGCACGATCTGATGCGGCGAATCGGATCGACGGCGTTGACGACTTCCAGTATGGTCAGGTCGCTGGGCGGTTTGGCGAGTGCCATGCCGCCGCCGATGCCTCGCTGCGACTTGACGATGCCTGCCGCCACCAGGCTTTGCAAGACCTTCGAAAGATACGCTTGAGGCACCTTCGTCACCTTGGCGATTTCCTCCGTCGTCTGCGGTCGCTTCATGTTGCTCGCCAGATGCACCACCGCTCGCAATGCGTATTCCACGGTTTGTGAGAACATTCGGCATCTCCGGCAAAATCGGAATCGAATCGGCGACGAAACCAACGCTCCCTCTTCATTCTACCTGGCAACCGCCGTCCTGAATTGAGTATCGTGTCCGGATAGTTTTTTCGCCGCTTTCGGCTCGGCGCTCGGGCCGCGCGATGCCGCCGGCTGCAAACATGGAGACTCCCTCGTGACACCGAAAGAAGTTCTTGCGCTGATCCGCGAAAGAGATGTCAAGGCCGTCGATCTGCGATTCATGGATTTCCCCGGCCTTTGGCAACATTTCACCATCCCCGCCGAGGCCTTAACCGAGAACACGTTTGAGGAAGGCCTCGGTTTCGACGGGTCGTCCATCCGCGGC
>Ga0194128_10005599_pt1 | contig 17465 bp, 18 predicted proteins | sample TA2KigCa65mmetaG_FD_148650 | JGI IMG/M metagenome (GOLD analysis project Ga0194128, IMG submission 148650) | Freshwater microbial communities from Lake Tanganyika, Tanzania - TA2015037 Kigoma Deep Cast 65m | ecosystem: Environmental > Aquatic > Freshwater > Lake | place: Tanzania: Lake...
CCGCCGTCGCCGTCGAGGGTCTCGAAGTACCAATCGGCTGCTCCGGCGGGCGCGCCTGTCAGCGCGAGGAGCATGACCAGGGTTCCCACGACGACCGAGGTTCTCCGCATCCCGGATCCCTTCGCGCTCGCCCGGGCTCAGGAGAATGGCGCCGCCCGGTGCGGGCACCCTAGGAAACCGGCAGCCCCAAGCACGCGCCGTGATCAGACGCGGCGCTCACTTCGAGCGTCCCGATCGGTGCTGCTGGAGCCCCAGCCGAACGCGACAGAGGAGCCCGAGCGCGCCCGGGCCCCTCCGCGCTCGTGGTCCTGCCGCCGACTCTCCAGTAGGCAAAGAAGCCAGCGGTGCCGATCAGACGGCGATGAACGCCTGTTGCGGGCCGTTTCGGCCGCGAACTGCCTGATGTCGTTGATGACCGGCAAGCTCGCGACCCACGCGGCGCGGAGACGAGAAGAACCGACTCCTCCTCGGGGCTCTCGCCGCAAAGCTCGCGATGCTCGGCGCCTACCTCTACTTCCCGCCGCCGCGATCCAGAAGTCGGCGCTCCGCCGCCGCGTCGATCGCTGATCGCACGTCGCTCGGGGTTTTGGCGCCGCTGAACCGCGATTATCGCGTTCTGCTGACGCCAAGGCCCTGGGGGTGGTCAGGCGGGGTGACTGTCGAGGGTGGCGGTACCCGGCTCCGGGTCGCCGACCAGTCGGTGGCCCTTGCTCACGAGCGTGGTGGGCGTCCAGGCGTCGAGGAGATCGGGACAGCGCGGCGTGTCGCGTGCGACTGCAGCACGATCCGACGCGCGGCCCAGCTCGAGCACCTCGTCGAGCAGACGCCGCGCGTCCGGGCCGAGCAGCCCCAGGTCGTCGGAGATAAGTGCCATTCCACCCGACACCGCGACCGCTGCCGCCCAGGCGCGTAGCTGTGGCTCGCTCAGCGCGGTCTGCTCGGTGCGCAGCATCAGGCAGTCGGGATCGTTCAGCCACAGCCGACGGTGCATGAAGGAGCGGGCCAGGGTGCCACGCCACGCGTTCAGCGTCGCGGGTTCGCAGTCCTCGTAGCCCGGCGGGCGCCACTCCAGTTCGGCGATGCCCCAATGGGGAGCCACGTCGGGACCGACCCGCATCCCGTCGACCGCGCCGATGCAGGCACCGAGTGGCGCCCCGCACCCGAGGATGAACACGTCGTCACCCGCGCCACGACGGATCGCGTCGTAGCCGGCGCGCACGCGCTGGGCCGGGGTCATTGTGGGGTCGTGCCAGACCCCCGGGAGCGACGGGGCGTAGGTGAAGTCGAGCTTGAGGTAACGCCATCCCATCTCGACAAGCGTGCGCGCCAGCGCCTCGAGGTGGGCCAACACGTCCGGGTGCGACGTGTCGAGCGTCCACGTGACGCCACCCCATCCGGGGTTGAACATCCCCATCAAGGGGTCGCCGGGCGCGAGCTGCACGACCCAGTCGGGGTGGTCCGCCGCCACCCGTGACGCGGGCGCACACAGGAACGGCGCGAGCCAGAGACCCGGGACGAAACCGGCGGCTTCGATGTCGGACGCGAGTGTCTCGAGGGGCGACGGGAAGGTGTCGGCGCGCAGCAGCCAGTCGCCGATCTCGGCCTGGAACCCGTCGTCGAGCTGGAACACGTCGACAGGCCAGTCGGTCGCCGCGGCGAGGTTGGCGCGCAGCGCGTCCTCCGTGACGTCGTGAAAGTACTGGTACCAGGAGCACCAGCCGACCTGGTATGGGGCTGTCGCGCGCGCACCCGAGGCCGCGCTGGCCCACTCGGCCCAGTCCTCGAGCATCGTCGCCGGCTCGCCCTCGGCGGTGCGGAACGCGTGCAGCTCCCGTCGCTCACCGGGTTGGAGGACGGCTCCGCCGAGGAAGGCCTCCACGACGAGCTCGTCGCCCTGCACCCGGAAGGTCCCGTCGTGGCGGTTGCCGCCGTCGAAGCCGACGCAGATCGCGCCGTCGTCGTCGGCGAGTACGGTGACCAGCTCGCTGCGCAGCTCGCCCTCGGGCGCGACCGTGATGTCCGCGTGGTGCATCCCGCGCACGAGAGCGACCGATTCGGGCGTGCGCGACGGGTCGGTGTCGCGCCCGACCACGCCGCCGCCGGTCGCGGACCATGACTGGAAGCCGTGTCGGAGCATCCGGACGCTGCCGCGTGAAACGAGGCGGCCCCGAAGGCGCACCCGGTCGACTGGCAGCACTCGATCCGAGGTGTTGGCCAGCGTCCAGCGGACGGTCGCGCCGTCGTGGACCGCCTCGACCGCGCAGCCTTTGAGGGCATCCGGTCCGACCGCATCGAGCCTCATGGGCCGCCGACGCTATCCGCGTCCCCCGTGACCGGCTTGCGTCTCCTGCGCGCGGTCAAATGCGACATTGACGCCGAATCCCTCTGGGCGCCACGATTGGTGGTAAGGCATCCTGACGATTCGAGGGGCACGGGCAGGGTGTCGGAAGAGCGGTGGCTAGGAGGACTTGGTGCTGATCCTTCTTCTTGCAGGCTTCGGCGTTGGCCTTGTTGCACTGGCCTGGGCGTGGGTCGACCTGAGCCGGTTCCCACCGCAGGTCTGGTACTGGTCGGGGAACCGCCGGGAGATGTGGCGCATCGGGCTCGTACTGGGTTTCCTCGCCACCGGGTGGCCCGCGATGGTGGTGGCGATCGCATGGTGGCGCTCCGCGTCGCGCGCCGAGCTGCGCGACGAGGCGCACTTCCTGCGCGAGACACACCGCCGCAAGATCGCCTGAGGGGCGGCGACGCGAGACGCGCCTTACGCGGGACTGCGCTCCTCGAGCCCCCAGGGTGAGTCGTACGCGGTGAGCAGGTCGAGGTAGGGCACCGCGTTGAACGCCTCGGGGCCGACGACGCCGGTGCCCGACCAGGTGCCCGACGCGAGGAGTTCGAGCGCGATCACTGGGTTGATCGCTGTCTGCCATACGACGGCCTGATGTCCGTACTCTCGCATGGACCAGTCGTTGTCGACCACGTGGTGGAGGTAGACCTCGCGTGGTGCGCCGTCGAGTCCGAGTCCCGTTACCCAGGTGCCCGCGCACGTCTTGCCGTGCATGCGGTCGCCGAGTTCGGCCGGGTTGGGTAGTAAGGCCGCGACGACGTCGCGTGGCGCGACCTCGACGTTGCCAACCCGGATCGGCTCCTTGGCGTCGAGGCCCACCTTGTGGAGGGCGTCAAGCACTGCGATGAACTCCTCGCCGAGCCCGTACTTGAAGGTGACCCGGTCGCAGTCGATCCAGCGCGGGATCAGGAGCACCTCCTCGTGCTCGACGTTCACGCACTCGATGGGCCCGATCCCCTCGGGGAACACGAAGACCTCGGGCTCGCTGAACGGGGCGGTGGTGAACCAGCCGCGCTCCCGCTCCCAGATCACCGGTGGGTTGAGGCACTCCTCGATGGTGGTCCAGATCGAGAACGTAGGTGCGAAGTCGTAGCCCTCGACCACGAGGTCTGAGCCGTCGCGCACGCCGACCTGGTCGACGGTGGAGAAGAGATGGTCGGCGGCGTAGCGCGCGAACACGTCGGAGAGCCCGGGCTCCACCCCGATGCCCACGATCGCGAGCAAGCCGCGCTCGGCCCACTCCTGGGAGACGGCAAGCTGGGCATCGCCCAGCTTCACCCCGCACTCCTCGTTGGGGCGCTCCGGGTGCGGTGACGAGAGGTGGGTGGCCATGTCGAGGTAGGTGCAGCCGGCCGCGAACGTCCCGTCGAAGATCGGTGGGTTGAGGCGTGGGTCGCATGCGTTCACGACGACGTCGGCCCGAACCTCGCCGGCCAAGGCCGCGACGGCCCCGGCGTCCGAGGCGTCGAGGTGGGACGCAGCGAATCGGGAGCGGTCCTCGAGGCAAGTCACCGCGCGCTCGGCGCGCTCGACGTCGACGTCGGCGAGCACGAGCTGGGCGAAAAACCCGCGCCGCTGGGCGATCGACGCGATCGCGGCTCCGACGCCGCCGGCACCAACGACCAGGATCCGCACGGATCGACGGTACCAGCCGTCGCGTGCGGGTTGGCGCTATGGTGCGCCGGGATGGGCGCGGGAACAGCGTGAACGCCGGGTACGCGGCGCGCTATCCGGAAGCGGGGCTCGCGACACCGCACTACCTCGCGTCAGCCGCCGGCGCAGCCGTACTCGCCCGCGGCGGGAACGCCGTGGACGCGATCGTCGCCGCGAACCTCGCACTGGGGGTCGTGGCCCCGTACTACTGCGGCTACGGCGGTGACCTCTTCGCGATCGTATGGGACGGCGAGCTCCAAGGCTACCTGGGCTCGGGCCGGTCGCCGGCCGCGGCGACGCTCGACGCGGTGCAGGCCCGCCTCGATGCCGACGCGATCCTGCTGGGACCACACGCGGTGACCGTGCCCGGCGCAGTGTCGGGATGGTTTGCCCTCCTGGAGCGCTGGGGTACGCGCAGCTTCGGGGAGCTCGCTCGCGACGCGATCCGATACGCGCGCGAGGGGTTCGAGCTGAGTCCGATCGGAGGTGGCGCCTGCGAGCTGTACGCGCCCCTGTACTCGGCCTTCGACGACTGGCAGGCCGTCTACGGATCGGCGCGCCAGGGCGAGGTCCTGCGTCAGCCGGCGCTCGCCCGGCTCATCGAGCGCCTCGCGACCGACGGCCCGGCCGGCTACTACACCGGTCCGGTGGCCGAAGCGATCGCAGCTGCGGTGCAACGGTGCGGCGGGCTGCTCGAGCCGTCGGACCTCGCCGCGCACGAAGGGGAGTGGTGCACTCCGATGCGGGCCCACTACCGCGACGTGGAGGTAGCTGAGCTGCCGCCACCTACCCAGGGCGTCAGCGTCCTCGAGATCTTCGGGATCCTCGACGGCTTCGACCTGTCGTCGCTCGACCCGGTCACGCGCACGCACGTGGTGATCGAGGCCGTGAAGCTCGGCTTGCGCGACCGCGACGACCACGTCACCGATCCCGCGCACATGGCCCTCCCGCCGGAGGCATTGCTCGACCACTCCTGGATCACCGCTCGCCGCGGCGAGATCGACCTCGTCCGCGCCGGTGACCCACGGCACGCGGTCACCCAGCGCGGCGGCACCGCGTACCTGTGCGCGGCCGACCGCAACGGGCTTCTGGTCAGTCTCATCCAGTCGAACTTTCTCGCGTTCGGCTCCGGAATGCACGTGCCGGAGTGGGGGATCAACCTCAACAACCGCGGCGCGTCGTTTTCGCTCGACTCGGCGCGGGTCAACGTGATGGCGCCGTCGAAGCGCCCGATGCACACGCTCATCCCCGCGATGGTCCTGCGCGACGATTCGCCGAGCCTCGTGTTCGGGACGATGGGGGGCGATGCCCAGGCCCAGGTGCACGCCCAGGTGCTCACGTCGGTGATCGACGATGGCGTCGACCCGCAGGCCGCGATCGACGCACCGCGTTGGAGCGTCGACGTGGACACGTGGCGGCTCCGGACCGAGACGCGCATGGCCCCGGAGATCCTCACTGGCCTGGCCGACCGCGGGCACCGGGTGATCGGGACGACCCGCTACGACACCGGCATGGGTCATGCCCACGCCATCGCAATCGGCGCGGCGGGCTACGCGGTCGCGACCGACCCGCGTGCCGAGGGGGCCGCGGTCGGCCGGTAGCATCGCGAGGATGGACCGCGCCGCCGACCGCCTCACAGTCGCCGCCGTGCGCGCCGCCCTCGCCGAGCACGGCTATCTCGCCGACGAGGGGCTGACCACGGCGATCTTCCTGGCCATCGAGCTCGCGCGCCCGCTGCTGCTCGAGGGCGAGGCGGGCGTCGGCAAGACCGAGGTGGCGAAGGTGCTTGCCCGGTGGACCGGTGGCGAGCTCGTGCGGCTCCAGTGCTACGAGGGCATCGACGCGTCGCAGGCCGTGTACGAGTGGGACTACTCGCGCCAGCTCCTGCACCTGCGCGCGGTGGAGGCCGCGCATGCCGAGGTCGTCGAGGACGAGCTCTACTCGGAGCGCTTCCTCGTGCGCCGTCCGCTGCTGCGCGCCATCGACCACCACGACCCGGTCGCACCGGTGCTGTTGGTCGACGAGGTCGACCGCGCCGACGACGAGTTCGAGGCGTTCCTGCTCGAGATCCTTTCCGACTACACGGTCACGATCCCCGAGCTCGGCCGCTTCGAGGCGATGGTGCCGCCTTTCGTGGTGTTGACGTCCAATCGCACCCGAGACGTGCACGACGCGCTCAAGCGCCGGTGTCTCTACCACTGGATCGACCACCCCGACTTCGAGCGCGAGCTCGCGATCCTGCGACTCAAGGCACCGGAGGCCGGGGAGACGCTTACCCGTGAGGTCGCGACTGCCGCGGAGGTCATGCGCGGCCTCGAGCTCTACAAGCCACCGGGCGTCGCCGAGACGATCGACTGGGCGAACGCCCTGACCCGGCTCGGTAGCGACCACCTCGACGCGGCCACCGTGCTCGCCACGCTGGGCTCGGTCCTCAAATACCGCGAAGACGTCGAGCGGGTGTACGCGCATGGTGTCGAGTCCCTGGTGGCCGGCCGGTGAGCCTGGCCGCGCCCACGGGCGGCGCGGCGGTCGTGGGTTTCGTTCGCGCGCTGCGGGCCGAAGGGATGGAGGTGTCGGCCGACTCGACGGTCCTGTTCGCCCGAGCGCTCGCGGCGGTGGGCGTGGCCCGGCGCGCCGACCTCTACTGGGCAGGCCGCGCCACGCTGGTGCACCGACCCGAAGACGTCGCGATCTTCGAGCGCGTGTTCGAGGCCTGCTTCGACGGCGGGGCCCGAGCGGTGCCGGTTCCGGCAGTCACGCCCGAGGGCACCCTCGGCCTCGACCTACCCGGCGGCGACGACGCCTCGGGCGAACTGGAGGCACTTCCGGTGGTGCAGGTCCGCTACAGCCGCGCGGAGGTGCTGCGCGCGCGCGACTTCGCCACCTACAGCGCGGCCGAGCACGCCGAGGCGCGCCGCCTCATGGCCGACGTGCGGCTGGCCGGAGCGCTCCGCCGCTCGCGGCGCACGCGCGCGTCGCGGGGTCACCGGGGTCGCCCTGACCTGCGGGCCATCGTGCGGCGCTCGCTGAGGGCCGGAGGCGAACCGGTGCGGCGATCCTTCCGCCGACCGGCGACAACGCCCCGCCGGGTCGTGCTGCTCTGCGACGTGAGCGGCTCGATGGAGGTCTATGCGCGGGCGCTCGTGCGGTTCCTGCACGTCGCCGTCGTCGCGCGGGGCCGGGTCGAGGCGTTCGCGCTCGGGACGCGCCTCACGCGCATCACCCGCGAGCTGTCGAGCCGTGACCCCGATGTCGCCGTGGCCGCCGCCGCGCGCCGGGTCGTCGACTGGTCGGGCGGGACGCGTCTCGGAGACGCCCTGCGCGCGTTCAACGACGAATGGGGTGTGCGCGGGATGGCGCGCGGCGCCGTCGTCGTGGTTGTCTCCGACGGCTGGGATCGAGGCGACCCGGAGCTGCTCGCGGCGCAGATGGCGCGACTGGCCCGCGTCGCCCACCGAGTGGTTTGGGTGAACCCGTTGAAAGCCTCGGAGGGCTACGAACCGCTCGCGGCGGGCATGGCCGCGGCACTCCCGTACGTCGACGAGTTCGTCGAGGGTCACTCGCTGGCCTCGCTCGAGGTGCTGGCCGAGGTGGTGGCCCGATGAAGGAGATCCTTGCCGAGGTCGACCGCTGGCGGGCGGCCGGGCACCGGATCGCGATCGCGCGGGTCGTGGCTGTCGAGGGGTCGGGGCCGCGCGACCCGGGCGCCACGATGGCGGTGAACGACGCCGGTGAGGTGGCTGGATCGGTGTCGGGGGGCTGTGTCGAGGGGGCCGTGGTCGAGGAGGCGCTCGCGGTGTTGCGCGGCGAGCACCCGCGCGCTGTGGTGACGTTCGGGTACTCCGACGACGAGGCGTTTGCCGTCGGCCTCACATGCGGTGGCACCGTGCACCTGTTCGTCGAACCACTCGACTGGTAGGTGGCGATGGCGTCGACGACCCCGGTGTTCGACGCGCTGCGCAGCGCGCTCGACGACGCCCGACCGGTCGCGTTCGCGACTGTGATCGAGGGACCGCACACGGGGGCGAAGCTCCTGGTGGAGCCGGACCGGGAGCCGCTGGGCTCGCTCGGGGATCCCGATCTCGACCGGGTCGTCGCCCGCGACGCGCTCGGGGAGCTGGAGTCCGGGCTCACCACCACCCGCCACTACGGCGAACACGGCGAGGCGCGCGAACGCACCGTGGGGGTCTTCGTGGAGTCGTTCGCGCCCCCGCCGCGGATGGTCATCTTCGGCGCGGTCGACTTTACCGCCGCGCTCGCGACGGCCGGCAAGCTGCTCGGCTACCACGTCACGGTCTGCGACGCGCGGGGCGTGTTCGCGACGCCACTGCGGTTCCCGATGGCTGACCTCGTGGTGAACGAGTGGCCCGACCGGCATCTCGCGGAGATCGGTCATCGGCTCGGGGGTCGCGACGCGGTGTGCGTACTCACCCACGACCACAAGTTCGACGTGCCCGCGATCGTCGCCGCGCTCGCCACCGACGTCGGGTACCTCGGGGCGATGGGCTCGCGCCGCACCCACGCGGCGCGGGTTTGGAGGCTCCGAGAGGCGGGTGTCGGGGATACCGGCCTGGCGCGGGTGATGGCGCCGATCGGGCTCGACATCGGCTCGCGCACGCCGGAAGAGGCCGCAATTTCGGTGTGTGCGGAGATCATCGCCCTGCGCACCGGCCGCACGGCCGTGCCCTCGCTGCGCGACGGCACGGGTCCTATTCACCAGTAGCAGGCGCAACGCGGGGAGGACAGAGGTGGATCTCGGCATCGGGGGGCGCCGCGCCGCCGTGGCCGCCGCGTCGCGCGGGCTCGGCTTCGCGGCGGCGGAGGCATTGGCGCGCGAGGGCGCACGGGTGGCGATCTGCGGGCGAGACCGGGTCGGGATCGAGGAAGCCGCCGCGCGGATCGGTCGGGACGTCGTCGGGATCGTCGCCGACGTGTCGGACGCCGCGGGTGGCGCGCGCTTCACACACGAAGCACGCGGAGCACTCGGCGGCGTCGACATCCTGGTCGCCAACAGCGGCGGGCCACCCGCCGGCGACTTCGCCGCGATCACCGACGTCGACGCCTACGCGCGGGCCTTTGAGCTCAGCTGCATGTCGACGATTGCGATGTGCCAGGAGGTCGTGCCGGGGAGGTGCGCCAGAGGGTGGGGGAGGGTGGTCGCGATCACGTCGATCGCGGTCCGCCAGCCGATCCCCACGCTGATCCTCTCCAACACCGCGCGCGCCGGGCTCACCGGCTTCCTCAAGACGCTGGCACGAGAGGTCGCCGCGGAGGGGGTCACCGTCAACAGCGTGCAGCCCGGCTTCCACGCGACCGAGCGCATCGCCGAGCTGCACGGAAACGACACTGCTGCGCTCGCGGCCACCGTCCCGGCTCGCCGCATCGGCGACCCGGCCGACTTCGGGGCTGTTGTCGCCTTCTGCTGCTCGGAGGCAGCGGGCTATCTCACTGGAACTGCGATCCCCGTCGACGGCGGGGCCTACGGAGGTCTCCAATGATCCGCCACGTCTCCCTGCTGACCTGGAAGCCCGACACGAGCGCCGATGCGGTCGCGGCCGTCACCGCCGCGCTGTCGGCGCTGCCCGCCGAGATCCCGGAGCTGGTCGACTACCGGGTCGGCCCCGACCTGGGCATCGACCCGGCCAACGCGTCGTTCGCCGTGATCGGGGAGTTCGCGTCGCCGGCCGACTACGCCACCTACCGGGACCACCCGGCGCACCGTACAGCCGCCGAGCGCCACATCCTGCCGATCCTCGCCGCCCGCACCGCGCTGCAATACGAGATCTGAACCCGTCCGGAAGGCAGCGGAAGGTTGGGAGTCCGGGCCGCTCAGCGAGAAGCGTAGGGTGGGGGCATGACGGTTCCCGACATCGCGCACGACCGCGGCGTCTGGACCATCCCGAACGCGATCTCGCTCGGACGCCTGGCGTGCGTGCCGCTGTTCCTCTGGCTGCTCCTCGGCGAGGACCGACTGGTCGCCGCCGGGATCCTGCTCGCGGTGCTGGGCGCGACCGACTGGGTCGACGGCTACATCGCGCGACGCTTCGACCAGGGCAGCGAGGTGGGCAAGGTGCTCGACCCGGTTGCCGATCGGGTGCTGCTGATCGCGGGTGCTCTGGCACTGCTCGTCGACGGTAGCGTGCCGGTGTGGGTCGGGCTCCTCGTGCTCAACCGGGAGGCCGTGATCAGCATCGCGTCGCTGGCGCTGGCATGGGCCGGGGCACGGCGGATCGACGTGCAGTGGGTGGGCAAGGCCGGGACGCTCGCGCTGATGTTCGCCCTGCCCGGCTTCCTGCTTCTCGATGCCCTCGAGCCGTCGCTGCTGCGCGACTTGATCTGGGTGGCCACCTGGCTGTTCGCCATCGGAGGCCTCGCGCTCAGCTACTACGCCGCGATGAGGTACGTGCCACTCGCGCGGCAAGCGCTACGGGACCGCAAGGAGGCGCACGTATGAAGGCGGTGATCCTCGCGGGCGGCGAAGGCACCCGTCTGCGTCCGCTCACGAGCAACCAACCGAAGCCGATGATGCCGATCGCGAACCGTCCGATGATGGAGCACGTCGTCCGGCTACTCGCCGATCACGGCTTCGACGACGTCGTGGTCACCGTCGCGTTCCTCGCCAACCAGATCCGAACGTACTTCGGTGACGGCAGCGACTTCGGGGTGCGCATGCGATACGCGACCGAGGACTCGCCGCTCGGCACCGCGGGCTCCGTGTGCAACGCCGCGACCGAGCTCGACGAGACCTTCCTGGTGATCTCCGGCGACGTGGTCACCGACCTCGATCTGGGAGCGTTCGTGAAAGCGCACCGGGCCGCGGGGGCGTTCGGATCGATCGCGCTGAAGCGGGTGGAAGACCCGGTCGAGTTCGGGATCGTCATCACGCACGACGACGGCTCGATCGAGCGCTTCCTCGAGAAGCCCACTTGGGGTCAGGTGTTCTCCGACACGATCAACACGGGCATCTACGTACTCGAGCCCGAGGTCTTCGACTTCATCCCCAAGGGCGAGGTGGTCGACTTCTCGGGCGACGTGTTCCCCGCGGTGCTGCGGCGGGGCAAGCCGCTGTTCGGCTACGTGGCGGAGGGCTACTGGGAGGACGTCGGCACTCTCGACGCGTATTTGCGGGCGCACCAGGACATCCTCGACGGCAAGGTGCACGTGGAGATCGACGGCTTCATGCTGCGTGAAGGTGTATGGCTGGGTGAAGGTGCCGAGGTGGACCCCGACGCGCAGATCGACGGCCCCGCGATCATCGGGGCGAACTGTCGGATCGAGGCCGGCGTGCACGCGCGTGAGTACACGGTGCTCGGTGCCGACACCGTGGTGAAGCACGACGCGTCGATCGTCCGGTCCGTCGTTCACGACCACGCGTACATCGGCCCGGCAGTGCGCCTGCGTGGTTCGTTGATAGGGCGCTCCTCCGACCTGCGCAGCCACGCGGCGGTCGAGGAGGGTGCGGTGCTGGGCGACGAGTGCTTCGTCGGCGAGCACGCCGTCATCAACCCGGGCGTGAAGGTGTACCCGTTCAAGACGGTGGAGGCCGGTGCTGTCGTCACGAGCTCCATCGTGTGGGAGAGCCGCGGCGCACGCACGATCTTCGGCCGCCGCGGAGTTGCCGGGCTTGCCAACGTCGATATCACCTCCGAGGTCGCCACCCGGCTCGCCCAGGCTTACGGGACCTCACTCAAGAAGGGTGCCGTGGTGACCACGAGCCGCGACACGAGCCGCGCGGCGCGCGCCCTGAAACGGTCGATCATCGGCGCGCTGAACTTGTCGGGGGTCAACGTGGAGGACGTGGAGCTCGCGACCGTTCCCCTGACCCGGTTCCAGGTGCGCAACTCGATGGCTGACGGCGGCATCACGGTGCGCCTCGCGCCCGACGATCCCAGCAGTGTGGAGATCCGGATCCTCGACAAGGGTGGTCGGGATCTCGACGAGGCCGCGCAGCGCAAGATCGAGCGGCTCCTCGCCCGTGAGGACTTCCGCCGAGGCTTCGCCGGCGACATCGGCGACATCGTGTTCCCGCCGCGGGCGCTCGAGTACTACACGGCCGGCCTGCAGAAGAGCGTCGACCAGGTCCGGCTGCAGGATCGCGGCTTCAAGGTGGTTGTCGACTACTCGTACGGCGCCGCGTCGCTCTCGATGCCGGCGGTGCTCGCCAAGCTCGGCGCCGACGTCCTCGCCGTGAACCCGTTCGCTGCCACCCGGCCGCCGTCGGAGGGTCCCGCGCGGCGCGTGGCGGAGGTCGCACGCATCGGCGACCTGGTGCGGGCGTCGGCGAGCGACCTCGGGATGGTGTTCGATCCCGACGGCGAGACCGGGACGCTCGTCGACGACGCCGGGCACGCGCTCGAGCCGGTGCCGGCGCTGCTGGCGGTGCTGACCCTGGTGACCGAGGCGATGCCGGGGGCCCGCGTCGCGCTGCCGGTCTCGGTCACGACCGAGGCGCAGCGCATCGCGGAGGCCAACGGCGCCGAGGTGGTCTGGACGAAGATCTCCACCGCGCACCTCATGGAGGTTGCGTCGACCGGTGAAATACAGTTCGCCGCGTCGCCCGACGGCGGCTTCATCTGGCCCCGCTTCCTCCCCGCGTTCGACACCGCGGCCACGCTCGTGCACCTGCTCGACCTGCTAGCGATCACGGGGCGGCGGCTCTCCGAGGTCGTCGCCGGGCTGCCCACCGTGCACCAGGCCCACGAGATGGTGCCGACCCCGTGGGAGCGCAAGGGAGCGGTGATGCGGGAGATGGTGGAGCGGGCGAAGGGTCGCGACACGGTGCTGGTGGACGGGGTGAAGATCCTCCACGAGGGTGGGTGGGTGCTGGTCCTGCCCGACCCCGAGGACCCGGGTGTGCACGTCTGGGCCGAGGCCCAGACCGACCACGAGGCCGCAGGGCTCGCGGCCGAGTACGCCCGCCGCATCCGCGAGATCGTCTGAGGTCCTCTGACCCGGTTCCTCGGGCGATAGCCTCCGGCCCGACCGGACGGACCTACATCGAGGAGTCGAACCCAGGTGGAGCTTCCCGGGGAGCTGCGGTACTCGAGCGAGCACGAGTGGGTGCGGATCGAGGAGGGGCGGGCGGTGATCGGGATCACCGACTTCGCCCAGGACGCGCTGGGCGACGTGGTCTACGTGCAGCTCCCCGACGTCGGCCTCGACGTGGTCGCGGACTCGTCGATCGCGGAGATCGAGTCGACCAAGTCGGTCTCGGAGGTGTACTCGCCGGTCACGGGAAAGGTCGTGGAGGTCAACCGCGGGCTCGAGGACGCCCCCGAGCAGGTGAACATCGACCCCTACGGGGCCGGCTGGATCTTCGTGGTGGAGCTGGCCGACCCGGGCGAGGTCGACGGCCTGATGGACGCCCCGGCCTACCGCACCCTCGTCGAGTCCTGACCGAACTCTCGACCTCGGGTTCAGGTGTAGCCTGAAGTCATGGTCTGCGGCCGCTGCGGCCACCGCAACGACGAGGGAGCGAGGTTCTGCTCCTCTTGCGGTTCGCCCCTCACGTCGGCCGACGAGACGACGGCCGGGCACCCGGTCGAGGCGCGAGACGAGACCGGCGAGCTGGAGGTGGGCGAGCTCGCGCCGGGCACCGCGCTGCTCGTGGTCGAACGGGGCCCCAACGCGGGCAGCACCTACCTCCTCGACACCGACAGCGTGGCAGTCGGTCGGCACCCCGACTCCGAGGTCTTTCTCGACGACATCACCGTGTCGCGGCGCCACTGCGTGATCGAGCGGACCGTCGAGGGCTTCACGATCTGCGACGTCGGCTCGCTCAACGGCACCTACGTCAACCGCCGCCGGGTCGAGGAGGCCCCGCTCGCCGACGGTGACGCCGTCGTCGTCGGCCGGTTCCACCTCGCGTTCCGCAGCGAGGCCTGAGCGGTGGCCGTCCAGCCCACCGAGCACGTCTCCATCGGCGAGGTGCTCGCCGCGTTGCGCGACGAGTTCTCCGACATCACGATCTCGAAGATCCGCTTCCTCGAGAGCCAGGGCCTCATCGACCCCGAGCGCACCCCCTCGGGCTACCGGAAGTTCTACCCGGCCGACGTGGCCCGCCTTCGCTGGATCCTCTTCCAGCAGAAAGAGCACTTCCTCCCGCTGAAGGTCATCAAGACCCGCCTCGATGAGGCGCCACCGGGCGAGCTGCCCCACGATCCCGACGAGGAGCCGTCCCCGCCGGCGCGCAAGACGGAGCGATCCCGGAAGCCCGCACGGGACCCGAAGCCCGAGCGGGACGCGCCGGCCGAGCGGCGCACACCGGCAGCCACCGGCAGCACGAAAGCGAGGTCGCGCAAGGCGAGCGTGGAGGCGCCGAAGCTCCCGCTCGACGACGAGGCCGAGGACGACCTCGCGGCATCGGTCAGCGGTGCGAGCTTCACCCGCGGTGAGCTCGCCACGGCGGCGGGGGTCACCGACGCGCAACTCGCCGAGATGGAGGGCTACGGCCTCCTGCACCCGGCGGCCGGCAGCGGCAATCGGGTTCTCTTCGACGAGGAGTCGCTCACGATCGCGAAGCTCGCGGCGGCGTTCGCGGCGCACGGCATCGACGCTCGCCACCTGCGCATGTACAGGCACTTCGCGGAGCGGGAGGCGGGCCTGTTCGGGCAGGTGATCCAGCCGGTGATGCGCCAGCGCAACCCCGAGGCGCGCACCCGGGCGCGCGACGACCTCGTCGAGCTCGCCCGCCTCGGCCGCGCGATGCGCGCCGCGTTCCTGCGCGAGACCGCATCCGAGCTCCTCGCCGACTGACGGTGGCGCCACCCGTCACGCTGCTGACCCGGGACGACCTCGCGGCCACGACCGCCCGACTCGGCGCCGAGATCGCGGCGGACCATCCCGACGGCGTCGTGCTGGTCGGCATCCTGAAGGGCGCGCTCGTGTTCCTCGCCGACCTGGTTCGGGCCGTGCACGGCGTGGAGGTGCTGGTCGACTTCATGGCGATCTCCCGGTATGCACCTGACAGCGGGCGGGTCCGGGTGGTGCTCGACCTGGGCCTCGACCTCACCGGGCGCGACGTGGTGATCGTGGAGGATCTCGTCGACACGGGGCTCACCGCGACCTTCCTGCGGGGCCGGATCGAGGCGCTGGGGCCGCGACGGGTGTCGCTGTGCACGTTGCTCGACCGCACCGTGCGCCGCATCGTCCCCGTCGCGGTCGAGTATCGGGGCGCCGAGATCCCCGACGTCTACGCGGTGGGCTACGGGCTCCACACGGCCGACCTCTACCGGAACCTCGACGCCGTCTACGCGGTCGACCCGGCCCCGCTGCGCACCGATCCCGCGGTCTATGTCGCCGCCCTGTACGGAGCGGTCCGGCCGTGATCGGCTCACCGGTTCGGCCCGACACCGGGTATAACGTCGGGCGAGCAACGGAGGCGTGCCCGTGATCCGCGTGTCGCTCGTGGGAGTGCGAGTCGAGGTCCCGTCGAACCAGCCGATCGTCCTGCTGCGCGAGGAGGAGGGCGGTCGTTACCTGCCGATCTTCATCGGGCCACCCGAGGCCACCGCCATCGTCTACGCCCTACAGGGCATAGACACGCCCCGGCCGATGACCCATGACCTGGTCAAGACCGTGCTCGACGACCTGTCGGTCCGGCTGGCCCAGGTCGTGATCACTCGCCTCGAGGCCGGCACTTTCTTCGCGGAGCTGGAGCTGGAGCGGGCCGAGGGGACCCTGCGGATCTCGTCGCGTCCGTCCGACGCGATCGCGCTCGCGGTCCGCTACGAGGAGCCGGTGCCGATCTTCGTCGAGGAGGACGTGCTCGAGGAAGCAGGGGTGGTCTTCGAGGCGGAGGAGGACGAGGAGGCGATCAAGCAGTTTCGCGAGTTCCTCGAACAAATCAGCCCCGAAGACTTCGAGTGACCCGGGCCCGGACCGGTCGCGTGGCCATGGACGCCCGTCAGCGTGTGCGCGTGGGCCTGTTGCTGGCCGTGGGCGTCTTCGCGCTCGGCACCCTGTGGTACTGGCTCGTCGAGGACTTCGGTGCCGTCGACGCGCTGTACCAGACGATCACCACGGTCTCCACGGTGGGCTTCGGGGAGGTCGAGCCGCTCGGCACCCGGGGCAAGCTCTTCACGATCGTGCTCATCTTCCTCGGCGTAGGCGTCGTGCTCTACACGATCGCATCGCTGGCCGAGGAGCTCCTCGAGCACCAGTTCGGACGGTTGGGAAGGTGGCGGATGGATCGCAAGATCGACGCGCTGGCGAATCACGTCGTGCTCTGCGGCTACGGCCGGGTCGGTCGTGGCGTCGTGCCCCTCGTCGACCGCGACGGGTTGGTGATCGTCGACGTCGACCCGGAGCGCACCGCGCGTGCCGAAGAGGCCGGGCTGCTCACCGTGCTGGGCGACTCGACCGAGGACGCGGCGCTGCTCCAGGCCGGGATCGACCGGGCCGCGATCCTGGTCGTGTGCCTGGCCTCCGACGCCGATGCGATCTCCACGGTGCTGAGCGCACGGGAGCTCAACTCGGGTCTGCGGATCGTGGCGAGGGCCAACGCCGCGAGCAGCGAGCCCAAGCTGCGCCGTGCCGGTGTCGACCACGTCGTGAACCCGCTCGCGCTCGGGGCCCGGCGGCTCGCGACGTTCGCGACCCAGCCGGCCGTGGCCGACTTCATGGACGTGGTCGCCCCCGACGGGCCGGTCGAGTTCCGCCTCGAGGAGCTGCTGGTGCCCGTCGGCTCCGCCGTGGCCGGCAGCACGCTGGGGGAGGTCGCCCTGCGGGAGACGACCGGTGCCCTGCTGCTCGCGGTGCGCGAGCCCGGCGGGGCCTTCGAGAACAACCCGGGCCCGAACACGCCCCTGCCGGAAGGGGCGACGGTCATCGCGATCGGCACCGAGACCCAGCTGGAGGCCCTGGCCCAGCGTCTCGGGGCCCGCTGACCGACCACCCGGCCGGCCCCGCCCTGGGCCGGGCGGCCCGGTTGACGCCGCGGGGGCCCGGGGGTAGCGTCGACACTCCCGTAACTACGCCGCTGTGACTTCGGCGCCGGGACGGGCGGAGGAACCGGCGAGAAGACGGGCCGGAAACCGGCCGGAAGAGAGGTCACTTCCCCGTGGCAGCGCAGCAGATCCCACCCGTCGAGAAGGTCGACAAGATCGAGCAAGGTGTCCTCACGGGCGCGGCGGACGGCGCGGTCGCCTGGCAGGAGGTCGGTTACAGCGGCCCGCAGGTCTGCAAGATCGTGGGCATCAGCTACCGCCAGCTCGACTACTGGGCCCGCACCGACCTCTGGCGCCCGTCGCTGGCCGACGCCAACGGCTCGGGTACGCAGCGCCGGTACTCGTATCGCGATCTCGTCGCGCTGAAGGTGATCAAGAGCATGCTCGACGCGGGTCTGTCGCTGCAGTCCGCGCGCAAGGCGCTCGACTACCTCAGGGAGCACCTGGCCGAGGACCTCGCGTCGGCGAGCCTCGTGATCGAGGGCAACCGGTCGGTCATGGCCCACACCGGCGACGCGATC
>Ga0194128_10005602_pt1 | contig 17460 bp, 16 predicted proteins | sample TA2KigCa65mmetaG_FD_148650 | JGI IMG/M metagenome (GOLD analysis project Ga0194128, IMG submission 148650) | Freshwater microbial communities from Lake Tanganyika, Tanzania - TA2015037 Kigoma Deep Cast 65m | ecosystem: Environmental > Aquatic > Freshwater > Lake | place: Tanzania: Lake...
GCGGCCGCCGGCGCCACCAGGCCGCCCGCCAGCGCTCCCGCCCCGGCCGCGGCCGTTGTCGTCAGAAAGTCACGCCTGCGCATCATGCTCCTCCACGCGTCATTCTACCTGCTGCGGCTCCTGCTGCAGGGTGAGCCCGGACACGGGCGAGGCCGCCTCGGCCGCCCGCGGCGCCTTCTTCCGCACGACGCGGTGCCACCACATCGCGGCGCCGGTCACGAACATCGCCGCCGGAACCAGACCCATGATCACCCAGACCGTCTTCAGCGTGTGGCTGCGCCACCGGCCGAAGTGCAGCCGCACCGCCCAGCGGAGGACCGTATCGCCGGGGCGCTCCTCCGTGAAGGTGTCGATCGGACCCCAGTACCAGTCGACGAACCGCGAGAACGGATCGGGAAACGCGAGATAGATGCCGGTCACCGCCCAGACGAACAGGATGCCGAAGAACCAGAAGCCGAGCGCGCTGTGCAGGTCGAAATTCAAGCGCGGCCACGGCGCGCGCCGGCTGAAGGCGAGGCCGCGCCGCCACACCTTGAGGCCGCGCCACCACAAGACGACCCCGGTGAGGCACAGCAGCGTCACGAAGATGCTGCCGACGCCGTTCCACCAGCGGCCCCGCCGGTCCTCGACCATCAGCAGGTCGTCGTGCAGCTCCGCGAGCGTCAGGACGGCCTCGGCCTGCCACGGCCAGGGGTCGCCGAGGTCCTCGCCCGTGTAGCCGTTGAAGTCGCGTTCGATCTGCTCGCTGCCGCGGCGCAGGTCGACGCGGACGAGCGCCGTCCGCCGCTGCGGATCCCCGACGCGCTCAACGGTGTAGCCGGGATACGCGCGCGCGGCGAGCCGCGCCAGCTCGTCCTTGGCGAGCACGGCCCGGCCCTCCTGGAGCGCCGGGGCCTGCGGGCGGGCCGCCCGGTCCATCTCGCGCCGGAACACCAGCGCGCTGCCGGTGACGCTGAGCATCACGATGTACAGGCCAATCGCGAGGCCGACCCACAGATGAAGCTGGAAGGAGATCCGCCGCAGGAGCACGGTCCGCGGCTTTCGAAGCCAGCGGTGCCAGAGGTTCATTCGCGGGAGAATCGTAGCAGACCTAAGCTTTCGGTCGGTGCGGCCGATAGTCAGGACGACCCCACACGGGCGGCGCTCTTAGGGTAAGCTCCTACAGCTCAGCCATTTGCAGGATATGTCGAGTCGATTCGTCCTTCTCGCTCTGTGTGCGGCCGTGTTGTGGCCGGCGACGGCAGGCGCCCAGATCTACGCCTGGCGCGACGCCAGCGGGACGCTCGTGCTCTCCGATCGCAAGCTCGATCCCGAGGCCAACACCTTCGCCGTACCGAACGCGCCGGCCATCCGGACGACGCGGCCGCTGGCCATGGGCGCCGCGGCCGAGCCCTTTGAGGGGCTCGTGCAGGAGCATGCCGCGCGGCACGGGCTGCGCCCCGACCTCGTGCGGGCGGTGATCCAGGTGGAATCGGGCTTCAATCCGCGCGCGCGGTCGCCGAAGGGCGCGATGGGGCTGATGCAGCTGATGCCGGGCACCGCCCGCGAGCTGGGCGTACGCAACGCCTACGACCCGACCGAGAACATCCGCGGCGGCACCACGTACCTGCGGCAGCTCCTGGATCGCTACGACGGCAACGAGGAGCTGGCGCTGGCGGCCTACAACGCCGGCTTCACGGCGGTCGACCGCTACGGCGGACGCGTGCCCCCCTACGCCGAGACGCAGAACTACGTGCGCAAGGTCGGCTCCGCGGCCGGCACGGCCGCCGACGACCGCGCGGCCGCCACCCCGCCGGACGATCCCGCCGCGGCGTCCACCGCGTCCCGGACGACGCGCGTCATCTACAAGACGATCGACCTGGTCGACGGCCGCCCCGTGATCCGCTACACGACCGCGCGGCCCACCTCCGGCGCCTACGAGGTCGTGACCCGGTAGGGTACAATCGGGATTCATGGCCAAACGCACGAAATCCGCCCTGAAGGCGAATCGGCAGAACATCAAGCGGCGCGCGCACAATCGTGAGCTGCGATCGCGCCTGCGGACGGCGCTCAAGGCGATCCGCGCCCGCCTGGATGCCAAGGACCTCGCCGGCGCCAAGGCGGCGCTCCGGAGCACCGTCTCGATCGTCGACAAGATGGCGACCCGCGGGATCATCCAGCGCAACACCGCCGCCCGGTACAAGTCGCGCCTCTCCGCACGGCTCAGCCGGCCGGCCGCCTGACCCTGTACAAGTCACAAGTCACAAGTCACAAGTCAGAAGTCAGAAGTCACAACGTTGTGCTTTGTGCTTTGTGACTTGTGACTTCTGACTTGTGACTTGTGACTTGTGACTTGTACAGAGCTCCACCACCAGCCGTTCCAGCAGCACGCGCGGTTCGCCGCCCGACGTCTTGAGCGCGAGGTCGGTGCGGAACACCGCCTCGATGCCGCCCCGCACCCGCGGCGGCGGCAGCCGCTCGGCCGCCGACCGCAGCTGTCCCAGCACGAAGTACGGCGCCGCGCCCGCGTCGAGCGCGAGGTGCAGCTCGTGCAGCGCCTCGGCCGCATCGTTGCGTGCGATGGCGTTCGCGATCCCGAAATCCGCCTGCGCCTCCGGCGCCGCCGGCACCGCCTGCCGCACGTCCTCGGCCGTGATTGCCGGCTGCCCCATCGCATAGAGCGCCACCCGGTCGAGCCCGGCGCGCAGCCGCACGAGGTCGAGCCCCGTGCGGCGCACGAGCGCCCGCACGGCGCCGGCGTCGAGCGGCGCGCCCAGGACGGCCGCGCGCGTCTTCACCCAGCGCTCGGCGGCCGCCTCGTCGTCGATCGTGCCGCAGTTGACGACCTGCGCCTGCTCCAGCAGCCGCTTGACGACGCGGCGCCGCTGGTCGAGCGCGCCGCAGACGAACACGACGGTGGCGTGATCGGGCGGATCGGCCAGGAAGGCCTCGAGCCGCGCCTGGTCTGCTTCGGCGGCCTTCGACTCGCGCTTCGGCACGAGGAGCGCCTCCGCCTCGAGGACGATGACCAGGCGCCGGGGCGCCATCATCGGCAGCGTAGCGGCCGCCTGCACGAGATCGTGCACGTCGGCGTCGGCGCCGTAGAGCCGATCCATGTTGAAGGCGCGAAGCCCTTCGTCGATCGTCTCGGCGAGCTCGGCGGCAACGGCGGTCTTCTCGACATCGTCCTCGCCGAGGAGCACGTAGAGCGGACCGAGGGACCCGGAGGCGATCTGTTTGCGGAGCGCGGCTGGGGGGAGCGGGGGCACTGACGACTATTGTAGGGATCTGTCGTTCACGCTTCTACGTTCTCGCTTCTCGGTTCGGGTTCACGTTCGGTTCGTGTTCAGGTTCGGTTCGTAAACGACCATGCCTCTTCCTGCCATATGATGCGCGCATGGCGCTGGTGGATCGTCGCCTACCACAACCCCGGCCGGGCGCCGGTCGCAGCATCGACACGCTCGTTCGGCTCAGCCAGATGCTGCCGCCGGTCATAAATGCGGGCGGCGGCGAACATCCGTCCATCCTTTTCACGCGGCCCGACCGCCGGATCGCCGTTCCTTGCGTCGTGCGAGCCAGTCCAGCAAGACGACGAGCCACACGACCAACAGGACACCGCCGCCCATGATGAGGATGCCCGGATATTCAGTCATGACCCGCAATCGTGAAGGCTACCGCCGCCAAACCCACCCACACCACGAATCCGACGACGCTCAGCGGCACTGAAAACGGACGATCCGCAAGAAACTGCCCGAGGAACATGGAGGCCAAGATGAGATTGGCCAGATCGGGCAGCTTCTCGGTCAGCAGGACCCGCCGCCTCGGCGTCAATCGTAACATCGTCCGCTCGCCACACGAGCCAGAGCTGTGCCAGCGCGAATATCAGAAAGGAACTGCCGATCACCTGCCGGAGGTGGCAGGATTTGCCGTCGGTTCCGGCCTCCGGCGCGGCAAATTCGTCGTACTGCCGGAACACTCGATCATTTGCCGCGTCTCGATTCAACGCGACGCGCTCGCGCGGCTGGTACGGCCCAGAAGCGAGAATCGTTCACAGGGACCTAGTCTAAAGCTCGCGAACATCAAAGCCCGGCGGCAACGGAAACCCGCTATTTCCCGGCTTTCCCCACTCGATGAGATTCAGCTCAACGTTGCGGGCACGACCGCGAATGACGGGCACACCGCTCGGCCAGATCGCGTACTGCTCCAGATGCCAGCGCAGGTCCTCCCTCTCGATCGGCCCCAGTGGCTCGACGAAACTCCATTTCTGCGGACTGTGAACCTCCGGCTGGCCGAGTGTGGCGGGCTGATACACCAGGCGTGCGCGTGCTGCGGCCCGCCGCTTTCCGTCGCGCTCCTCGATGCGCAGGTCAGTGAGCTCGAGGACGAGCTCGTCGAGCGGCTCGGCTCTGGGCTGCGGCGTGGCGGAGACGTCAGCAGGGAGGCGTTTGCCGATCGCGACGAGGATGGCATTCACTGCGGCCTCGACGCCGCCCGCGTCGCTACTGACGGGAATGTAGACAGGCTCCTCGCCGAAGAATTCCTCCAGCACGCCGAGCTTCGTGCCGTTCAGCGAAAGCGGAATGATTGGGAACTTGTCTTTCCCCCGCTGGTTCCGCAATTCGAGCGCGTGCCGCAGCTCCTTGCCAACCCATTTCGATTGCAAAGCGTCCGCGCTGACGACCACCGCATACGCCGACGCCGCTTCGATCGCTTTTCGTATCTCAGGCCAGAGCGGGTCGCCGCCGCGCAGCTCGCGCGAATCGATCCAACCGTCCTCGCCCTGATCGGCGAGCGCCTGCCGGAGTACCCGCACGAAGGCGTCGTCCTGTGAGCTGTCGAGATGAAGAGCTTGTTCATCCGGCGGAAGCAAGGCTAGCGATCCAGGCGACGAATGTCGAGTGGACCTCAGCGCCAACGGCTGGCGGCTGAGCCGGCCGTTTCGAGACGCCTTCGAACTACGTCCGAAGGCGCGCGCCGGTGAAGTCGACGCCGGCGAAACCAGCGACCTCGTACCGTGCCCAGCGGAGATCGGCTTCGGTGAGATCCGCGCCCTGGAGGCTGGCGCCGCGCAAATCGGCATCGCAGAGATCGACGCGGCGCAGGCTCGCGCCGTCGAGCACGGCGCTCCGCAGGTCGGCCCCGTAGAGAATGCCGCCGGCCATCGACGCCCGCCGGAACGTCGCGCCCGGCAGCCGCGCGGCGCGCAGGTTCGCGTAGTCCATCCGCGCCCCGTCGAAGCAGGCGCCGGTGAGGTCGCATCCCTCGAACCGCGAGCGCCGAAGGTCGGCCCCCTGGAAATTCGCGCGCGGCAGGCTGCAACGCGACAGCTCGGCCTCGAAGAGATCGACCGCCTCGTCCGGATGGTCGGCGCGATACGCGTTGAACCGTTCCACGGACTCGCGCAGCAGCGCCACCCACTCGTCCCGAGAGCTCATGACAGGACGTCGCGCCGCGTGCGGTCGGGCCGGACCTCGCCGGTCACGCCAGCGAGAGCAGCGCGCGTGCGACGGTGGCCTGCGTGAGCGGCACCTTGTAGGCGTTCTTGGCCAGCGGGCGCGCGCCCTCGACCGCCGCCGCCCCTGCCGCGGCCGCGGCCGCCTCGTCGAGCCGCTTCCCTTTCAGCGCCGCCTCGGCCTTGACGGCCCGGTAGGGGAACGGCGCCACGCCGCCGAGCACGATCCGCGCGTCCTCGACGACGCCGCTCTTGGTCGTGACCATCGCGGCCACGCTGCAGAGGGCGAAGTCCCAGATCTCGCGCACCATCTCCTTGACGTAGGTGGCCTTCGACCCGGCCGGCGCGCCCGGCACCTCGATCTCGGTGAGGATCTCGTGCGGCTGGAGGATGTTCTCGCGCACGGGATCCTGCTTCGGGCTGACGAAGAACTTCTCGATTGGCACGCTCCGCTCGCGGCCGCCCGCCGAGATTCTCACCGTCGCGCCGAGCGCGACGAGCGCCGGCGCCGTATCCGACGGATGGACGATGTAGGAGGGCCCGCCCTCGAGAATGGCGTGGAAGTCGTTCTCGCCGGTGGCCGAGTAGCAGACGCTGCCGCCGTGCTTGAAGCAGGGATAGTTGTTCCGGTAGTACCAGCAGCGCGGGCGCTGGCACAGATTGCCGCCGATTGTGGCCATGTTGCGAATCTGCGGCGTGCCGACCTTCTCGGCGGCCATCGCCAGGAGCGGCGCCTGCTCGCGGACCGCGGCGTGCTCGACGAGGTCGACGAGAAGGGTGGCCGCGCCGATGCGCAGGCTGCCCCGCCCGGGCCGGATCCCCTGCAGTTCGCGGAGGTGCTTGATCGCCACCAGCCGCTCGGGGACGCGCAGGTCGTCCTTCATCTCGCCGAGCAGGTCCGTGCCGCCGGCCAGGAGCATCGTCCTGCCGTGCTCCTTGCCGAGCTGGGCGGCGGCGTCTCGCAGCGTCGTAGGGCGGATGTAGGTGAAGTTGTTCATGACACTCTCGATTGTTGTGGGGCGAACCCTTCGGGCTCGCCCGGCGGGCCTGACAAGGCCCGCCCCACATGCAGCTATGCCGTCCGGCTCGGGCCGGGCCGCTGCTCCGCCAGCGCGCGCAGCACGTCGGCGCGCGTGAACGGCACGCGCCGCAGGCGGATGCCGACCGCGTTGTAGACGGCGTTGGCCACGGCGGCCATCCCCGCGTGACACGGGTTCTCGCCGAGCCCCTTGGCGCCGTACGGCCCCTGCTCGCCGACGTTCTGGACGACGAGCGGCTCGATGACGCGCGGGTCGAAGTCGAGCATTGTCGGCGGCTTCAGATCGAGGAAGTTCGCATTGAGGCAGCGGCCGTCGCGCGGGTCGAAGCGCATCTCCTCGGCCTGCGTCAGCGCCAGCCCCTGGATGGTGCCCCCCTCGATCTGGTTCTCGACGACAGTGACGTTGATCGGCTGGCCGACGTCATGGGCCGAGACGTACTTGAGGATGCGGATCTTGCCCGTCTCGCGATCGACCTCGACCTCCACGAAGTGGGCGCCGGCGGCGCGCTCGACGTTCGTCTCCGCCTGCGACTGCGCCACGCTCCCGTCGCCCACGATGCTGCGGCCGCGCCGCTGCATGACCTCGCGCAGCGGCAGGCTGCGGCTCGCGTCGCTCTTCACACGGACCGTGCCGCCGCGCAGCTCGACGTCGCCGGCCGCCGCCTTGAGCATCGGCGCCGCGGTCGCCAGCACCTGCCCGAGACAATCGCGCGCCGCCGCATCGACCGCCCGGCCCGTGCTGTAGAGCACGCGGTTGCCGTAGCTGCCGCCGTCGTAGGGCGCCATCTCGGTGTCGCCGGCCACGGCGCGGACGCTCGCGAGCGGGATGCCGAGCGTCTCCGCGGCAATCATCGACAGGGTCGTCCGGCTGTGCGTCCCGATGTCGGTGGAGGCGTAGAAGACCACGACCGAACCGTCCAGGTTCACCGTCACCGAGGCGCCGGCGAGGCCGCCGCCGTTGCCGCGCTCGGTGACCGCCACGCCGATGCCGCGCGCCCGCGGCCCCGCCTGGCCGGCGCCCGGCGCCGCATTCCGCCGCGCCCAGCCGATGCGCGCCCCGCCCTCCTCGATGCAGCGGTCGGTGACCTGCGTCACGAGGCGGCCGTCCTCGGTGCCGCTGCCGCCGCGCGCGATGGGGTCGCCGCTGCGCTTGACGTTCTTCAGCCGGAACGCCGCCGGATCCCAGCCCATCTCGCTCGCGATCTCGTCGAGGGCCGAGTCGATGGCGAACGTCTCCTGCGGGTCGCCGACGCCGCGCGTCGGACCGGTGTTCGGCAGATTCGTGTGGACGCGGTACTGGACGGTGCGCAGGTGCGGAATGTTGTAGATGTGCGTCGCCTGGTTGCCGAGGCCGCCGAGGCGCACGTGGTAGGCGCCCTGATTGATGTAGGCCTTGACGTCCATGGCGTGGAGCGTCATGTCGCGCTTGACGCCGACCTTCACGTAGACGCGCGTCTCGAAGCGGGTGTTCGAATCGAGGATCTCCTCTTCGCGCGAGTACTGCAGCTTCACCGGCCGGCGCGCCTTGCGCGCCAGGAGCGCCGTGATCGTCTCGTCGACGTGCGCCGCGCTCTTGGTGCCGAAGCCGCCGCCGACGTAGCTGGCGATGACGCGCACCTGGCTGTCGGCGACGTTGAACTGGGCGGTCAGGTTCGTCTGCACCCGGCAGGGGGCCTGCGTCGACGCCCACAGCGTCAGCTTGTTCCCCTCCCACTGCGCGATCGCCGCGCGCGGCTCCATGCCGCCGCTCCACATCGTCGGGCAGTGGTAGACGCGCTCGATCACGCGGTCGCACTCGGCGAAGCCGCGCTCGACGTCGCCGCGGGCCAGCGTGCGCGGCTGTCCTTCGAGGTTGCCGTCGGCAAAGAGCTGCGGCGCGCCCGGCTGCAGCGCCGCCTCCGGATCGAGCACGAACTTCAGCACCTCGTACTGGACGTCGATCAGCCGCAGCGCCTTCTCCGCCGTCTCCTCGTCCACGGCGGCCACGGCCGCGACCGCCTCGCCGGCGAACCGGACCCGCTCGTTCAGCGCGTACGTCCGGTTGCCCCAGATCGGCACCGTCGGCGCGTCCTGGTGGGTGATCACCGCCTTGACGCCAGCGAGCGCCTCGGCGCGGCTCGTGTCGATGCCGACGATGCGGGCGTGGGCGTGCCGGGTGCGGAGGACCCTGGCGACCAGCATGCCGGGGAGCTCGAGGTCGCCGACGTACTTGGCCTGCCCGGTGACGCGCTCGACCGCGTCGATCGGCGGACCGGCGGTCCCGATCACCGCGAAGCTGCGTGCGCCTTGCTGCTGCGCCATCGTGCCCTCCTATGCCTGCATGAGGCGCGACGCCGTCATCACCGACTCGAGGATGCGCTTGTAGGCGGCGCAGCGGCACAGGTTCCCGCTGAGCGCCCGGCGCGCCTCGTCGTCGGTGGGCCGCGGGACGCGGTCGAGAAACGCCTTGGTCGTCATGATCTGGCCGGAGGTGCAGAACCCGCACTGGAAGCCGGTGTGCTGGATGTACGCCTGCTGAATCGGATGCAGCGCGTCGCCCGTGGCGAGCCCCTCGATCGTCAGGACGTTGGCGCCGGAGGCCTCGACGGCCAGCGTCGTGCAGGCGTAGATGTTCCGGCCGTTGACGATGACGGTGCACGCGCCGCACTGGGCGCGGTCGCACCCCATCTTGGCGCCGGTCAGCGTGAGATCCTCGCGCAGGAACTGCAGCAGCGTCGTCCGGTTCGGGACTTCCTTGCGGTAGGCGACCCCGTTGACCGTCATCTCGACGGGCGTGCGCCGCGGATCGGGCTCGACGGCCACGGGCAGCTGCGCCTCGGCCGTGTCCGGCAGCAGCGTCGACGAGAGCGCACCCGTCGCGAGGGCACTGCCCTTCAGGAACGATCGCCGAGTCACCGAATTGTCGGGTTGATCGCGGTTGTCGTCCGCCATGTGCATCCTCCCAGCGGCTTCGGCGAGTGTAAATGAGCCGTGGGGGGCGGTCAAGGCAACGGCGCGCGTGACGATCGCGCTAGTTGACTCGCACCCGCAGCACGGTTCCCCTGTCGGCGTGCGTGCTCAGGAAGTACCAGCCGCTCGACGGCGCGACCCAGCTCACCTCGTAAATGGAGCTTCGCGGGCCGGCGTTGCCTCTCATCGCATTCGCGCCGTCGCCCGCCGCCGCGACCAGCTTTCCGTTCGTGTCGTAGACGGAGACGCCGGCGAGCCCGCCCGCCGGGGGGCTCCGAAACCGGACGGCGAGGCTCTGGCCGCTTCGGAGGTACTGCCTGAACCACCGCCAATGACAGTGATCGTCGCGCGCGCAGCCGTACAACCCAGGAGACAGCTCCACTGCGCTCTCGAACGCGTCGCCGCCGTCGGGCAGCTGGCGGCTGGTCCCGATCAGATCCTGTTCGCCGTCGGCATCCACTCGGGCGGCGCCCGGCGCGCCAATCCGATCCAGCCGCACCATGGCCAGCCGGTCGCGGCGCTCCCGGGCCATGCCGACGGCGGCCGCCCACGCCTTCGCCTCGGCGTCGGCGTCGCCCTTGAGGCGGTAGAGGTGCACCAGCATCTCCTGTGCGGTCAGCGTCGGAATCGCGGCGATCGACTTCTGCAGCGCGCCGATCGCCGCGTCGAAATCCCGCTGATTGAGCTTCTCCATCGCCAGCCGGTAGAGCGCCTCGATCTGGAGCTTGTCGGCGTCGGAGGCGTCCGCGGCGGCCAGCTCGCTCCGCAGATCCTCGATCGTCAGCACGCCTGGCTCGGTGAACTGGTTCAGCGCCTGCGCCAGCACGGCGAGCGACGCGGAGGCGAGGAAGGCGACGAAGCCGAGCGTCATGAAGCGGCGGAGCAGCGCCGACACCTCCTGCGGCGGCACCGTGCGCAGCATGCGGGAGATGAGCGCGGGCACCTTGGGGGTGCGAAGCGCGAAGAGCACGACCAGGCTCAGGAACGCGATGAGGCTGAGGCCGTCGCGGACCTGCGTGAGCCCGCCAATCAGTTCCGTCATGACCGGTCCCGCTCCCGATCGACCGGTTACCGGGGCATCGCGAAGGGATCGGCCGGCGGCGGCGCCAGCTTCGGATCCTTCAACCGCGGACGCGCGGCGTTGATCACCCCGGCCGTCGTCCGAATCATCTGCCACCCCTCGTTGACCCGTCTGACGAGGTCGTCGGCAGAGTTCGCGGTGATGTTGCAGGCGATCTTGTGCGCCTTGCACGCCGTCAGGATCTTCTGGCGGGCCGCCTCCACGTCCGGATGATCCTGGGGCACGCCGAGGCCGTGCGCGAGGTCGTTCGCATTGCCGATGAAGAGCGACCCGACGCCGGGCACGGCGGCGATTCGATCGACGTTGGCGAGCCCGTCGGCCGACTCGATCATCATCGTCGCGAGCAGGTCGCCCTCGGGGTTGAGCGGCCACAGATCCGCGTGCCGCTCGTACTCCTCGGTCGTCACGCCCCAGATCCACGTCGCGTTCGCCGGACCGGCGCCGCGGACGCCCTTGGGCATCGGGTACTTCGAGTCGCGCCTCGGCGGATAGCGCATGTAGCTGACGGCGGCGCGCGCCTGTTCGGGCGTGTCGACGCCGTTGAAGAAGACGCCGTGCAGCCCCATGTCGAGCGCCTGCTTCACCACCCAGCTCGACTCGTCGGCCTCGGGCGGAAAGCGCGCCATCAGCGCCACGTTCGGCTGCAGGTTCCCCTTGCGGACGACCATCGCCCGATCGGTCATCCAGAGATGGAACTGGTAGAGCGCGGGCAGGTCGAGCGGGTTGTGCTCCATGTCGACGTAGATGTAGTCGGCGGGCGCCCGCGCGGCCGTGCGGGCCAGGCCGATCGACAGGTCGGCGCCCGCCTGCAGGCCGTACACGGTGCGGCCTTCGGCCAGCTTGGCGATGACCGGATTCAGATGCAGGCGCTGCTCGCGGATCTGCGCGGGCAGGGCCGCGGCCGCGAACAGGAGCGCGCCGAGCAGCGCGCCAACCAACCTCTTCGGCAGGGACATCGCACACCTCCTCAGCCCGGAGCACGAGCCGCCAAGAGGTTACGACGGCAGCACCATCGGCACAACCGGTCGCTTCACACGTTCGTGCACCCCGGCCGCGCGGGTCCCCCGACCCTCACCATTGGGGCGTCATCCGACGTCCGAGCGACGCCGGCGTTCACAGCCGCGTGCGGAACAGCTATTCTTTGGCATCGCTCACACGCAGAGCGCATGTCACCAGCTCGAAGATCCCGCTCCGGGTCGAGCCGTCACGACACCGCCGCCGGGGCGAGCGACCAGAGGCTCGCGAAGTTCGCGCGCCCGGTGATTTCGCGCGCCTATCGACGTACCCGCCTGTTCCGCATCCTTGACGACGACAGGCGCACACACCGGGCCGTGTGGGTCGCTGCCCCCGCAGGCTCCGGCAAGACGACGCTGGTCGCCACGTACGTGGAGGCGCGGAAGCTCGCCTGCCTCTGGTATCAGGTCGATGCCGGCGACGCCGATCCGGCGAGCTTCTTCCATCATCTGGGCCTCGCCGCCGCGCAGGCGGCTCCCCGCTTTCGCCGGTCCCTTCCCAGGCTGACCCCCGAATATCTCGCTGACGTCACCACCTTCACTCGCAACTATTTCCGGGAGCTGTATCGACGCCTGGGCGCGCCGTTCGTCGTGGTGCTCGACAACATGCACGAGGCCGCGGCGACCTCGCGTTTCCACGACGTCGTCGCCACAGGGCTGCAGGAGCTGCCGCGCGGCAGCCATTTCCTGCTCATCAGCCGGACCCCACCTCCCGAGGCGTTCGCGCGCATCCGCGTGAACCACGAGCTCGCCGAGATCGGCTGGCGGGATCTGCGCCTGCACCCCATGGAGACGCAGCCCATGGTCCGCTCGCTCGTCGGGCCGAGGCATGGCCTGTCCGTCGAACGCGTTCAGGGCCTGCATCAGCGGTGCGAAGGCTGGGTCGCGGGTTTGATCCTGCTGCTGCGGCTCTCGAGCGCGACAGGCAGGCAGATGGAACGCCTCGGCGTGGACACGGAGACGCCCCAGACGTTGTTCGATTACTTCGCGACCGAAGTGCTCGCTCACTGGGATCCCTCGATGCGTGAGTTCCTGATGCAGACGGCGTTCTTCCCGAGCTTCACGGCACAGATGGCCGAGCGCCTGACAGACGACCGACAGAGCCGCACACGCCTCGACGATCTCGTCCGGCGCGATCACTTCACGGAACGCCTGACCGCGCCGACCGACGCCTACCAGTTTCATCCGCTGTTTCGCGAGTTCCTGCTCGCGCGGGGGCGTACCCGCTGGAGCGCCGCGGAGCGCTCGGTGCATCAAGGGCTACCGCGCCTATTACGGCGATGTGACCCACAGCACGAACCCGAACACGCAGTTCAACATCGGGAGCGCGACGAGCGAGGATCTCCTGCGCTGGGCCGTGGAGTCTGGCAACCGCGTCGGCACCGGCGCGGCGATCACGACCAGCCCGCAGCAGCCCCACGCGCTTCGACGCGCGGGCGACTGCGTGACGCTCTGCTACAACTGCCGGGTTGGCGCCAACACGGGCGTCAGCGGCGTCTGCTACGCCACGGCCGCGGACGGGGTGACGTTCTCACGGGAGTACGCGCTGGACCTCGGCGGCGGCACGCGAGGCGCCGGCGCGGACGTCGTTCGACTGCCGGACGGATCTTACCGGCTGTATCACGACCACGTAGACGGCACCGTGACGCCGCGTGTCTATTCCATTCGCGTCGGCCGCCTGGAGCTCAACGGCTGCACCTACGCCCTCTCTCCCGCCAGCCAGGAGTTCGGCCCCGAAGGCGGAACGGGCGTCGTCGACGTGGCGGCGGCCAGTACGTGCACGTGGACGGCCGCAACCGCCGCCCCCTGGATCACGATCACGGCCAGCAGCAGCGGGGCGGGCAGTGGAACGGTCACCTATCTCGTCGGATCCAACCTCGGCACCGACAGCCGGCGGGCGACGCTCATGATTGCGGAACAGACGTTCACCGTGACGCAGGCGGCTCCCTGACGGGAGCCACTCGGAGCGGCCGTCAGAACGCTTCGAGGATGGCCGTCGCCACCGTACGCGCCACGTCGTCGGCGATGCGGTCGAAGGAGCTGCGCTCCTGGCTGAGGAAGGTCGCGCCCTCGAGCGCCACGTTGCTGCGCGTGCTCAGCTCGTACTCCTCCCGGAACGTCAGCGCGCTGTTGGCCCAGAGCACCAGGTTCGTGCGGGCATCCAGGAACTGCACGTTCATGGTCAGCGTGAACTGATAGCGCGAGGCGAGCTGCTGCTCGGTGAACCCGATCGGCTGCACGTTGATTGACGTGACCGTGCCGGTGACGACGGCGTCGGCGCCCTCGGGGTCGGGCACGACCGTGTATCGGCCCCGGCCGATGAACTCGGTCCGGATCTTCTCGGTGAGGATCTGCTCCACCTGGAAGAACTGGGTGTTGTTCACGAGCTGGGGGATCCCCACGACGCTGATGTACTCGGGCAGGAACGACCCTCGACCCGCCAGCGCATACCCGCACCCGGGCGTCACCAGCACGACGAGCAGCAGCGAGGCGATCTTCTTCATCACTGAACCACGACCGACACCAGTCTACCGCGGGCCACCACGACTCTCCGGACCGTCTTGCCGTTCGTATACGTCTGGACGGCCGGATCGGCAAGCGCGAGCCGCTCGAGCTCCTGCTCCGATGCCTCGGCCGGCACGGTCAGGCGGCTCCGCACCTTGCCGTTGACCTGCACGGGGACGACGATCTCCTCGGCCTTCGCCACGCCGGGTTCGTAGGCGGGCCAGCTCGCCGCGCTCAGGTCGGCGGCGTGGCCGAGCCGCTGCCACATCTCTTCGGCCGTATGCGGCGCAAACGGCGCCAGCAGGCGGACGAGCGCCTCGATCGCCTCGCGGACGACGCAGATCGTCTCGCGCCGCTCCAGGACGCCGACGCGCTCGCGGTCGTCGTCTCCGCGGCGTCCCGGCGCGCCGGTCGCCGTCTGGTCGCTGAAGGCGTACAGCTCGTTGACGAGCTCCATCATCGCCGACACCGCCGTGTTGAGCTGCTGCCGCTCCTCGATGTCGACCGTGACGCGCCGGATCGTCTCGTGCGTCTTGCGTCGCAGCGCGCGCTCGACCGTGTTGAGGGTGCTCCAGGCTTCGGGGCCATCCACACGCTCTCCCGCGACGGTGTCGCACCAGTGATCGACCAGGCGCCAGACCCGCGCGAGGAAGCGGAAGCTGCCCTCGAGGCCCGTGTCGGTCCACTCCACTTCCTTTTCGGGTGGCGCCACGAACATGACGTACAGCCGCAGCGCGTCGGCGCCGTACTTCTGCAGCATCGTGTCCGGATCGACCACGTTGCCCTTGGATTTCGACATCACGGCGCCATCCTTGAGCACCATCCCCTGCGTGAGGAGCTGCGTGAACGGCTCGCTGTGATCGACCACGCCGAGGTCGCGGAAGACGCGCGCGAAGAAGCGCGAGTAGATCAGGTGCAGGATGGCGTGCTCGACGCCGCCGCTGTAGAAGTCGACCGGCAGCCAGTACTTCACCGCGGCCGGATCGAACGCCTGGCGGTCGTTGCGCGGATCGGCAAAGCGGTAGAAGTACCAGGACGAGTCGACGAACGTGTCCATCGTGTCGGTCTCGCGCCGGGCCGGGCCGTGGCACGTCGGGCACCGCGTGTTGACGAACTCCGGCACCTGCGCGAGCGGCGAGTCGCCGCGTCCGGTGAACTGCGCCACCGTCGGCAGCTCCACGGGCAGCTGATCGTCCGGCACGGGCACGATGCCGTCCTTCTCGCAGTAGATCATCGGGATCGGCGTGCCCCAGTACCGCTGGCGCGAGATGCCCCAGTCCTTGAGGCGGTACTGCACCGTGGCCTCGCCGAGCCCGCGCCCCCGCGCGGCATCGACCATCCGCGTTTGCGCGCCGGCCGACGCCAGGCCGGAGAACTCGCCGGAGTCGACGAGCGTCCCGTAGGCCTCGGCCGCCCCGGTCAGCGTGTCGGCCGACATCGGCTGGCCGTCCGGCGTGATGACCACCCGAATCGGCAGGTCGAACGTGCGCGCGAACTCGAAGTCGCGCTGGTCGTGGGCCGGCACCCCCATCACGGCGCCCGTGCCGTACTCGCCGAGCACGAAGTTCGCCACCCAGATCGGGACCGGCTGGCTCGTGAACGGATTGATCGCCCGGAAGCCCGTATCGAACCCCTGCTTCTCGATCTCCCCGCTCAGGCGCGCGGCGCGGTCCTGCGCGCGAAATGCCTGCACCTGCTTCCGGAACCACGCCGGATCCCGCGACGCCTCCGCCAGCCGCGCGACGAGCGGATGCTCCGGCGCGAGCAGCACGAACGTCGCGCCGTAGATCGTGTCGATGCGCGTGGTGAAGACCTCGATGGAGACGGGATCCGGGATCCGGGACCCGGGATCCGACGTCCCGGAGCCTGGATCGGGAATCGCGGCTTCGAGCGGGAACTTCAGGCGCGCGCCCTCCGACCGCCCGATCCAGTTCCGCTGCATCGTCAGCACCTTCTCGGGCCAGCGGGTCAGGCCGTCGATGCCCTCCAGCAGCTCGTCGGCATAGGCGGTGATCCGGAAGAACCACTGCTCGAGGTCGCGCGTCTCGACCGGCGTGCCGCAGCGCCAGCAGCCGCCGTCGACGACCTGCTCGTTGGCGAGCACGGTCTGGCAGCTCGGGCACCAGTTCACCGACGAGCGGCGCCGGTACGCGAGCCCCTTCTCGAACATCCGGATGAAGAGCCACTGGTTCCACTTGTAGTACTCGGCGTCGCACGTCGCCAGCTCGCGCTCCCACGCGTAGCTGATGCCGAGGCGCTGGAGCTGCCCCTTCATGTGGGCGATGTTGCCGCGCGTGGACGCTTCCGGATGCAGGCCGCCCTTGATCGCGGCGTTCTCGGCGGGCAGGCCGAAGGCATCCCACCCGAAGGGATGCAGCACGTTGTAGCCGCGCATCCGCTTCGTGCGGGCGATCACGTCGCCGATGATGTAGTTGCGGACGTGCCCGACGTGCGCGTGGCCCGACGGATACGCGAACATCTCGAGGCAGTAGAACTTCGGCCGGGAGGGATCGACCTCGACCTCGAACGCGCGGGCCGCGGCCCAGCGCTGCTGCCACTGGCGATCGAGATCCTGCGGGCGGTAGTCGGCCATTCGGAAGTCTCTGGTCTCTAGTCTCTGGTCTCCAGTCTGTGGTGAACGGACGAGAGACCCGGGACGAGAGACCAGAGACGATCAGCCTCGATTATAGCTTCCAGTACTTGCTCAGGTGCGGCCGGACGCCGGCGAGCGAGGCGTCGGCCCGCGGCGTCGCGCCGGTGGGCGCCGCGAACGCGCTGAGCGGCGTGGCGCCGTCCAGCACCCCGATGACCGCGCGGAGCGATCCGGCGAGCGCGGTCAGATCGTAGCCGCCCTCGGTGACCGCGACGATCCGCCCGTCGCAGCAGTCGTTGGCCGCGGCGGCGAGGAGCGCCGTCAGCCGGCCGAAGTGCGCCGTCGACACGCGCATGCCGCCGAGCGGGTCGTCGGCGTGGGCGTCGAAGCCGGCAGAGATGAGGACGAGCTCCGGCCGGTACTGCCGCAGGATCGCGACCGCGGTGCCATAGACGCGCTCGTAGTCGGCGTCGGTCGCGCCGGCGGCCATCGGAAAGTTCACGGTGAAGCCGGCCCCGGCCGCCGATCCAATCTCGTCGTCGGCGCCGGTGCCCGGATAGAAGGGAAACTGGTGCGACGAGATGAAGAGCACCGACGGGTCCTGGTAGAAAGAGCGCTGCGTGCCGTTGCCGTGATGCACGTCGTAGTCGACGACGGCGACGCGCGAGAGGCCGCGCGCGCGGGCATGCGCCGCGGCAATCGCGATGTTGTTGAAGAAGCAGAAGCCCATCGCGCGGCTGCGCTCCGCGTGATGACCGGGCGGGCGGACCATCGCCAGCGCGCGCGTGCCGCGCCCGCCGGCGAGCACGTGCTCGACGGCGCCGACCGCGGCGCCGGCCGCGAGCCGCG
>Ga0194128_10005604_pt1 | contig 17459 bp, 11 predicted proteins | sample TA2KigCa65mmetaG_FD_148650 | JGI IMG/M metagenome (GOLD analysis project Ga0194128, IMG submission 148650) | Freshwater microbial communities from Lake Tanganyika, Tanzania - TA2015037 Kigoma Deep Cast 65m | ecosystem: Environmental > Aquatic > Freshwater > Lake | place: Tanzania: Lake...
CCGCATCTTCTCGTCAAGAATTAACTTCGTTGGACTTGAATCGGGCGATGCATGGCCTCGGTCGTGAACGCCGTCGCCACCAGGGTCCGGCGCAGGCGGGGGTCCACGAGAGCACCCCGGACGCCTCCCTTCATGTGGGGTAAGAGACTTCCTTCCGATGTCCGAAGTGCCCTCAGGTCATGTGGCACCTCGTCCCCCCAGCCAAAGGGCGGTAGGGAAACGATGAAACCGGCACCGAAGACCACCGCGAAAGCAACGAGAAGCTGCGCTGCCGCCCGGGCGTGCATCGGACCAAACTCTCTAGGGCTCGAAGGAAGCGATTCTCAATCGAGAACGCGGATTCCACGAAGCCCGTACGAATGAATCGCGCCATCGAATGACGTTCCTCGACCAGCCCGCCTCGCTCGGCGCTCGAGGAGCGTCGCCGCGCCGCAGAAAGGAATCCTCACGTTGAACTTCTCCGTCAGCTCGGCGTTCGTCCCCGTCGATCAGCTCGCTCCCATCGCCGTCGCGGCCGATGAGCTCGGGTACCGGAGCATGTCGGTCCCGGATCACGTGGTCGATCTGGAGACGCTGTCGACGCCGTACCCGTACACGGAGGACGGCTCGCGGCGGTGGAACGTCTCGGCGCCGTGGCCGGACCCGTGGGTGCTGATCGGCGCCCTCGCTGCGGTGACCAAGCAGCTCCGGTTCTACACCGCGGTCTACGTCGCGCCGATGCGCAATCCCTTCCTGGTCGCGAAGGCGGTCGCCACCGCCGCGGCCCTCTCCGGCAACCGCGTCGCGCTCGGCATCGGAACCGGCTGGTGCGCGGAGGAATTCGCGCTGATGGAGCAGCCGTTCCGCGGACGCGGGAAGAGAGCCGACGAAGCGCTCGAGCTGATCGCCCGCCTCTGGGAGCCGGGCTGGACCGAATTCCACGGTGAATTCTACTCTTGCCCACGCCTCCGGATGGAGCCGACGCCGACGCAGCGCATCCCGATCCTCGTCGGCGGCGTCTCGGACGCGGCCCTCGCTCGCGCCGCGCGCCACGACGGCTGGATCGGCGACCTCTGCACCATCGACGAAGCGACGGCCCTCGCCGGAAAGGTGCACGGGCTCCGCGCCGCCGCCGGACGCGAAGGCGACTTCGGGATCCTTCAGGCGTTGACCGACGCTCTCGTTCCCGCCGACTTCGAGCGCGCCGCGCGCGGCGGCGTCACGGAAGTCATCACGAAGCCCTGGGCCTACTACTACGGACCGGACTGCCCTCTGGAGAAGAAGCTCGACGGCCTGGCGAGGTTCGCAAACGACATCCTGCGCCCGCTCGGCTCGTAGCGACGACGCGAGCCGTGATAGTGGGGCTGCATGGAGGTCCCACCATGCGACGCTACACCCCGATCTGGGCTCTCGATCTCGAGCGCGTCTCGTCGGACGCGAGCCGGATCGTGCTCGAGCTCACGGTGTTGAACGAAGCACTCGACGTCGTCTACGGCCGCTGGTTCCCGGAGAAGCTCTTGCCCTACTCGGAGAGCTCGTACGACGACATGCACCCGCTCGAGCCCGACACCGCCGACTTCCCGGAGAGCATCGTCGTCGATCCGGAGCGCAGCGTCTCGATCACCGGCCCCGTCGACTTCACCGCGTGGTCGATGGCCCGCTACTCCGACGAGTGGGCCGCGACCGGAGGCCTCGTGCCCGTCGCCGCGCCGGTCGTGGTGCTCCATTGAAGCCACTCTCGCGCAGACGGTTCCTCCAGAGCAGCGTCGCCGCGGGCGGGCTGCTCGCGATGCCCCGCGCCGTGCACGCCGCCGCGACGCCGCGCATCGTCGTCGTCGGCGCCGGGCTCGCCGGCCTGCGCGCGGCGCACCGCCTGTGGACGAAGTACCGGCTTCGCGCCGACGTGTACGAGGCGCAGGATCGGCTCGGCGGCCGCTGCTGGACGAACCGCGATCTTCCCGGAGGCCAGTGGGCCGAGCGCGGCGGCCAGCTCATCAGCAGCCGCGAGAAATACGCGCGCAAGCTCGTGAAGGAGCTGGGCCTGAGCTTGATCGACACCTTCCGGGTCTACCCGGAAGGTCCCGTCGCCTACCGTTTCCTCGGACAGCCGTGGAGCGAGTCGGCGCTCTTCGACGGGATCAACGAGGCGTATCGCAATGCCACGCGCCACGGTCGCGAGATCACCTGGTTCGCGCAGCACGACGACACGAACGCGCGCACCGAGTACTGGGACTCCCGCTCCGTCGCGGACTGGATCGACGCGTACGTCCCAGGCGGTCTCGACGGTGCGCTCGGGCAATGGGTCAAGGTCTACTTCGAGACCGAATACGCCGGCCCGATCGACGAGGCGAGCGCGCTGCACGTCATCTACGACTTCGCTTCCGGCTCGGGCGGCTACGACGAGCGCTTCGTCGTTCAGGGCGGGAGCGACGCGATGGTCACCGCCCTCGCTGCCCGCTTGCCGGTCGGATCCGTCCACACGGGAGCTTCGCTGACGAAGCTCGGGTCGAACGCCGACGACAGCGTGCGGTGCACGTTCGACTTCGCCGGCGGCAGCTTCGACGTCGAAGCGGACTTCGTCGTCCTGGCCCTGCCCTTCACGACGCTCCGCGACGTCGACTACGCCGGCGTCGACTTCGAGCCGCGCAAGAATACCGCGATCCGCCAGCTCGGCATGGGCGTCAACGCGAAGCTGCACTTCCAGCTCGATCGCCCGGCCTGGGAGCCGGCGAGCGACGGCGAGTCGTACTCGGATCTCGTCCTCGGCTCGACGTGGCCCGGACAGGTCGGCCTTCCGGGCCCGCAGGGACTGCTCATCGCGATGAACGGTGGCGACTTCGCTGCGTACGCAGGTGCCGCAGCACACGGTCCGGCGCCGGCCCCCGTGGTGGCGAGCCATCTCGAGGCGATGGACGCGCTCTTTCCGGGCGCGAGCACCGCGTACGCCGGCGTCGCAACGCTCGATCACTGGGTCGCGGATCCATGGGTGAAGGGATCGTACTCCTACTACCGGAAGGGGCAGTTCACGGCGTTTCGCGGCATCGAGGCGAAGCCGCAGGGCCGCATCCACTTCGCCGGCGAGCACACGGCATCCTACTCGTCGCAGGGCACGATGAACGGAGCGATCGAGTCGGGCGAGCGCGTCGCGAAAGAGATCGCGAGGGCGGTGCGTCGTCTCTGACGGCGATCTACCCTTCGTCGGCCGCTCGCGCCGGTCGCGCAGGCGCTCTCGGGAAGCAGTGCCGGTACACGAGCGTTCCACCTGCGTGCACTCCCTGAGCCGGGCTTCTCGGGAGTTCGCGGCGCCGGCGAGCGAAGCGCCCCTGGCGACCCGACTCCCGCGGATCTGCGCCGAGGTCCGGCACCGCGAGAACGGTGGCTTGACGGAGGACGTGCACCCCGGATAGAGCCGTATCATCCGGAAGCGGACATGCTCATCCTCATCATGACCGCGACGATCGCCACGCTCGGGATCGCGGTGCAGGCCTCGGCCCAATGGACGTTCACGAACGTCACCTCGGCGGCCCAGATCACGCACGTGCACAGCGGGTTCGTGCAGGTGGGCGATCCCGAAGATCGCGCCCTGTGCGGTGGAGTCGCGGCGGGCGACTACGACGACGACGGCTGGGTCGATCTCTACGCGCTCCAGGGGCCTTCGGGCCCCAACCATCTCTACCGCAACAAGGGAGACGGGACGTTCGAGGACAAGGCGGCGTTCGCCGGAGTGGATCTCGTCATGCGCGGCTGCGGCGCGACCTTCGCGGACTACGACGGCGACGGATGGCTCGACCTGTTGGTCCTCGGATTCGAGGGCTCCTCGTCGCACCTCTTCCGCAATCGCGGCGACGGCACGTTCGAGGACGTCAGCGCGGCGCTTCCCCTCACGCGCCAGAGCAACTCGGCCTCGTTCGCCGACTACGACCGCGACGGCGATCTCGACGCCTTCGTGTCCCACTGGAAAGAAGGCACGCCCGCGATCGCAAACGAGCACGTCTGGCGAAACGACGGCGGAACCTTCACCGACGTCGGAATCGCCGCGGGCGTCATCGTCGACCCCGCAGGACTGGTCGACTGGACCTTCACGCCGAACCTCGCCGACATCGACAGCGACGGCTGGCTCGACCTGCTGTTCGCGTCCGACTTCGAGACGACCCGGGTCTTTCGCAACGACGGCGATGGCACGTTCTCGGACGTCACGGATCCCGCCGTCATCACCGACGAGAACGGCATGGGCGCCGCCATCTGCGACTACGACCGCGACGGCGACCTCGACTGGTTCGTCACCAGCATCTACCTGATCGGCTTTCGCACGGGGAACCGGCTGTACCGGAACCGCGGCAACGAGCCGGGCGGCCTCTTCGAGGACGTGACGTCGGCGGCGGGCGTGCGCATCGGCGACTGGGGCTGGGCCGCCACGTGCCAGGACTTCAACGACGACGGGTGGCTCGACCTCTTCCACGTGAACGGCTGGCACGTCCAGCCCTTCCCGACGGACCCGGCGAAGCTCTACGTCTCGAACGGCAACGGAACTTTCAGCAACCAGGCGCCGACCCGGAACATCGCCGACGCGGGCCGCGGTCTCGGCGTGGTCGCCTTCGACTACGATCGGGACGGCGACCTCGACATCTACATCGCGAACAACAACGCCGCGCCGAAGCTCTACCGGAACGACGGCATCACGCACAACAGCCTGACCGTCAAGCTCGCCGGACTCGCGCCGAACACGGAAGGGATCGGGTCTCGCGTCGTCGTCACCGCCGGTGGCGCAACGCAGATGCAGGAGCTCCGCGCCGGCTCGAACTACGTTTCGCAGGATCCGGCCGAAGCCCACTTCGGCCTCGGCAACGCGACGCAGGCGCAGACCGTCGAGGTCCAGTGGTTTCGCGGCGGCACCACGACGCTCACGAACGTGACCGCCAATCAGGTCCTGACGATCACGGAGCCGCCGAGCACATGCGGCAACGGCATCGTCGACGGGGGCGAGCAGTGCGACCTGGGAGCTTCGAACGGCGGCGTGTCCTGCTGTCAGGTGAACTGCCGGCTCCGCCCTTCGGGAGCCACCTGCCGTGGTGCAGCGGACCTCTGCGACGCGGTCGAGACGTGCGACGGCGCGACACCGACCTGTCCCGCCGACGTCCTGCTCTCCGCGGGCAGCGTCTGCCGTGCGAGCGCCGGCTCGTGCGACGCGGCGGAGAGATGCGATGGCGCGAGCGCCGCCTGTCCCGCCGACGCCTTCGCGCCCGCCGAGACCGAGTGCCGCGCGTCGGTCGGCGTCTGCGATCTCACCGAGAGTTGTAGCGGCGCGAGTGCGGCCTGCCCGACGGACGCGAAGAGCACTGCGGAATGTCGTGCGGTTGCCGGAGACTGCGATTTGGCCGAGTCCTGCAACGGAGTCTCGAACGACTGCCCGACGGACGGATTCGCCTCGGGGACGCTCTGCCGAGCCGCCGCTGGTCCGTGCGATGTCGCCGACCTCTGCAACGGCTCGGGCGCTTCGTGCCCGGCCGACGCCAAGAGCACGGCACAGTGCCGCGCCGCGGCGGGTGTCTGCGACGTCGCCGAGTCCTGCGACGGGGTTGGCAACCTGTGCCCGGCCGACGCCTTCGCAGGTGCCGGTGTCGCGTGTCGATCGGCTGCCGGCGCGTGCGACGTCGTCGAGGCCTGCACCGGCGGCAGCGCGGTCTGCCCCGCCGACGGCTTCGCTGCGGCGGGCGTCGAGTGCCGGTCGGCCGCGAGCGTCTGCGACGTCGCCGAATCGTGCACGGGCAGCGCGGCCGCCTGCCCTGCCGACGGATTCGCCGCGGCCGGGATCGAGTGCCGGGCGGTCGCCGGAATCTGCGACGTCGCGGAGTCCTGCACGGGCGGCAGCGCCGTGTGCCCGGCGAACGGATTCGCCGCTTCGACGACGGAGTGCCGCGCCAGCGCGGGTCCGTGCGATCTCTCCGAGAGCTGCACGGGAACGGCTGCGAGTTGCCCGGCAGACGTGCTGCAAGACGCCGGCTTCACGTGTCGCGAGGCTACCGCGGCCTGTGACGTCGCCGAGGTCTGCAACGGAGCCGCAGTCACGTGCCCCGCGGACGCGTACGAGCTGTCCGGCGTCGAGTGTCGTGGCGCTGCCGGCGTTTGCGACGTCGCCGAGACGTGCTCGGGATCGAGTGCCACGTGTCCGGCCGACGCGAAGAGCACGGCGGAGTGCCGCGCTGCATCCGGCCCGTGTGACCAGTCCGATGCGTGTGATGGAAGCGGCGACGCCTGTCCTGCCGACGAGGTCGAGCCGGCAGGGACCGAGTGTCGACCGGTGGACGGCTTCTGCGACGTCGCCGAGTCCTGCGACGGGGCCGAGAAGACGTGCCCGGCCGACGGGTTCGCATCGGGAACGGTGTGTCGCGCCGCGAACGGAGCGTGCGACGTCGACGATCTCTGCGACGGCTCCGGTCCGGACTGCGGCGCCGACGAGATCGAGCCCGCCGGCGTCGTCTGTCGAACGCCGTCCGATATCTGCGACGTTCCCGAGGAATGCACCGGCGCCGATGCCGCCTGTCCCGCCGACACGGGCCTTCCCGACGGAGACGAGGACGGCGCCTGCGACGTGCTCGACCTCTGTCCGGAGACGAGCGATCCCCTGCAGCTCGACGGCGACCAGGACGGTCTCGGAAACGAGTGCGATCCCTGTACCGCGACCCAGGCCTCCACGATGAGCGGGACTCTCGTCAAGCTGAGAAAGCTTTCGCAGCCCGCGGGAGAGCACGGGCTCACGGTCAAGGGCAACGTGAACCTTCCGTCGCCGCTGACCCCGTGGCTCGATCCCGTCGAGCACGGCTTGCGGCTCGTCGTGACCAAAGTCGGCGAGCCGCGTACGCCGCTGATCGACGTGACGCTGCCGCCCGGCTTCTATGCACCTGCCACGCGAGAGGGTTGGCTCGCGAATCCGGCGGCCACGACCTTCAGGTTCCTGAGCGCGGACGGCGTGAACGGAGTGCGCTCGGTCACGTTGAAGTCCCGTCCCAGCGACGAGGGTCGGGTCGGCGTGGTGATCACGGGGAAGGACGGAAGCTATCCGATCACCGGGTCGGACCTACCGCTCGCGCTGACGATCGCGATCAACGATTCGGCCGGTCAGTGCGGCGAGTTCGCCTTCGAAGAGCTTTCCGACCCGAGCTGCTCGATCAACTCGAAGAACGACAAGGTCCTGTGCCGTTGAGGACGAGAGCTCCAGCACCGCCGGGCAGGCCGCCGGATCGAGCGAAGGAGCCCGCCACCCCGAAGAAATCTGGTTGCGCGCGGAGCTCCGGGCGGTGTAGCGACAAGGGGTCCTTCGTTGCGCCGGTACCGTACCGCACGGCCCTCAAGCGAGAGGAAACCTCATGCGCCCACGCCCGCTTCTCCTCCTCGCCGCGACGGCGATCCTCGCTTCCGGTCTCCTCTGGGCTGCGCCGGCCGGCGCTCAGCCGGCGACGGGCGGCTGCCAGGTGAACGGCGTCGCCGACCAACCCTGCATCGGCACCGCCGGTAACGACGTGATCACCGGGACGACCGGCGACGACGTGATCTACGCCGGTGACGGCCGCGATCGCATCAAGGGAAGACGCGGCAACGACGTGATCTTCGGCGAGGACGGCGACGACTTCGTCGAGGGCGGGGAAGGCGGCGACCTGATCCTGGGCGGCGCGGGCCGCGATCGCCTGAACGGGGACGGCGGGGACGATCTCATCTACGGCGAGGACGACGACGATCGCCTGAACGGCAAGGAGGGCGACGACCTCGTCGACGGCGGCCCGGGCCGCGACCGCCTGCAGGGTCAGAGCGGGGCGGACGACCTGCAGGGCGGCATAAACCTGGATCTCGTCAGCGGCGGCTCGAGCGCCGATTTCTGCGAGGACATGGACGGCCTGGTGCTGAAGTTCCGCTGCGAGCTGCCGTAGCTCGCCGACCTCAACCCTTGCAGACGAGCTTCTCCTCGTAGTCGACGCAGGTCTCGATCCGGCCGGCACGCGCGATGCCGCCGGCCTCCAGGTCGAGCCGAAGCGGTCCCGCGACGGGTGCGACGAGCTCCCGGTCCTCGAGGTGGATCTCGAACTCGCGCTCGCCCGCGGTCCGGGCTGGCCGGAACGTGGCCTTCACCGAGCGATCGTCGGAGCGGCAGCGGATCTTTCCGGTCCGCGTCGTCGCACAGTCGTCGGCCTCGAGGAGAGCGACCTCGTCGAGCGCGAGCCCGTCGCGCACGCGGATGCGCAGGCCGTCGGAGACGGCGAGCACGTCCTCCGCGCCGTAGACCTCCGTGGAGAGAGTTCCCTCGATGGTGAGCCGTCCGCGGCCCGGCCGCTCGGGCCGCGCCGCCGCGCGCTTGATCGCCAACGTGGGGCGCGGGCCGAAGTAGGTCGTCGCCCTTGCGACCGCATCGGGCGCGATCGCCGCGCCGATGAAGCGGCCGGGGATGTCATCCGCGGGCGGATGGATGCCGCCGTAGATCCGCGACAGACTGCACTCGTCGGAGGCGTCGGCGTACTTCGCCCATTGCAGCGTGACGTCGACGCTCGGCCCTTCCTCGAAGACCAGGAACTCGTTCTGCGGCGCCGGAAACTCTCCCAGTCCGCCCGGGAAGAAGGGATCGCCGGTCATCAGCTCGAGGACCGTCGCCGCCGCGCGGCTGAAGGTGCTGTGACCCGACACGTACCCGGCGAACGGCGGCGTCACGAATGTCGGCCGCTGGTACGGCCACCAGTTCTCGACCAGGATCCACCCGACGCCGGCGGTGTCCGTCTCGGGATCGTCGATGAAATCGGGGCCACGCCACGCCCGCGCGGCGATCTTGCCGACGTTCTCGCCGCTCGGGCCGGCGAGGTGCTCGTGGCGCTCGCCGGGCGCGCTCGACTCGGCGGTCACCACCTCGACGCGCCCGGGCACCAGCGTGATCCCGTCCGGATGGTACGACGGACCGTCCGGATCCGAACGCTGGCCGAGGTCGGCGAGGAAGCGGATCGCGGAGATTGGACGAACGTAGTCGTACCAACCCTTCATGCCCCACACGGTCACCGCGACGTCGTGCATCGCGCCACCGAGTGCCAGGTATAGCTTGACGTCCCACTCGAGCGGATCGAGCACGGGTCCGACGCCGCCGATCCGGCGGACGAAATCCGGATGATCGGCGACGTGGTTCGCGATCGTGAACCAGTGTCCGGGTGGCGTTTCGGACATCGGGCCGTCGGCCCAGAACTCGGCGAGCACGCGGTAGTAGTCGCCGGCCGGAACGACCTGCGGCGCGTACGGCAGCCCGGTCTTTGGATTGACGGAGTACCCGATGCCGTCGTTCGTGCCGAGAGTGCTGTTGCCGCGTGCACCCGGGCCGATGTCGATCATGACTCCGTCGGTCGGGTCGAGCTGACCGCTCCACTCGAGGACGAGCTCGAACGTGGCGTGGTACTCGTCGTGCCCGACGCCGCCGAACAGCGGCGGCGGGCCGGGGTCGTGGTAGAACCAATAGTCGAAGCCGTCCCGGGTGCCGATCGTCCGATCGGCGGCCGTCAATGCAAACGGGGTGACGACGCCCCACTCCGGGCTCTGGAACGGCGGCGATCCTCCCACGATGACGTTTCCCGCCTGGTCGATGAAGAGATCGAGAGCGATCGGCTGCCACCGGTTCGGATCCAGGAGGAGCGGGTTCCCGGGAGACTTCGGATCGATCGACGGGTTGGCCGGCGTGTAGAACTGGTTCGCGAAGAAGTTCTCCTCGTTCGAGCCGTCCGCGGCCCCGAACGCCAGCACCGCCGCGGCAATGCGATTCCCGAGCGCCGCCGGAGAGTCACCGTCGACGCTCGTGAACGTCTTGTCGTAGCCGAGCGCGTCCATCCGTGCGTCGAGGGCCGGCAGCGTGGTCGGGCCTCCCGGCGGGTTCGCGAAGCGAGCGCGCAGGATGCGGTAGGCGGCGAAGCTGATCGCCTCTTCGCGAGCCGCTTCCACGTCGTCGGCCGTCGCACGCTCGTGGTGCAGGTACGTGAGCGCGAAGTCGTCGTAGGCCGCCCACGCGTCCCACATCGCCAGCGAAACGTGGAAGAGGTTCCGCGCATGAACGGTGGGGCGCGCCAGGTCGCGCCGAATCGCCGAGAGCAGTGCTTCGTTCCACTCCCGCGCGATCGAGGACGCGTGCGCTTGCTCTGCGATCGGGAGCAGGACGGCGACGGCCGCAGCCGCCAAGAATCGGCATCGGGCGTTCATGCGAATCTCCTGGTTCGGGATGGAAGAGGGGCGACGCTGAATCAGGGCCGAATCTATGCCGTTCGCTCCCGGTGGACAACCTGAAAGATGCGCTTCGAGCAGCCGCTCCGCCCCGACTCCTTCACGCTCGGCGCACGAGCGCTGCCGTCGTCCGACTTCGACCCGGCGAGCGAGACGGTTCGCCTGACGCACCGGAACGCCTTCAGCGACGTCTACTCCGAGGTCTTCCCGCCGGGGACGTACCGAACAAGGCGGGCCTCCGCCGGAAGGTCAAGCTAAAGCGCGACGGGAGCCCCCGTTCTTCCTCGACGCGGACTGGGAGCGCTGCCCGTGCGGCTGGGAGCTCCCGTGAAGACGCGCCCTACTTCGCCTGGATGGTCTCCAGGTACATCGTGATCAGCATCATCTTCCCGGCTCCGGCGACCTGATCCCGCAGAGGAGCCGACGGCTCCGCTCGGAAGACCTCGCCCCACACCGGCATCTCGATGCTCCCGTGCGCCCGCGGCGTGTCGCGCCCGTCGATCGCGCGGAAGACCGCGGCATACGGGAACGCACCACCGTTCGCCTTGCTGATCCCGCTCAAGTCCGGGGGCTTCACGTCGAGGACGGAAGCGACCGGCCCCTGCCCCTTCGCGTCGCTCCCGTGACACGAGCTGCAATGCTGGAGATAGAGCTCCCGACCGACGTCCTCGATCTCGACGGCGCCTGTCGGCGCCCAGCACGCGAGTGAGCCAAGCCCGACGAGGACGGCGGTAATCCCGGCGACGGATCTTCTCAAGGCGACACCTCACTTCCCCGACCACTTCCTGGCCGCTGGGGCAACGTCGCCCCGGCCTTTGGAACGCACGCGGCGTGCCATCCCGGCGCCAGGGAGAATCGAATGCTCGTCGCGCCGACTTTCCCAACGCGAGGAACTCGGCGCCCTCCCGATTCCCACGCGTGCGTCTCGACGAACGCTCGGTCTTTCAGATGCGGGCCTCCCGCCGAGCGTCTCGTGGCACGACTCGTGCGCCTGCATTCGACAGGACACGGAAGAGGAGGCGTCCATGGCAGACTTTCTCGCGGCGTATTCGATCCAGAACTGGCTCGAGTCCTGTCCCCAGGGCTACCTGACCAACACCACGTACGGACACGCGCCCGGCGAGACCGAGCCCGGGGTCCTGCTCGACAACGCGGTCCTCCGCGAGGAGTCGATCAAGTCGACGGTCCAGCTCGTCGTCGGCGAGCGCTGCGCGCTCTCCGCCTCGTCCGGCCTGATCAATGCCGCCCCCGACGAGGCGAGCCGCCGCTTCCTCGCGACGCAGACGCTCGACGAGGCACGCCACGTCGAGATCTTCACGCAGCGGCTCTACGACCTGGGCGTCCGGAAGACGGACCTCGAGACCACGATCCAGCGCTACGCCAATCCGAACCTCGTGCGCTTCGCCGAGATCCTCCTCGAGAAGGTCGACCGCAAGGACTTCGTCGCGGGCGTCGTCGGCCAGAACATCGTGCTCGAAGGTCTCGCCTTCAGCGTCTTCGAGATGATGCTCGCGATGAACGAGCAGGTGAACCCGAAGTTCGCTCACACACTTTCGGGGACGATCGCGGACGAGCGCCGTCACGTCGGCTTCGGCGAGAACCGGATCGGCTCGCTGATCCGCGAGAACCCGGAAAAGAAGCCCGAGATCGAGCGGATGCAGAAGGAGATGTCCTACTACATGCTCGCGACCTTCGCCGACGCGTTTCGCGGCAATCCGACCGTCGCCGCGATGGAGGCGAGCGGCCTCGAGCGGCCGCACGCCGAGTTCCACGGAGCGGATCTCGGCCGGATGGAGCCCGAGGAGATGGAGCAGGTCCTCGCCGACACCGTGCTGAAGGAGTTCAAGACGCGCCTCGGCCGGATCGGAATCGAGTACCAGACTCCCGTTCGCCCGTGAGGAGACGAGCATGCCCACGACCGCGACGCCGACGGACCTCCACCAGCTCGAGCACGCGAGCTTCCTCGAGGAGGTGCACTCCTTCGAGTTCTGGTTCCAGTCGGTCGAAGGGTACCTGTCCGGAACCTCGTACGGGCATCGGGCGGCCACGCGAGACGAAGCGCCGACGGGGGCGGACCGCGAGCGCTTGATCAACGTGCTCTGCAACTACTGCTTCGGCGAGACGACCGCGCTCGAAGGCGCGAGCGGGCTCGTCGCCATCGCTCCGAACCACCTCGCGAAGGTGTTCCTCGCGACGCAGGTGGCCGACGAGGGACGCCACCTCGAGGTGCTTCTGCACCGCTTGCGGGAGCTCGGCGTCGAGAAGCCCGAAGAGGAGACCGAGCGGCGGACGAGCGAGAGCCTCAAGAGCTTCCGCCGCCGTCTCCTCGAGCTGGTCCACGGCAAGGACTGGGAAGCGGCGATCTTCGCGCAGAACGTGATCCTCGAGTCCCTCGAGTTCGCGGTCTTCCGGACGCACGCGGCCACGGCGGATCCCGTCACGGCCGAGGTGCTCGAAGGCATCATCAAGGACGAGCGGCGTCACATCGGATTCGGCGAGAACGAGCTCGGCCGGCGCATCGGCGGCTCGCCGCACATCCGCGCGCGGCTCGACCGCGTCCGCGACGAGCTCGATCACCTCGTTCTCGGCATGCTCGAGCACACCGCGGGCGAGATCGGCGTCGAGCGCGCGGAGCGGACGACGCTCGCGCGCTCCTATCTCGCTTCCGTCGAGAGGCTCGGGTTCCGGTGATGGTCGATCCGCTGGAGAGCGTCGAGGAGGCGGTCGAGTCCGCAGGCGAGCGTCGTCGCTACGTGCTCGAGGACACCGGCTTCGACGAGGTGCCGCCGAAGTATCGCCGGTTCTACCGGAAGTGGCGCGGGGTGGGAGACGCGCTCGCGCCGAACGAGGTGATCTGCCCCGTGTGCAAGGTCGTGATCCGCTCGACCCGCGAGCTTCGTCCCGGCGATCGGGTCTACTGCATGCCCTGCATGTCGCGGCTCGTCGTCGTGCGGAGCGAAGAAGGAACGCTCGAGGCCCGCGTCTCCTACTGATCCGATCCCGGGACGCTCGCGGACTTGCGCTACCCCGCTCGTCGTCGGAGCCGCGGCATCGCTGCCGGTTCGCCCGAGGAAAAGGCGCAGACTTCGCTCGGCCGCGGTCCCGCTGGAGGATGAGATCGGTTGCCCAGCACAGCGGCGTCTCTCAGCGCCTCCGCTGTCGCCGCGGCGAGCTCCTCTCGACTCGCCTTTTGTTGAGCTTTTGAAATCTGTACCTTAAAAAACTCACACAATGCGCTACGTACACCGAGAGCTCGAGCAACAGGTGATTTCGGCCGCCCGGAGCTTTCCAGCGGTCGTCCTCACGGGTCCCCGGCGTGCAGGCAAGACGACTCTGCTTCGCAGGCTCTTTCCGAAGGCGAGCTACTCCCTGTTCGAGGATCCCGACGTCATCGGCCGCTTTCGGTCCGATCCGCAGGGATTCCTCGATGGGCTTCGCCTTCCGGCCGTACTCGATGAAATCCAGAACGTCCCGGGGTCTTCGGATTTCGTCCGTGCACGCATCGACCGCTCGAAGCGGCGGATGGGGCAATGGTTCCTGACCGGCTCGCAAGAGGCGGCGCTCATGAGCGACGTCAGCGAGTCGATGGCCGGCCGGGCTGCCGTGCTTCAGCTCTGGCCTCTTTCGACCCGCGAGACTTCGAGGGTCAGCCTGCTTCGCGGTGGCTATCCGGAGGTTCTGGCGCGGCCTCGAGCAGCGTCCCTGTGGTTCGCTTCGTATCTGCAGACCTATCTCGAACGGGACGTCCGCGCCGTGAGCGCCGTGCACGATCTTGCCACTTTCCGGCGCTTCCTGTCCGTCCTCGCGAGCCGACACGGGCAAGTACTGAACAAATCCGACCTCGCCGCGCCGCTCGGCATGAGCGTGCCGGGGATCTCTCGATGGCTCGACGTTCTCGAGATCACCCTTCAAATCCTGATCATCCCGCCCTTCTTCGAGAACCTCGGCAGGCGGCTGATCAAGTCGCCGAAGGTGTACATCGCGGACTCGGGACTTGCGTGTCATCTGCTCGGCATCGAGACCGCGGCCGAGCTGCGAAGGTCGCCGTTCCGAGGCGCGCTGCTCGAGGGGCTGGTCGCAGCCGAGATCATCAAGTCTCAGGTCAACGCCGGCCGCCGTCGCGAGCTCTACTTCTTCCGCGATCAGCAGGGGCTCGAGGTCGACTTTGTCGTGCCGACCCGCGGCGGACGGCTTCGGCTCGTGGAGGTCAAGGCCTCGAGCACCGTTTTCCCCGACATGGCTCGTCCGATGCGGCGGCTGGCGGAGGCGCTGATCGAGCGGGCGCCCCGCCGCGGCCGACCGGAGATGTACATCGTTCACGAGCGGGCCGTCGGCGGCGGAACCACTTCTCGCGCGATTGCACCCGGCGTTTCGGCCGTCTCCTGGCGCGAGTTCGCCACCGAGGACCTCGGTCCAGCCTAGCCTGCATCTCTCACCAGATCCCTACGGCGGCCGCCGATAGCATCTATGGTTGCGGACAACCCGCCCGAAACGCGCGGCCGGCCCTGAGACTCACGCTTTCCGAGCGACCGCGGTTGTGTGGATCGCCGGCCGGAGCCGTTTCCGCGCTTCGCTCAGCCACAGCACGGCGCTCGCCATCGCCGCGCACACGAGCCACTGCGAGAGGTCGAGCGCCACCGTGCCGAAGGCCACGTTCAGGACCCGGAGGTGGACCACGGCGACCTGCAGCAAGAGCGACACCCCGATCGCGCCCCACAGCCACGGGTTGGCGAGCACGTGCCGGAAGGCGCTCGTCGCCTCCGAGCGCGCGTTGAAGCAGTTGAAGAGCTGCGCGAAGACCAACGTCGTGAAGCCCGCGGTCCGCGCGTTGCGGAGATCGCGGTCGCCCTCGATCAAGCCCCCGGGCAGGTAGAGGTCGATCGTCATCAGGGTGATCGCCGCCATCGTGAGGCCCGTGGTCAGCACGCCGATCCACATCTCACCGTCGATCACGCGATCCCCGATCCGGCGCGGCGGGCGAGCCATGACGTCGTCGACCGACGGATCGACGCCCATCGCCAGCGCCGGACCCGAGTCGGTGATCAGGTTGATCCAGAGGATCTGCGTCGCCAGGAGAGGCACGACGACGCCTTCGCCCTGCTCCGCGAGGCCGATCACGCCTGCCAGCACGACGCCGAGGAAGACGGTCAGCACCTCCCCCATGTTGGAGGACAGGAGGTAGCGCAGGAACTTGCGGATGTTGTCGAAGATGGAGCGCCCCTCGCGCACGGCGTCGACGATCGTCGCGAAGTTGTCGTCCGCGAGGATCATCTTGGCCGCCTGCTTGGTCACCTCGGTCCCGGTCCGGCCCATCGCGATGCCGATGTCGGCGGATTTCAGAGCCGGCGCGTCGTTCACGCCGTCTCCCGTCATCGCGACGACGTGGCCTTCGGCCTGGAGGGCGTCGACGATGCGCAGCTTGTGCTCGGGCGCGACGCGCGCGTACACGGACGTGCGGCGCGCCGCCTCGGCGAACGCGGCGGCGTCCAGCGCGTCGAGATCGAGCCCCGTCAGCGCGCGCGCGCCGGGGGCGACGATGCCGAGATCGGAAGCGATGCGCGCGGCGGTGCGCGGATGATCGCCCGTGATCATGATCACGCGGATGCCGGCCCGATGGGCTTCGCGGATCGCCACCCGGGCTTCGGGGCGCGGCGGATCGATCATGCCGACCGTGCCCGCGAAGATCAGCTCGCGCTCGAGAGCGTCATCGTCCGCGCGATCCTCGCCGGGTGCGAGCGGACGATACGCCACGGCGAGGGTGCGCAGCGCCGCGTCGGACAGCAGATCGACGCCGCCCAGGATGCGCCGGCGCCACTCGTCGTCGAGCGGGACGACCTCCATCCCCGATCGGACGCGCGTGCAGCGCTCCAGCAGGACGTCCGGAGCGCCCTTGGAGATCACCACCACCTCGTCGCCGTGCTCGTGGTCGATGACGATCGTCGACATCCTCTTGCGCAGGGACGTGAACGGGATCTCGCGCACGCGATCGAAGCGTCGGCGGCGCCGCTCCTGCGCGCCGAGCTTGTTTTCGGCGACGAGGAACGCGGCTTCCGTCGGATCGCCGTGAATGACCCAAGTGCCGTCGTCCGCCCGATGGATCTCGGCGTTGCCGGCCAGGCTGCCGCCGCACAGGACCACGATGAGCTCGGCCATCGCGGCTTCGTCCTCGACCTCGACCTCGACCCGGCCCTCGGGCGCGTAGCCCACGCCCGTGACGCGGGACGCGCCCGAAGCGGTCAAAATGCGCTCGATCGTCATCTCCGATCGGGTCAGCGTGCCGGTCTTGTCCGAGCAGATGACGGACGCCGAGCCCAACGTCTCCACGGACGAGAGCTTCTTGACGATCGCGTTCCGTCGCGCCATGCGCTGCACGCCCATCGCCAGAACCACCGAGAGGATCGCCGGCAGCCCCTCGGGAACGGCCGCGACCGCCAGCGACACGCCGAGAAGCAGGACGGTGACGAGGTCGTGAGCGCCGCGCACGTCGGAGGTCAGGAGAACCGTCGTCACCACCACCAGCGCGATGAGCACCACCGCGATGCCGAGCATCCGTCCGATGCGTCCCACCTCGATCTGCAGAGGAGTCGGCTCCTCCGCGGTGGCCTCCAGCATCGTGGCGATGGCGCCCACCTCCGTCGCCATCCCGGTGCTCGTCACCACGGCGGAACCTGTTCCCTGGACGACCGCGGTGCCCTTGAAGACCATGTCGAAACGATCGCCGAGGGCGACCCGCGACGGCAGCGTCGCCTCGTCCTTCAGCACCGCTTCGCTCTCGCCGGTGAGCGACGCCTCCTGCACGCGGAGTGACGCGGACTGGACGAGCCGCGCGTCCGCGCCCACGGCGTCACCCTCGGCGAGCAGAAGGATGTCGCCGCGGACCAGATCGGCGCACGGCACGCGCTGGACGCGCCCCTCGCGCCGGACCGAGGAGGTCACGGCGGTCATGCGCGCGAGCGCCGCGACCGCGTTCTCGGCCTTGGCCTCCTGCACGAAGCCCAGGACGGCGTTTGCGAGAACGATCGACGCGATGACGAGGCCGTCGACCGGCCAGCGGTGCCGGCCCTCGAGGAACCAGGCGACCAGCGCGATGACGATCGCGCCCAGCAGCAGGTAGATCAGCGGGTCCTCGAACTGCGCCAGCAGCCGCCGCCACGCCGGAACCGGCGGCGCGGCTCGCAGCTCGTTCGGTCCGTCGCGCGCGAGCCGGCGCGCAACCTCCTCCGCACCGAGTCCCTGATCGAGGTCGG
>Ga0194128_10005606_pt1 | contig 17456 bp, 17 predicted proteins | sample TA2KigCa65mmetaG_FD_148650 | JGI IMG/M metagenome (GOLD analysis project Ga0194128, IMG submission 148650) | Freshwater microbial communities from Lake Tanganyika, Tanzania - TA2015037 Kigoma Deep Cast 65m | ecosystem: Environmental > Aquatic > Freshwater > Lake | place: Tanzania: Lake...
GGGTATTCTCACACTTTCACTTGCCCAATTGATTACGCCCGGGTGATTGTCACAGAAGCGCATAAAAGTCAATTCCCAGCCACTGCGGTATTTTGGGGCACCAGATCCCACATATTTTTCAGGATGAATTAATGTATAAAATCCTTGGGCGTAATTTCTTGCCATATCACAATTCGCGTAGTACCATTGGAGATATACGATTGATTACATCTTTTCTATACTTAATAGTTGCTGGTAAAGTTTTGTTAATGATATCCAGTACTTTCTGATCAACATCAAGCTCTCCATTAACAATGCTTTTGTCTAAGAATTGTTTAAAATCTAATTCTAGGTCTTGACTGATACGCCAAAACGACAGCACTATGTTTTCGGCCATAACACGACTCAAGCCTAGAGAAATTACTCGCTGCACTGATTTGTCAAAATCAACCTGTGATATTGTTTTATAAGTTGGCACAGTCAAAAGTCTCCGCTCGTATTAAAAATTATGCCGATTCATAGGGCTATTTCGTCGATTCGCTTGTTCTAGACCCTGTTGTCTTTCTATAACCTCGGTGCTCTTGCGATCACCTGACCGATTCGCCGGAGCGGGCTGGTTGGCCACATTCGTCGCTGCATCAGGATTCGATGTCCTAGGCTGCGGTAGATATCTCGGGTGACCTTGCCGATAGGCGTAATCTTCAGCATTCTTAACGTGTGATAAGCGGCTTTGTGTTTGTGTAGTTAATGGTTGATTATTTCTTAAATAGTCAAGTTTTGCTGCTTTCCAATCTGGATTTTCCCTCGTATCGGCTTTGGCATCCGCTTCTTCTTGTCTATATACATCTCTCCCTATCGCGCGTAGTCGCGCAGCGCGGTCCTCGGGCTGTACATCACTAGTTGTTTTAACATTTGGACCTACACTTGGATTGCTGGTTGCTCCCGGTGGTACACTATCATTACTAGGGCCGCTCTGGTTGTCGACATCAACGGTCGTTGCGTTATTCGCCTTGGATAGAGGGAGTCCAAAGGCATTTTTAATTTTCTCACGGCGCTTGGCGGCAACCTCTGCAGCTTCGAGTTTTTTACGTTGTTTTTCCTCCTCTCGAATTTCTGCCGGTGTTTTCGGTCTGTTGACCGCTTGCGGCCGGAAGCCGGGAGGAGCTGCGCCGTTGTTTTCCCTGGCTTTTACTTCATCATCTTCATAATTGGCATCCGGCGAGCGCCGACCTCGTAGCCCAGCACCACCGCCACCACCCGGTTCATAAAAACCAACGGTTGATTTTATAACATCGACCGGAGGTGTCTTTACAGGAACCGGAGTCTCCGGTTGAGGTTGTTTTGCCATGCCAGTTGATACCGTTGGCACTGGCCCTTTAAAATCACATTCTTCAATTTCTAAATCTTCGAAGCGCATGGTCACAGTCCATAAAACTACATCGCTCGTTGAATAGTCTAGGGTGTCATGTTGAACATCATTGATATATACGTTTTTTAATTTGTATATTTTATCTTTTACCACCGATGGTTCTGAAGTTGAATTTATGAATTCTGGATCAGATCCTGGATCCATAAATTCAGACTTTATGGATCCTGGCGCCGCGGCCTGCTCCCGGACCTTATCATCAATGCCACCGGCAAAAAGACGCCCGGCAGGCGCTGGTGGGGTCGGCGAATCCACGGGCTTGCTAAGATTTTTCATACGAATTTCAAGGTCGAGTTTCTTGTAATCAGCTTTTTTACTGCCATCTGGTGCATCAAATTGCCCCTTTAGAAAATGCCAAATCAAACATTCAGCAGACTTGTTGATCTGATCATAAAAGGTGATGTTTATAGGTTCCCAATTAAGTTTTGTTTGCACAATAGTTTTATGATTGTACACATTTACTATTTGAGTTTCGGTGGACCATCTAGGCAGTTCTACACTTTTTGCAATTAATGGCGGAAGTGTACTTAGCGACTTGTCCCCGTCGGGATCGGGACCACTTATACGCAGTTCCCAGGCAAATTTATAATAGAAAAAGTCTTCGCCGAGACCTATGCCAGGTCCATGCGACTGGATACCGGACATGATTTTTTTCGTCGCTAAATTACTGTAGGTCATTTATATTGTTACTCCAATAAAAAAGGGCGATTTCTCGCCCTTTTTATTTTGTTGTAAGGGCAAGCTGTTTTGCTTACACTTACTTATCATTCTAAATACTGGAAAATTTCTGCAACCGCAACATATTCTCGCCGTGTAGCATTGGCCTAGCTGAAAATGCTACAAATCATGCATGTTTAAAACTATCAACTCGGTCCTACTGTTGCAGCGTCGGTGTCACCGGTGAAACCTGCGGCGCCCTCGAGCAGCCCGTTACCATCCCCCGCGTGGTGATTTGCGTTGTCAAACTTGATTGCGATTTGAATCTGTATTGGATCACTGGTTGAATAGTTATTCTCACCGTAGTTCACATTTTGAATGTAACATCCACCTAGCTCCCAATAATCTAGTCTGCCAGAATCGCCATCATTGGAACCATCAAGGTTTTCGATCTTCATTGAAAATTTATAACCGGCACCAGCTTTGCTGCTGGCTTGATCAGCATGATCTACCTGCCTTTGAACCTGTTTTGCAATAGCGGAAATAACGCTATTTGTTACATCATCACGAACTGTAAGTGTAATTGGATCCCAAGTGTGCTTACCTGCAAGAAAGATTCTTGAGTTATAAACATCAACTACTATGTCATCGTGTGTTACAGCTGGTCTAGTGACACTTATGACCTGGCTGGTTAGCTCGGTTTCATCACCGCCTCCAAAATTGTTCAACACAACCCTAAAGCGATAGGCTAGTTTTGGCTGTACTAGTGGGCCGGTGGAGCCGCCTGGTACATTATATTTATCTAAATTGACTGCCATTTTGAATTCTCCTCAGTGCTATTTAGCGTGTACCACCGGCAATCGCGCCAGTGTTAACAACCCTAACAGGAATGTAGATGAATTCTGCGGCTTTCACGGGCTCAATAGCCACATCAATGTACAATTCATTTCTATCAATTCTAGCAGGAGTATTGTTTGTTGCATCGCATACTACCAAAAAGTCGTATACGGCTCTCTTGGTTAGAAGATCTTGCAAGAAGCCGCTGAACACTGATATTACGCGCTCTCTTGTGCGCTGGTCGTTTGGTTCAAAAATAAACGGGCGAGCAATAACATCAAATCTTTCGCGCAAGAAAGCCAGTAGTCGTCCAACATTTACACGATCAAGTGCAGAACTAAATGGATGCAGTGTCTTTTGACCCCATACATACAAACCTTGTCCTGGATAATTAACTAGCGGATTGATGTTTTTCAAATACAGTGTATCGCGTTGACCTTGATTCAATGCCAATGGAATAAATTCATTTTCAGAATTTACTAATCCAAGATTACTTATTCCACTCAACGGACCGCGTGTTAGACCCGCTGGAGCAAACCAAGGATAGCTGACCTGGTCGTTGTAGGCAATAGTTCTCAGCACTCCGTGGCTAGCAGGAACAGCAACATCGTTACCACTCAGGTCAGTGGACAAGCAGCCTGGATAGTAAATTGCAACGCTACCGTTGCGTGTTATTAGACCATCTGCCCCGTTAGTACCAGCTTCGGTACCGTTAGCCCATGTTGTTACATCACTCATTCTGTTTGAAAGCTTCATCGGAGTGTCAGCAATTACGAATGCAGTTTCCTTACGATCCACATTCAATGCGACCATTTCATCTATGCACTCAACATAGCCTGGTGTGGCAATGATGTTAAATGTCAGTGTTTCTGCACGAAGGTCTTCGTTATCGACTAAAGATGACTGTAGACGCTTGACTACCACACGACGTTGAGCCTTCTCAAACATGTAAGGTGCACCGGCGTATGGTCCTGAGTCAATATTACCAGACTCTGTTTGCCAAAACTCTTTAGTAGCATTCCATTTCTTAACGTTACCCGAGCTTACTGCATGATTCCACAGCAGCATGTCATCGGGGTAGTAGGCAGGATTTGGTGCTTCATCGTCCATTGGTGTAGCGCCGCCGCCTGCGCCGGTGGTATCACCGGCTGTGTCGGTTAGGTCAACAAACAAGCAACCGTTTTCAGTTGTTTGATCTGCCTTATCGCGAGTCACCCAATCTGAGCCATCATAAAACTTAATAACTGGATAATTTTCCATGTCATTGGTATCAATCCAAACATCACCTTGACTTGGTGAACTTGGCTCTTCTGTATTAGCTGTTACATTGTTTACAGGTTTCCAAGTTGCAACACCACCTACTGTGTCTTTGATATACATGTCAACTGTGTCACCTGCATCATACCATAGCTTGCCATCTGGGACGATACCAGTTGGAGCAGAAGCAGAAACACTTGGATTTAAACTAATCCAGGCGCTACCTGTGTAACGCTTGATAGTAAATGCAGCCGCATTTGAATCTGCGGTTTGAATATAGATGTCGTTGGTGCTTAATGCATTGCCAAACGCTGTTGTTGCTGTGGCATTATCTTGATAGGCCACCAACATGTCAACTTTGCCTGGACCAACTGATTGAAGTGTCCAGCTTTCTGTGGTAGAGTTAAACTTTTGCAGTTTGAGATTGAAACCTGCATTTGGTGTGGTTGTCTTAAACCACACATCACCCGCCACCGAACCTGTTGGAACCGAGTAGTGCGGAGCAAGAGTCACTGTCTTTGACAGGGCGGCTGAGGTCACCTTAACCCAGACACCGGCTACTTTTTTGTAGAACTCAAAAAGTTCACCAGAAACATCTACGGCATATTGACCGTTGCTGCCAGTGCCGGGTCCCGGAACACCATTAGAAGTTGAAACTGGCATGGACACCCATTTGTCTCCTGAATACTCAAAGATACCCCATGATGTCGTGTCGCTTTCAACCCAATATTGGTTGTTGGTTGGAGGACCTGCTGGAGCGGTTTCACTTGGCTCCAACTCTCCCATTTTTAAATCTGCACGAACTAGAATGGCCCGGTTAGCAATACCTAGGTAGTAGTATGCTGCTAATAGACCATACTCATTAAGTTCGTGTCCATGAATTGGTGTACCATCGACAATAGTAAATTGCGGTTCACCATACAATTGCGTCAATTCTCTCTGACTTGTAATCAGCAAGGGCTTATTGGCATAAGCTGCTGTAGTGTAAAGTGCTGTGGTACCGTCAGGTGCTGTTTTATTTTCGCGACTTGCAAAAACAATAATAGGAACCGTTCCGGTGCCAGCTGATGCGTATGCACTTTCATCAATAACCGAAACACTTACGCCTGGGGAAACTAATTGAGCCATATAAATATCTCCATATTCATTCTAGGGATTCTTATACCCTTCATGAAGATATTTAGCAGTTTTTGGTAAAAAGGGCCTATTTATTGGTTTAACTTAGATTTGTTCTTTACTGGACAATCGTTTTGAGCTGTAAATAAAGCTGGTCAACAGTGCTATTGTTATCCACAATGTAATCAAATTGGGCTCCAACCCATGCTGTTTCGCTTGCATGAATACCTAACTGTTTTAATTTAATGGCTGCTGCTGCATCGCCCTTGTTGGCATTAGCAGCTATAGCATGCCAACTTGGTAACTCGCCCCGTTGCACCCAAATCACAGTTCCGCCAGCTTCTTTAATGGCACGAATTTCATTTGGAAATCTACAATCTGAGACCACAATGCTGTCTTTGGTATTTCGTAAACGAGCTTCAAGGCTTGCAATCCAAATATCATCGTGAAATCCACGACGACAAACTTCGGTACCCCAGTATTGTAATACCCATCGCGGTGTCAATTCAGGCATATTTAGCTTTTTAGCCCACCACGAATCAACTTGTTCTCGCCATTCTCGAGCCTCTTTGGTACGCCCTTCCAAGAGTTCCCTGTCCCAACCAAAAACTGCACCAACTGCATCTTTAAGGGCGGCGGCAAATGAGTCTCTGCGGAACTTGTGGAAATTTACAAGATAATCAGCGGCTGTGTCTTTGCCGGAACTAATGAATCCCACTAACCCAATGATTTTATTCATGCTAGTATAATAGCATTATTAACGCAAAAAATCAAGAGTTTTACTTTTCGTATTTTACCGTAAAGTCAATACAGGTTCTAAACATTTGTGGCACTAGATTTTTTTCTTTGTCAATCAATCTCTTTAAATCAGCAAACTCCTCATCATAATTTGCAGCTTTGAGTGCATTTAAAACTAATTCAACACAACTGACATGCGAATCATCTGACAGATCAAATAAATCATCGTATGGTTTGCCTTGCTGCTTCAGTAATGCATCAATGATTTTGGTCCATTCCGTGTTGTCAATGTTGTTTGGCGTTAGCAAACACACCGTATCGCATGCGAATACTTTATCAAATGTAGAATAATGCACACCAACACCAGTGGCCTCTACGAACTTGAAACTGACAGTGTCTGCGGGATTGGTGATATTATCGCAATTCATCAATGCATGGGTATAGTTTGCCCACACTCCGGTTTTGAACCATGACAACAAAGAAACTATAATACCGCTGAGATAGTGCTTTTCGCCTGTTAGAATAATGTAGTATCCCTTGGCCAGTAGACGAGCAAGTTCATCTTTATCAGCTTGTGTAATATATGTTTTTTTACTCCAAGATATTTTTCCTGGCAGCATTGCAATCCAATGATATATTTTATAAAACAACGAGGAATATTTAGACATTATGCAAATATAAAGCTGAGAGGTGTGCCACCTTCAGCATAGGTTTTAAGATCTTCTTCGAGTTTTTCAATTTCGGTTTGGGCTTGGGTTATGAGGTCGGTGCCGTTCAATTGCACACCACCTTGAGGTCCTGCCAGACTGGCAAACTTACTGCGAGCCTGACCCAACATCATTTTAGCCTGTGCCAGCGCATAGTCTTTAATCCATGGACCGGAACTGGTATCGGCTAACAAATCTTCATCCGGTCTAAAATTATAGGTTTGTATAATCACCTGTTCTTCTGCTTTGAAACGTCTGTGTAACAATAGCCGTTTTGTTGTGTTTGAAAAGTTGTAGGTCACATAGGCTCCAAACATTGTGGCCAATAGTTCTCGGTGACCCATGTACAACTCAAATATGGCCATCCTACCGGCTTTGGCGTAGCTCAACAGGTACATGTTCAAGTAACCAGCTTCAAAAGGATCAAAGCCAGTGGCACCAGAACCGCCCGAACTTACTCCTCCGCTGTTTTGTCTGAAGACATTTCTAACTTCAATAACTTCGTCAGGCAGTGTATATTCATTGACATTAGGTTCTAGTGTCAAGACCATATAGCTTTCTTCGACCGCACGGCTGCTTCGCTGACGATATTTGGCAACAGCCCTGTCAATGGCTATATCGTAGTGCTCTTTGTCAAGCTCGATATCAACCATGCCTCCGCCGAGGGTGAGTTCTATAGTTTTTTGAGCTTTGTTTCTTTGGGTAGTATCTGCCATGTGGTGTCTCCGATAGTATTTACCGGAGACACCCAGGTAAAGTTACTTAATTGCGCGGAGTAAAATAGTTTCTGGACTAATACGAGCCTTTAATCTAGTTTCTACACTTCTAATAGGGTCTAAAAACTTGCGTAGCTGCGGCTTGCCAGCAATTCGAAACTTGTCCAGTACTTCTTGAGGCTTGCGTAGTTTTTTGCACACACTCAACGACTCGCTAAAACCAACAATGGCCCTGCCTTTAACAGTAAGGGTGTTAATTATCGTATCACCATGCATGTTGGCATGAAACCGCCCCAATTTGCGTGTTTTGGTATTGTAGACCCAAAGTTCGGTGCATCCAATAATATCTCGTGGGTCAATGCTGTTGAGCTTGAGCTCAACGAATTCCCTAAGATATTTCAGCTTTCGTACTAGCCTTTCCGGAGGCACTGGTTTGCGCCTGGGCTTGGCGCGAGTTGCAATCTTAGCGGCTTTATAAGCATTGGCTCCGTCAATGATGCTTTGATAAAATTTGATGGCATCCTTGGCGCCGCGCTTGCCTAGATGCTTGTATCCTTCAAGCAGTTGGGGACATTTGCCCTCAAGATACTCGTCGAGTTCAGCTACCTGACACTGGTAAATTTCTGGAATCTTTAAGGCAAACTGTGCAGACAATTCGGAAGTCTGCAAAAATTTATAGGTATCAAAATCTTTTTTGTCATTAAAATAATCGTCAACGGCTCCTTCAATTTCGCCTACTACTTCATTGAATTTTACATGTAAACGATCCTGAATCGTGTCTTTCTTGGCTTCGGTGGCTGTTGGCACAGACTTAGCAGGTGCTTGTTTAGCCAAAATTACTTCTAATTCAGCAATGCGTTTGTTAATGAATGCAAAATCTGATTTGACATCCTTAACCTTAAGGCCTACCATAAACATTCTGCATTTATAACCCAGAGTTTGTCCAAGCTGCCAGTCTGGTAGAAGACTAAACTTTTTTGGATACTCCTCGTATCCTTTGTTTATAGCACACCAATCTTCAAAAAATTTCCGAGAATCTTTTCCGTCACAAGCATAATTATACCAATTAAACGCTCGCGCTATGCGAGAGTTCAATTCCGTTGCTGTCAATGAATCTTGGTCGTCCCATGTTGGCTCTTGTCCTAGGTATTTTATATCTTTAATATTTTTAATAGGTCTGAGCTTGATCTTGCCGTCAGCCATGTATTTGGTATTACCGGCAGCTTTAACATTATGGGCAACGGGTTTTTTGGACTTTTTGGCAGTAATTTTAAATTTAGTTACTAGCGACATGGTTCTCTCCTAGGAGTATGTATCCAATGTCGTTATTATAGCTTCGTTTATACTTGCTGTCAACCAAAACGATACGATAAATAGCATGAGGATCAAATATGCCAAAGATATCACTCTGGAAAAACGCTAAAACCACAGATTATTTTTATCAGGACCGCATTATTCGCGAAGCAGTGGGTGCTGGCGGCACTTCCTTTTTGGTCCACAAATACCTTGGACCAGCAGCCGTAGAAGATGGATCTGATCCGGCAAGACCAAACTTGTCTGAGCAGGACCAGCTCAGTGAGCTGAACATGCAGGATCTGCTGTTTATGGAAAACCGCGACCGTGTGTATGACACAAGCATATACGAATTACGCGGCGCTTATAATGTAGCTGACCAAGACTTTGATCTAAGTCAGTTTGGATTGTTTTTAAATGCAGACACATTGTTTATTACTTTTCATACTAACGAAATGGTAGAAAGATTGGGCCGCAAACTCATGGCTGGTGATGTTATTGAAGTTCCACATTTGAATGATGACCTGCTGTTAGATGCCACAGCCAAGAGCATTAATAAATTTTATGCTGTTCAAGATGCAAGTCGTGCAGCCGAAGGTTTTGGTCCAACTTGGTGGCCACACCTTTGGAGAGTCAAGGTATCGCCAATCAACGATGCACAAGAGTATCGCAGTATCTTAGGCAATCCAGAAGATCCTGACAGTTTGAAAAACGCTCTAAGCACTTATCAAACTGAAATAAAAATTGACAAAGCAATTTTAGCTAGTGCAGAAACATTTACACCGGGTGTGGGATATCCGGCCGGACATCCTAACACTGCTGCTGATGAACCAACTTATATTCCTCAAATTAATGTAATGAAATCTGGTGGTATCAGTGACAATACGGTAATGACCAAAGAGTTGGCTGCATCGCGAGGAGACACTACAGATGTTCCAACAGGATTGACATTTCCCAGCAACCCAAATCAAGGGGATTTGTTTATTCGTGTAGACTTTACACCAAACAGATTGTTTTCTTATCGAGGAACTAGATGGCACAGAGTACTTGATGTTGAAATTGCTGATTGGAGAGCCAACACTGTCAATGCCGGTAGCTTTATTCAAAATAAAGCAAATACCACCACTAATAGTTTTGGAACCGAGAGTACCACCATAAAAAGCCAGCAGCCGCTAAGTCGAGTATTCACTAAACCTAAACCTAAGGCGGACAATTAATGAGTCAACAGGTATATTTTTATGATCAGCAAATTCGCAGATGGTTATTACAGTTCATGCGACTGTTCAGCGGTTTCAGTGTAAAAATGGGCAAGGACGGCGATGGCGCCGATTATTATCATCAGGTACCGGTGAGGTATGGTGATACTACTCGTATGAGCCAACATATTCTTCGCAAGAACAGTGAAAACACAATTCTAAGTGTGCCGGCTATCAGTTGCTACATTGCTGAACTACTGCCAAACGCCGAGCGCAGAATGTCACCTACCTATCAAGAGACTGTGCAAATCTATGAAAAACTATATGATGATACTACAGGTACCTATCAAGACAAGGTAGGTGAGACTTATTCGCTCGACCGTCATTCACCGATTCCTTATGACCTAACAATCACTGTTGATGTATGGACTAGCAACACCGAGCAAAAACTACAGCTACTTGAACAAATTTTATTATTGTTCAATCCCAGTGTTAACTTGCAGAGCAGTCAAAATCCATATGACTGGACCAGTTTGGCTGTGGTTGAACTTATTAATATCACATGGACTTCGCGAGCAATTCCGCAAGGCACTGACGACATTATTGATGTGTCCAGTTTAATTTTTCAACTGCCTATCTTTCTAACTCCACCAGGCAAGGTCAAGAGACAGGTACTCATTCACAGCATTTTAAGCAATGTGGGCGCAGACTTTGGATTCATTGACGACATTATCATTAACAGCAATTTCCAAAGTCGCCAATGGATTACATTTAAAGATAGACACATACGAGTCACTGACTCGTATGTTCAGTTATTAAACAAGGACAATTCTATTGTTGATCCCGAAACAGGCGTAAATCTAAGTTGGAAATCACACTTTGACAACTATGGTGGTATCAATGACGGGATTACAGAAATAAGGCTTAAATTAGGCAACATTGATAATCCGCAAGAAGTTCATCTTACAGTGAGTCAAGTTACAGGAAACCCCAATGTTCTTAGTTATACAATAGACAATTCTACTCTGCCTGCCAATACTATTGCAATTGTTAACGGTATAATTGATCCCACTCGCGGTGCGCCCGGTGACGGGACTATTCCTGCGGCGGCAAATGGCCAACGATATCTGCTTGTTGATAGCGTTCCGCAAAACGGCCTATGGGGCGGACTAGTTGCAGATGCCAAGGATATCATTGAATACAATGGAACCAATTGGGTGGTAAGTTTTGACGCCAGCGCCATCATTGGCACAGCATATACAGTAAACGCAAATACCATGAAAAAATTATTCTTTGATGGTAACGAGTGGTCGGTGGCAACTGAAGGAATTTTTGATCAAGGCTATTGGAGAATTGTTAACTAATTACTAGATTATGAGAGCAGTCGGCGCACTTATTCTAAGTCAAAATACACAACGGGTTCTAATGCAACTTAGAAGTCCCGGAGAGTCCCACAGCATGAGTTGGGGACTATGGGGAGGTAGGCTAAATGTCAACGAGGGTGATTTAAATGGCCTCAAGCGAGAGCTGTGCGAAGAACTAGGTTACCCCGGCGTACCTGATACTGTAGGCATGAGTCATGTCTATACTTTTACCAGCCGCGACTATAGATTTAGACATGTTAGCTATTTGATTTTATGCAAAGACGAATTTACGCCAACAATAGACAGTGAAAGTTCAGGATATTGCTGGGTTGACCTTTGGCATTGGCCACAACCATTGCATAAATATACTGCTAAGATGTTTAGTAGCCGAGGATTTAAAAATGCACTAGAAGGGTTATTGCGTAATGTTAAGGCTAATTAAATTTGAACCGCAAGCACCTGCACACTATACTGGACCACATCGACAACTTGAGTTCCAGCAATGCTGGCGTCCGTGGTTAAACAATCCGTGGTTAAACAAAATCTATAAAAATTCCGTTTGTTATACTGAGCGGTGGTATCTCGAGCTGAGAAAAATGATACTTGATTACAACTGGAAACATCCATTGATATACAGTATTACTGGGGATGTTGAATTAAAAAAATCTTTAGTAAAGAGCACTGTGCTTGATGGTGCTATGTTTCGAGATATTGTTAACGATCCTCTATATCCCGAGTATCATGTATCTGCCAGTATTAATCTAAAAAAGACCAACCGATGGTGTGCATTTTTTATTAGCCTTCCTAATTCACACGAAACTCTTGTACACCTAAATGGCCCATTAAGCGACTGAGATCTAGGTCACACCAAATTTTAAATCCATGGGCAGTTAACAATTCACTAAATCCCATATCTTCGCCTTGCCAAGTTGATGTTGCCGGATGCCAAATTAGCGGAAAATGTGGACCGGGCACACGATCAATGACTGACGCTTTGAGCAGCAAACATCCCAAGCCGGTGTAATTTATTTGCACAAGTCCATTACCAGTGATATCTACTGGTTCAACTGGATTTATATTATGGAAGGCTGTTGGATGAAAAGGCGGCACACGCTTAGAATAAGTGGCACAGACAACTTCTTTTTTGTGTTCAAGTAATCTGACAATTGTGTCTTCTGGGAAAGTCATGTCGCTGTCAAACCACATAATATGATCAGCATAATGTTTTCTAATAGCTGTATCCAGTAATACCTGCCGCTGGTTGCTCAAGACTGTACCAGCGTCCATATCAAACACTACTGGAATGCTTTGTGCTTCTGTGAAACGAATTGCATTTATTAAACAGAAAGCAAATTCAGCATGAACCAATCCGTTGGTTGGAACGCATATGACTACTTGTTCGCTTAGTTTAGTTGGCGAATCATAGCGATCAAATAAGTTTTTGCCAAACATTACTTGTTAATTTACATCGTTTGTAGATGTAGGTGTATTTGTCAAGTTGGCTTTTCTTTCAGCCTGCCTGGTCACTTTGCTGATGACATTTAAAAAATACTGACATTTTGTTATTGCTTCTTCATATAGCTCAGCCGGAAGCTTTAACATTTGTCCCATATTTTCTGCTGTGGTTTTCTGAACTAAAGCTTCAATAGCTGCTTTTCGTGACAATTCCTCAACCCAATATCGAGGTTCAGCATCCTCAAGTTCCTTTGCAATATCATCGCCAATGTTTGTTTTAACATCATTAATCTTGGCAGCAATAATATTCATCTCTGCTAAAATAGCGGTCTTTTCCAAGTCATTAGTGGACTTTACATATTCTGTGTTTAAAAATTCAATGTCTCGACATAGCGCGATCAAGAATCTAGGGCCTTCTTGATTTGAAAATAAAAAATTTTCTCTTTCAAACTTAGTACGGTATGGTACTTTAGATAAGATTGATCTTGCAGTATACAAAATATCATTTTGTTGAAGTGGCACAGTAAATTCCTCCTGTTATGAAGTATATATCATATTATAACCATAAAATTTAACCAAAAGAAAAGGGACAAATTGCCCCTTTTCTTTGTGTGCCACAAATTTGTTATGTATTGTAAGGAACTGTTCTTCCACCAAAAGTGCCACTAAGGCTAACTGCACCTGAATTAATACCAATATGTCCACCAAGCGTGCCTCTTAGATAGATGTTTGATCCTGCACCAGGTGTTGAGTTCGAATAACCTTTACGCACATTGGTAAATGTAATCTGCGATCCGGTTGCTGGAAGAATTGGCATAGTTTATCTCCTTGTTTCCGGCTTTCAATGTAAAGTTCTAGCTTTCACCTCTTGGCGAAGTGCTTCAATCATTGCCTGTTGCTCTTTGATTGCTTCAACTAACACTGAAACTACTTTGTCATAACGAATGGTCTTGTAACCTTCCAGTGCAGATTCGGTTACCAATTCTGGCATAACTGCTTCAACTTCTTGAGCCAGTAAACCAATTTGGTTGTCAAACTTCTCAACACCTAAGCTAGCAGCCAGTTCGTTTGCACGATATGTGTAGCCACCAATTGCCATGACCTTGTTCAAAGCCCCTTGAATTGGAGCAACATCTGTCTTCAGTCGTTCATCAGAGTAATAAGCTGTAACTTCACCAGTTGCACGAATATCACCGGTTACCGTAAATGTACCCGAGTACGAACCGCTCATGGTCAGTGTGCCTGTGCTGGTGATTGTGCCACCCGACAAACCATTGCCTGTTGCAACAGAAGTAACACCAGAACTTGTAACGTATCCTGCACCATTGGTTAGTTGGTTGGTGTTTGTTACATTAGTGGCACCTGAAGCAATGCCATCTAATTTAGATTTGTCAGAAGCACTCATTGAACCGGCTGCTCCAGTTGTCGCGGCACTAATACTGATTGTTGGTGTTGTGCCACCTGACGATGAAATTGGAGACGAACCAGAAACGGCTGTAACACCAGAACTTGTAACGTATCCTGCACCGTTGGTCAGTTGGTTTGTGTTGGTAGGAATAGTGAATACACCAGTTGAGCTGTTGTATGCACCAGAACCTGCTGTGAAACTCACTGCGGCTCTTGCACGAGCATCTGTGTAGTACAAGTTGCCGCTTTCGCTGACTGCACCTGTGTTGATCGATCCAGAACTACCTAAACTAATTGATGTACCGTTAATTGTGATACTGCTATTAGCCAAAGAACTGTTTGGAACTGAACTCAAGCTTACTAACAAGCTGTCGCCGTGTGTGGAATCATCACTGGCAACTGCAACTGTTACGCCAGCAGAACCGCGGAACTTGAATGTATCGTTGTTGCTGTCGGCTGCGGCAGTTGTTGAGCCGTCTGTGAAGTTCTTGAATATGTTCTGTGAACTACCTAAATCTGTGTTGGTAACTGTTGTGCCACTTACGCTAATACCTGATCCTGCTGTAGTAACTGTTACGTTTGCGCTACCATTGAAGCTGACACCATTGATTGTACGAGCAGTTTGTAGTGTAGTTGCTGTGCTTGCGTTACCGCTTAATGCGGCAGTAACTGTACCGGCTGTAAAATTACCGCTTCCATCGCGAGCAACAATTGCGCTTGCTGTGTTAGCAGAGGTAGCATTGCTTGTTACTGTAAATGTAGCAGCACCCGAACCGTTGTAAGTAGTGCTACCACTTAGGCCTGTTCCTGATGTATTCGCTGTCAGTGTAGCCAAGGTACCACCTAAACTTACACCGGAAATCGTGCTGTTGGCCAAGTTAGCGTTGGTAATTCCCGCCGAACCACTTAGGTGGCTGTTGGTCAAACCACTGATTATGTTTGAACCTGCTACAATTGTCTTGTTGGTAAGAGTTTGTGATCCAGTTAGTGTGACCACCGTACTGTCAATGCTAACTTCTGTTCCACTTACGCTAATACCTGTTCCTGCTGTAGTAACTGTTATGTTTGCACTACCATCGAAGCTGACACCATTGATTGCACGAGCAGTTGCTAAAGTTGTTGCAGTTGAAGCATTACCAACTAATGCACCGCGGAAATTTGTGGCCTGAAAATCACCTTGTGTGCCAGCAAATGTTTCCGAACTATTGGTAGCATCTGGAATAAATGTAAAGTAACCAGTGCTGTCATCAAAACCAAAGAAACCAAGTTTAGCAGCAGTACCATTGTGCCAGCGGAACTCAATACCGCGATCTTTGTTATCATCGGAACTTGGAGCACTATCCCCTCCCAGTGTAAAGATCGGATCATCCAATGTTACAGTTGTACTGTTGACTGTTGTGGTTGTGCCATTGACTACTAGGTCACCGGTGACTGTTAGGTTACCACCAACAGATGTGTTACCAGAAGCTGTAATAGCAGCAGCAGCAAGTGTGCCGGTAAACGTTGGGCTTGCGCTGAAGACCAACGAACCTGAACCAGTTTCATCTGTCACTGCCGATGCTAGGTTAGCACTGCTTGGTGTAACCAGGAATGTAGCAACACCGCTAGCAAGACCACTAACACCAGTGGAAATTGGAAGTCCAGTTGCGTTTGTTAATGTACCAGATGCGGGAGTGCCTAATACTGGTGTTGTTAGAGTTGGTGAAGTAAGTGTTTTGTTGGTTAATGTCTGTGTACCAGACAGTGTGACTACTGTACTGTCAATGCTAACTGCTGTTCCACTAACACTAACACCTGTTCCTGCTGTTACAGGCCCAATTGTAACAATACTGGCTGTGCCATTATCTTTTTTGATGAATAATTTGCCATCAAAGGTGTTAATAGCCACTTCGCCCAATGCTAATTGTGCTGTTGTTGGTACTTTGTCAGCGGTTGCGCTGCGCTTTAAAACAATTGTATTAGCCATCTGAGTATATACTCCTATAGAAAACTAGGTCATTGAGACCTTCTAATAATTGTTATTTAGCCAAATGGACAAATAATAATCAGAATAGTTTATATAATTTAATTAAATTTACGATGGTAATATGACAATAAAAGATTTAGCATTCGCAACAGATATCTGTTTTCTTTATTACGTCCACGGTGTTCCTGTCGCCTGTGTTGGATGCTTCTGTGCATCAAGTTGTCCGCTCAACCGGGCTTCAAGTGCTGCTACCTGTTCGTTACCCATTGCTTCCTGAACCCATGCAATCGCTTGAGCTTCAGTGATGTTTTCATAGGCAATAAAGGTAGGATCGCTTGCGTCTTTTGCAGGCAAGCCAATCGAACCATAGGCAGAAGCAGTGTAATCACCGTCTGTTTCCGAGGCAGTCCAATGCGCTGTGGTGACAAGACCATCAGCTAAATTTCGATCTAGTGTTACAATTTCCATTTTCATGTTTAGTTTCCTTTATAAATTAGCGGCATCCAGCCGCGACTTGAGCTGCGCGATTATGGCTTGCTGCTCTTGAACTGCTTTGATGAGCATTGGTACAAATACGCTGTACTTCACAGACTTAGTTGTTGTACCAAGGTCATTACCTTCTGCATCTCTATCAACCGCCTGATCCACTAAAGCAGGAAACACTTGTTCCAACTCTTGAGCAATTACACCAAGTTGTTTGTGTTCTGGTTCTGTTTTTAAGTTGTAGTTGCGAACTTTGACTTGTAGAAGGTCTGCAAGTTTTGGCGTAGCATCAACAATGTTTTCTTTTAGTTTTGCATCAGAGATAGCGCCATAACTATTGTTGGTGTTTATGACATTGCCGTTTCCATAAACTCTGAAAACAAGGCCTGACGAACCTGCCCAACCATCGTAAAGATTGAAACCAGTTGTAGCACCTCTGTCGGAATCGGCTAGGAAAACAGTACCATAATACCCTCCGGTGTTGCCGACACCACGAATAATAGTAGCGTCAGCTGCTGTAGATTTTACTTGAGCAACGCCACCCCCAGGAGCTGCGTCGGTGTAAACAAAGAGCGCAGATCCTGTAGAACCTGCTCCGTCTTGATAAACGCGAAGAACATTTCCCGCCATTGAAGCATTGCTATAAAAATATGCGACATTGTTTGTCGTAGAGTTAGACGCCACAGCAAGCGATGCACTTCCAACTATATCTCCATCACTAACGGTCAACTTAGCGCCCGGACTCGATGTCCCGATGCCGACGTTGCCGGTGCCACTACCAGATCTTTGAATCGTCATTATCGGAGTACTTCCTACAGCACCAAAGCCAAAGTCGATTGATGTGCCAGTCTCATTATCG
>Ga0194128_10005608_pt1 | contig 17442 bp, 17 predicted proteins | sample TA2KigCa65mmetaG_FD_148650 | JGI IMG/M metagenome (GOLD analysis project Ga0194128, IMG submission 148650) | Freshwater microbial communities from Lake Tanganyika, Tanzania - TA2015037 Kigoma Deep Cast 65m | ecosystem: Environmental > Aquatic > Freshwater > Lake | place: Tanzania: Lake...
TTTGATCTCGGCGTCGTGGACCTTGTTGATTTTCAAGTTGAAACCGATGTTTTCTGCCACGGTCATGTGCGGATACAACGCATAGTTTTGAAAAACCATCGCGATATTGCGGTCTTTGGGAGCGAGATCGGTGACATCACGGTCGCCGATGCTGATCGAACCCGAGTCGACCGATTCAAGACCCGCGATCATGCGCAACATCGTGGACTTGCCGCAACCCGACGGCCCGACAAGCACGAGAAACTCGCCGTCTTTTACCTGCAGGTCGACGGCATCAACAGCCGGACGATTCATGCCCACAAATTGGCGAGTGGCCTTTGTGAGTTGCACTGACGACATGTTGTCTCGATTCCTTATCTCAAATTAGTTATCGCTGACTCGAATTTGGTGAGTGTGGTTCTGCATCGAGATCTGTCGAGTTGATCTGTGCGTCGACAATTTGCAGGTTGCGACATTCGCGTTTCAAAACGCTTCGCGCATCGTGACGCAGTGACGAATCGGTGATCACCATCGCGGCATCCGAGAGGGGCATGATCGTGCACAAGCCGTTGAGATTCCATTTCGAGTGGTCGGCGAGCACCACGACATCACTCGTCGTGGCGGCGAAAGCGCGGTTTGTTTCGGCTTCGGCAATGTTTGGCGTCGTGAAACCCTTGACCGACATGCCATGCACCCCCATGAACACAAAGTCGAGTTGCAACTGAGAGAGCGTCTGCACCGCGGTCGGGCCGACCAGCGCGTCGCTCGGCGTGTGGGTTCCGCCGATCAAAAGAACCGTGCGGTCGACACGAGGAAACTGGTGCGATAGTGAAGTGCTTAACTCGCTGGTCGCTCCTCATGCGCTTACAGCCCGTTGAGCGCTCAGCGCGACGCCAAGGAGAGCGGAGTCGTCGCCGAGGTTGGAGAATTGGATGGGAGTAGAGCGGCCCTCGACGCGCCCGACCGCAGCGAGGGCGGTGTCGACCAGCACGTCGCGGAAGCGTCGTGACTGGCGGACCACTCCTCCTGAGACGATCACTGCGGCGGGGTCGAGCAGGTTGATGGCAAAGCCAATTGCCTGACCCACGGCTGTCGCGCCCGAGTCGCAGATCTCGGCGCACTGTTGGTCGCCCTGTTCCGCCGCTCGAAGAACGCTCGCTCCATCCGGTAATCCAGCTCTCGCGGCAATGGCTTTTCCGCTTCCGAGGCGCTCGGCACCGATCGGCTCCTCGCCGATGAGTAACGCTGCGCCGTGCTGGCCGCGCCACGGCTTGCCGTCTAGCAATAGCGACGAACTTACACCCGATCCAACGTTGACCATGAGGAAACTCGGGAGCCCCTGGGCGATTCCGAAGTGGTGCTCGGCTAAGCCTGCGGCGACTACGTCAGACTCAATCGTGACGGGCGCGAGGTCGGCGAACGCTGCCTCAACGGCGTCTTTCGTCCAGTCGAGCGTGGAGTGGGAAGTGATCTCACCGTCGACGGTGACTGTCTCGCACACCGAGACGCCCGCTACCCCTGGCCGAAGATCTCCTAGCACCTCGCCCGCCAGACGGCGGCAGTCAACGAGCAACTCATGGGACGTCCGTCTGGTGATCAGCATCGTCGCTTTCGGCTCGACTCGTCCGTGGATGGTGTCGACGATCGCGACGCGCGCATTCGTCGCGCCTACGTCGATGGCGAGGGTGACGGTCACGTGGGGGACCAGTCAGGGGCCACGCCGATCACGGCCTCGACAGGTTCGCCGCCGTAGTTGAAGAATTGTTGCTCGGCCCTGATTGGGATATAGACGGCGTCTCCCTCGTGCAGCTCGAACCAATAGGTCGAACCTTCGTAGGTGGAGCGAACGTGGAGCGTGCCGTCTGTGACATACACAACGGCATCACCACCGCGTCGACGTACATCGCTCGTCTCCGATTGACGAAGCCGCAGTGCTGCAACGTGGAGGTGTTCTGTGGACACGAGAAGTCCGACGAGCATCGCGCCTTCGAGCCGCCAGGCTGCGTCGGTCGGTCTGATCAGTCGAAGCGAGTCGCGTCGATTTTGAGAGGGAAGCACACCGACATCGTCGGCCCTCTCGTAGCACGCTTCTTCGAGATAGGGTCGCGTCTCAGCGTAGGCGCGCGACGTTCCCGTCGACGGTGGAGGGGCAAAATACTCCAGCACACGCAAGGGCGTCTCGCCCTTGGAGAAGATGTGATGCCAGGTGTCCTTACGGAAGAAGAGCAGTTCACCAGGATTGGCCACCTTAACCTCGCCGGTCTCCGGGTTGGCGAGGGCGAGTGTGCCCTCAAGTACGAGGTAGCAGACGTCGGCCCCGAAGATCGTCCGATGGCTCGGGGAGTGGCGGCAGGCACCGTCTCGGGCGAGACCGTACACGAGCATGTGGACACGGGCGGTGGAGGCGTAGATCCAGTCGGCGACGAGACCAGACTGCTCGTCGCCCCAGAGGAACTGCGTGACCGACTCCCGCGCAATCTTGGTTGGAGCGTCAAAGGTCGGTCGTGGAGACCCGACATTCCTGTTGGGTCGCTCACTTGCTGCGCCTACCTTGTCCACCGCCGACCTCCGCTTTTGGTATCGAGCGCAAACACTACTCTCATCGGGGTGCCAAAACAGGAAAACGCGCTCAAAGCAATTCAACGCATAACAAACTCCTACCAAATGACCTTGCGGCCCAATACGCAATGGAGGCGACGCCGAGAATCGAAATCCGCGAAAACTGGCTTCTAATTGCCAAACCGTATTAGTTGTTGAGTTTCATCCCTAACTTGTGTCTCAGATCTTCCCGTTGCGAACCAATACTTCCGGCTCGTCTCTCACCCTCGCATACCAACCTGCATACCTTTTTGCCTGAATGCAAAAACTGACCAAATCATCACAGGTCTTAACAACACCGTAGATACGAGTTGACCAGGGTATTCGGCCAGAACTTTGATGATGCTCTAGTCCAGTGACCCGGTTGCCTTACTAGTTACGCCGTCGACCATAAAACTGCCTAACGTGACAAATACTAAACAGATACTTGACTGGGTATACGAGGAGGAAACCGAATGAATTCGAAAACTCAGACGCAATAGAGAAAAAACGAGCTCAGCAAAAGTTCTAGTTGGTTAGGGCGCTCTCGATATTGCGATAAGACTCCAGGGACTTCTCTTCGGAAGGTTCCCATGCAGAATCCTGTTCACTCATCAGCCAGCCCTTGAATCCGACTCGTTGAAGCTCGGTAAAAAAACCGACTAGCTCAAGCGTTCCACTTCCGGCAGGAGCAAAGAGTTTATGCTTGACCACCGCTGTCTCCATACCGTCGTACGCGCCTGCTTTGAGTTTTACGAGAACACTTTCGTCGACATCTTTTACATGTAAATGAGTGATTCGCGATCCATACTCCTTAACTGCAGCAACCGGGTCGCCCCCACCTACTAACCAATGTCCAACATCAAGACAGAGACCAACTCTTTCATCCAAATGAGCAAATAGAGCAGCAGTCTCTTCTGGAGTTTCAATATAGGTTGCTGCATGCGGATGGAAGGAAGCGCGCAATCCAAGCGAATTGGAGTACTCGGTCCACTTGTTAATGTGCTCCGCGAGTTCAATAAGCGCTTTTGGTGTTAAAGCTGGTCCCTGGTGGGCATTTGCTGCTACCTGATCACGAACCGCATCACCATCAACAGCGAAAACAATCATTTCAACGCCACCAGTTTTCGCGGAGTCAATCTGACGCTTGGTCTCCTCGTCAGAATTGCCCGAAATTGATTCGGTGTCGCATTTGATTGCTATATAGAGTTCGGCTGGCGCTATCGAGTGAGCTTTGAATAGGGTGCGGTATTCAGATGAGTTGGCATGTTTTTCAGAGACTTGGATACCAAGAAATCCATACTCTTCAAATTTGGCAACAACCTCTTCCTTGCGGTCATCGGTAAATCTCCAATTTAGCGGCACTAAGCCAATCTTCGAGGTTGCCAGACGTTTACGTTCTCTCATTTAGATGACTTCCTCTACTAGACCGATTAATACGGTAGACCAACTGAAATCTGGAGCTCCCCAACCTGCTCCTGTGCTTGGGTTGTAATACTCACACACACCGCTCTTCTTGACTAACTCGATGCTTCGAACAGCGATATGGCGCATCGTATTAGGAGTTTAGGTGTGCCACCGTAAGGGGGTAAAGGACATTTCCGTAACGATTCGTCATTCGGTAGGAGAACTCTTACTTGAAGCCCTCACGATGTGGGCTTTTTCAAGGAGATGAGTTGATCGCAAAACAATTATGATTGTTAGTGCAAAAGCTCCTGCCGTGATGTAAAAGCCCAGCCCAATTGCGATTCCCATGCATGCGGTACTAAACACTGTTGCAGCAGTTGTAACACCTTGTATCTCCTTGGACCTCTCAATGGTAAAAATCAAACCAGCGCCAAGAAATCCAATACCCGTTACTACTGCATGAAGTGCACGAGTTGGGTCACCAAAATCTGCACCTTCATTTAGTACTTCCCCAATTGCAACAACCAGAGCCGAGGAAGTTCCGACTAGAGACATAGTGCGCGTTCCGGCAGCTTTGCCAGCTCGGTCGCGTTCCCAGCCAATTATGGCGCCGAGTATTGCCGCAATCGCCATCTTGAAAGTTACTAGTAATTGAATATCAATTGAGTATGCTCCTAAGTCCTTCATAGATTTATACTAACCATGTGTGGTGAATTAGTCTAGTAGCTCTCATCGATAAAATCTTGCACGTCCGAATTGGAAAGCGTGATAATTTCTTCTTTCAAAATAAGTTTTAAGTCGGCTTCAAATCAAAGCTGATTTACTTTCATTTACTTGGTCTAGGAAAATGACAGCTCACGAATAGCTCTCAAATCCGTGCCAGTTTCCAATCTGGAATAGAGCACACCTTTCTCGATGAGCTTGCCGAAAAATGAGTGAAAGGAAATCAACTTAGAAATAGAAAGCATTTGAGCGGAAGTCTGACATAGGAATCTAGGTAGGCCAAACTCAAACCTCCGCCCACTTGTTACTTTGAATCAAGTGCTCCGAGCTCAATTGATCGTATACCAAGTTTAGTCTCAACAATTCTAGGAAAACTCCCATGAATCCCGTCTGCTTGATGCAGTAGTAAAGCTAATTTCAGGTATCTTTGAAGGGTTAAGAAACGCTTCTTGGGACTTACTCGATATGTAGTGGTCATTCCTGCCCTAGCCTCAGTTCTTGGTGCATTACTTCTCATGGCTCAAGGATCTTTTGCCATGGTCTTAGCCGTTATTGATTCACTTGAAAGTCAATATGGCCTAAAAGAAATCATTGTTGAAGTGCTCACTGCCATTGATGCAATATTGCTTGGCACAGTGCTTCTAGTTATTGGCTATGGCGTCTATGAACTATTCATAGACACTGACATTGACGTGCCGCTATGGCTTCGCGTTGAAGATCTTGATGACTTGAAATCCAAACTAGTTGGAGTGGTGGTAGTGATTATTGCTGTGGTATTTGTTGGAGTCTTTGTCGATTCAGATCGTGCCGATGATGTAATTGCCTACGGAGTCGGCGCAGGAGCGCTAGTTGCTGCCTTGGCTCTCTTTGCCTTCGCTACCGGAAGAGCAGGGAAGAAAACTAGAGCGAAGCTTTAGCTCGCCACTATTGTCCGTTTATCAAAATGAATTGAGCCCATTTGTGGTGATGAGTAGGTATGTGGGTTTGATCAACTCTTAAGATGTCGTGAGTATGATCTAGGTGTGGAACTGAGAAACACTTAGGGAATTGCTAGGTAATTCCAGGTCCTTCACGAAACCCTAAACTCCGTGATGTATTTGAAGTTGCAGTCTATCCAACCGCGCCAAAGCTTGGTGAAGAAAAATATACGTATAGCATGCACCACTAATATAATGTCGTCTAATTGGAGGTGTTAGTGAAATACTTGCTTGCTGTTGATGTAGGGGCTACAAAGATTCATGGTGCAATTTTAGATGAAAATCTCAAGATAATTCGTGAGGAGAGAATGGCCTCTCAAGAATCTCTATTTGGTTTAGCTGATGTGGGGTTGCAGCGAACTAAGAAAATTGTTGGCGGGTTAATTACATGGGCCGCAAAATCTAGCATAAATATTTCCTCAGCATGTATTGGATTTCCAGAGTATGTTTCGAACGATGGTCAATTAATGAGCCGAGATACAATTGATTGGCGAACCCAACCTAGGACTGACTTACTTGAGTTGACAGGATTCAATTGGGTTGTTGAGTCTGACGTCAGATGTGCAGCAATGGGTGAATTGAGCTTGATAGATCAAAAATCACAAGCAAATTTTCTCTATATCTTGGTGAGTTCGGGTATTTCCCACACCATGATTAACAATGGACTTGTGTGGGCGGGCGCGAATGGACGTGCAATCGGATTTGGAGTAACCCAGATTGAGCACTGCGGGCAATTTAAAGCATTAGAATCTGTTGCATCGGGCCTTGGTATAGCACGAGAGTATCAAAGGTTGAGTGGTGTCTCAGTACGTGGAGCAATCGAAGTATTCCAAACATTTAATTCAGATCCTATTTCTAGAAATGTCATTAGACAGGCGGCTGAATATCTCAGTCGCGGATTAATAAATTTAGTCGAGGTCTTAGATCCTTCTAGAATAATAATTGGGGGTGGTCTTTGGCTTGGATCACAGAATTACAGAGAATTGGTCACTGATCTTTTGCCGAAAACCATAAATGACGTTTTAAGTTCGGCTTCACTTTCTAATTCAGGCTTGATTGGGGCGGGTGCAATAGCCCGAAACTCATCCAAGATCAGCTGAATTTTCTTACTTTGTTTACCATTCTTGCGCTATATTTTTTAGGAATACATATCTATGTCTATGTTCTATGTAGATTCTGAGGTTTAGATTCCCCTTGAGAAATTATGAATCAAATTATAGTGTCGGGTTTTCGCTTGACTCTGACTCTCCCGTGTTTGACTTCAAAGATTATTAATGCACTCTAGTTACACAGAATATGCAAGGTCTTTTCATGCTAAGGTTACTTTATGGGTAGAGAATCATGCATAACCTCGGGAATACCACGTAAACCAACTCCAAGGCCACAGTTTAGAGAACCGACTCATATTAAGAGGGGGGACATGGTCTTGCATACCTGGGGTGACTCAACTTCAGGATTTGTTGCTGATAGAGTCATTTCTTCCACAAAACAGTTACATGTTCTTGAATTTGAATTAGCCCCCGACAGTGGGTTTAGGCATAGTCCGGCAAATCAGACCATATTCGCTGCCGACATTCTATATTTTGTGGTTGAGGGTAACTTAATTTTAGCTAATCCTAAAACTGGTGAAGTTGAACTAGTGAACCAGGGAAATGGATTACTATTCCATCGAGAAACCTGGAACCACGGCTTTAACACAGGAAAGAAGGCTGCCCGTGTCCTTGAATACTTCTCCCCTCCCCCAGCAATGGGAGCTGCCTCTGAATTCTCAAAGAGACAGCCACCCCTGCTAGAAAATAAATATGATTATGGAAAAACTGTACAAAAATGGCCAGAAAGCCACCCTGAAATAAAAAGTAAAGCATCTTTTCTGGAGATTTCAGATAGAACATCTATATTGTCTTTTCGTGATTCAGATCCAACCCATCTTATTTCAACACTTGTAGCAACTGAATTTCTACGCGTCACTAAGGGGACTATTGAATTAGGCCATGTTGAGGATTTCGCACTGGTCGAGCGAGAGAGTGTTGTGTATGTTTTAGAGGGCATCTTGAGTATCGATTCTCTAGATGGTAGCAATGGTCAAATTTCAAACTCAGTTCTGTCTTCAGGTGACGCCTTCTTTCTTCCCAAGGGCTCGAAAGAAAAAATGTCCGTAAAGCAGTCGGAGCGCGCCGTTTACCTACGAGGATCTGGTGAGGTCCCTGCAGAATGGAAGCCGTGATTCAAATAAAGCCATGAAACGTCTATGTGTTTCCCAGATGGTTATTCTTTGATAGCGCCTGAAATGATGCCCCTAATCAATCTGCGCTGAAGAAAAACGTATGCTAACAAGATGGGTAAGGCAACCATTACGGCAGCGGCTGCGCCCCTTCCTGAGCGTTCTTTGAATTAAATTTTAATTGGGAAGAACTCGAAATGGAAGAGGGTAATGTTCCTATTCTCGATGCCACATGACTTATAGGAATCAAGATGGACCTGGGATTCACCCACCAGAGCTAAGTTACGATGAGGCTTGTTGTTTCCTTAGTACTCATAGCGTCGTAGAGTAATAGGGTGAGAAATCTAAACCTAGAAGTAGAGGTATTTAACTCTGGCCAAGGGGTTGGTAGATTTATGGCGAATTTGGAGATATTCAAGAAGTTCCGAAATACGGAGTTTCCTTCGAAATCGCCGCAATTGCGGATATATCTAAGAGCGCGGGAATGGTCTTGATCGCTTCAGCCAAGCGAGAGGCCTTTTCCTCGATCTCACAAGCCAAGGCTTTCGATTCAACTTGGCCACCCATAATAATCGCTGAGTGGTCTAATGCAATCGTGATTGCCGATCATGCCGCCGCTAATTAACCAAGCGACAAACTTAAAAGATTCTTGATCTAACAACTATTGGGCCAATCAGTTTTGATATCCACTACCAAGAGGAGAGTGGTTGGCTCACATACATGCAAACATTTTCCAAAGCAGTCCGGCAGTACAAAAAATTGCGCGATTGGGCCGCCACTTACGATCTGAAAAACATCGGTAATAAGTAGAATTGGGACAATGCCTTTCGGTTTTTTATCTTGAATAGATTGAAGAAATTCAAGGTTAGAAGTGACCTCACTAGATTCAATGAGACTATCGACCAAATAAAGTCGAGAGCTCCCCAACCTGGGCCAGTGCTTGAGTTATGATACCGGTCACGCTGGAGCCCCCAGTAAGCAGCCGTTACCCTATGAACCAAGTTCGGAGAGAATCAGAGGTTTTGATGCCTAAACCAATACGCATTGGTGTCGTTGGTGCTGGCTTAATCGCATCATCTGTTCATCTACCAATCTTGCGACGACGAATTGACCTCTTCGACTTGCGTGCAATCACAGATCTAAATCGAGCGGCCGCAGATGCTCTAGCTAGGCGTTTTGCTATCAGCAAGGTATTTGATTCGACAATTGCAATGTACAAGTCCGGCGAAATCGACGCTGCATTCATCTTGAATTCCGGAGCACATTCCGAGGTCGCTGCCCAGGCCCTAGACGCAGGTTTAGATGTCTTTTGTGAGAAACCGCTCGCGTATTCTCAGGAGGAGATGACGTTGATAGAGACTTCCAGAAAGAAGTCTGGCCGTAAATTGATGCTTGGATATATGAAAACTTTCGATCCGGCTATCTACAAGGCCCAAGAGCGAATCAAAGGTCGTCCAAGAAGTGTTGATGTAGTCGTTTTTCACCCTAGTGGCGATAGCCAAGTAGCCACAACCGATGCACACGTCGAAACATTTCCGCTATCAAAAGAATTGCTCTCGAAGATCGAAAGCTCAAATAAAAAGGCAATGGTTGATGCATTAGGCGTTGACGCTTCCAAGGCCTTTGGTCCCGAATATCATGACACCATGATGGGCTCAATAGTCCACCAACTCTCGGTATTACGAGCACTAAATGTCCATATCGAGGAAATTGATTATGTTGAGCGCTGGCCAAAGAAAAGCCGAAGCGAATCATTTATTATCCTAGGCCATACCTCAGATGGAGTGCGAGTCACAATCCGTTGGTTCTATCTCGAGGATTACCCAAAGTACCAGGAAGAGATCCGTTGGATCAATGAGAGAGAGGGCCACCACATCATCTTCTCCAGCCCCTATATCTTGCGAGTACCGACCAAATACATTCATACCCAGCGAAATGGCTTGGACCATGTCGAGCAAACCTTTATGTCATATCAGCCTAATTTCGAGATTGAGATTGCTGCCTTCGCAGAATTAGTACATACCGGGAAACAGCAAGAGGATCCAATCGCTGCCGGCTTAGAGGATCTCGTCATCACTCAGAAGATCGCGCGAAAAATCTGTGAGTTAGAAGGAATCGCTCTAGGCGGAGATATCGCGAAGCTCTAGTGGATGTAGCCGATTCACTGGGTTAGTCCGTCAGTACTGAGGAGCCAGTAGAGTCCAGGTTCGGCTTCAAACTCGACTTGAGCTTCTGATATAGAAACTTTTTTTCCCACTTGGCATCATCAAGGTACAACCTTCGCCGCCGTCCACACTTACTCGATCCTCTCTCTACTCGCTAGGTACGGACTTGAACCGCCCTCGGGCCCGAGAATCCTGAGTATGTAAACGATTTCAGGTCTGTTTGCCAAATACTCGTCTCCGGTAAGCCCGTATGTCAATAGCGTGGCGGAATTAAGAATGCGTATGTTTGGTAACGACTCGGATACGGCTTTATGCTTGAAGATTTGCCCAAATTGACCAAAATCTCAGTCGAATCTGAGAGTTTCAACCTAGCCAATTGGAATCAAACTTAGGTAGGTTAGAGATTCTGAGACAAGCCCAACCGGCCCTTCGCCCTCACGAGGAATCTCACCCGTAATCGCTATATCTTGTTCAATCACATACCAACCCTGATATCCCCGGCTCTCCAAGTATGTAACAAGTTCGGCAATCGCTACATCACCCTTACCCAGAGGGGTGAAGAGACCGGATTGAACACCTTCCATGATGCTCTTGCTTCTATCCAAAACGCTCGGCGCCTTGGATAGATCGACATCCTTTAGATGGACATGGCCAATGCGGTCGAAGGCTTTCTTCGCAAATTCCACCACATCCACCCCACCGATTGTTAGGTGGCCAGTGTCTAGACACCAATCGACATCGCAACCATCCAAGACGCGCTCGACATCGCTCTCGGTCTCGACGACGGTCATGAGATGGGGATGAAGAACATTCGCTAATCCAAAGTCCTCACAGATGGAGTCAATCTCTTCGAACATCTTAAACATATTGCGGTACTCGTCATTTGAAAGATTCTGTGGAACATCCCAATTCCAGGAGTAAACCGGCGATGAGACTAGGTGGGTTGCCCCGGCCTTTTGGAATTTAGCAGCGACATTCTTCACACATTCAATGGTGGCTTGACGCTGGGCGGGATCGTGAATCACTACTGGAGTGAAACCACCGAGTAATTTCAGATCATGTTCGGCAAGTTTCTCCACCAATTGTGCTGGGTCATCTGGAAGGAATCCAGGTGCTCCAAGTTCCGTTCCTGGTAATCCCAGGCTCTGCATCTCCTTGAGCACCCGATCGGTCGGAAGCATCTTTCCCCAGCCCGGTATCTCGCAAATTCCCCATGAAATAGGGGCGGACGCGACTCTGGAGATAAAAGGGGTGCTCATGGGCTTACCTTTCGCCATATTTCATAGAGCTCTTTGGCAACACCCGGGGCTGCGCAGAGAATGCCACCCTCGCTGGGGAAAAGATCCACTTCACCAGCGTGATTAAATACTACGCCGCCCGATTCACTGACTATCAATACGGCAGCTAAGTGATCGATCGGACTGAATTCTGATATCACCGAACCAACGCTCTGATTTGCGGCAACTCCCAACAATGTAAGGGTTCCCGAACCCATTATCCGCATTGTGCAGTATCGCTCTGCTAGTTCATCAAGGAATCTATCCATTCCCGGCCAAGGTTCATAAGCCATCAATTCAGTCGAGACAATTCGGCTGGAGAGCGATGTTCCAGTCTCATTTTCTAAGGAAATCAGTTTTCCATTACACCGAGCACCCTTACTAGATACGGCTGTGTAGACCCGATCAATCCAGGGATGAGCCACAACACCTACCAAGGGTTTTGCCTCAAAAGCCATCGCGAGCGAGAAGGAAGTCCAAGGTACCCGGTTGGCGAAGTTGGTAGTCCCGTCAATGGGATCCAAGAACCAATTTGGCACTCCGGAGATCGCTTTACCTCCGAACTCTTCACCAACGAGGTTATGACCCTTCAAATTTGCTTTTATGACTTCCCGAACATGGGTCTCGATCAACAGATCGATTGCGGTCACGATATCTCCCGCATTTATCTTGAACGACATCTCTCCCGGATCGAACCAAGTCATTACTCGGGCTGCCCACTTTCCTAGGCCTGTCGCCACCTCTTCGGCCAGCGCCAAATCGATCTCCTCGAGTCTTAAGGGCCTTGGTGGTTCGTTATCGAAAACCGGATTCTCTTCGATTACCTTTTGAAGCCTAAGAAGGTAATCCGAAGTTATCGAATCGACGCCAACTGCGCACGCCCATCGCATGCTCGGCGCATCTTGCACTGTCCAGACCGAGACTTTGCAGTCGAGATCGTGGGCGACTTTCACCATCTTGGCATTGACGAAGGAGTATTCAAAATTAAGGAATTCCGGCTTTATTCTAGCTATATTGGACGATGTTGGGTACTCTAACGAATCCCAGGCGAGCCAAATGCGCGCTGCTGGCGCTGCCTTCTTGATTGCCGCCATCGCATCATCATTGCCACACCAAGTCACCTGGGAGAGCGGTAGCTCACTTCCTTGTACTACTCGGAGCGCGTGTAGCGCTGGATCAGCCGGCTCCATATCAATCATCAAAAGCGTTCTTTTGCCAATAAATAGCGCAAGGACGTCTTTCAATAGTGGAATCCGGTAACCATCACTGCGAATCTGCGATATCTCTCTCCAACTAAGCGTGTTGACTGCTCGATTTACTCCCCAGAGCCGCTCGAGAGTCGGATCATGAATTACGACTACTTCACCGTCGGAACTCATCCGAACATCGATCTCTACGACATCTGCACCAGATTCGATCGCAGAACTAATTGCCTCGATCGTATTCTCGCGGTAGATACTGGAATTGCCTCGATGCGCACAGGCAAACGTCATTTATTGCTCCACAATCTTGAAAAGATTGCCCTTTTGATATAGAAGTGCCTTGGTCACCTTGGAGTATCCTTCCGTGCCTACCTCTGGAACGTCGCTAGCGAGAAACGCACGCAATCTCATATCTGCTCGACCTAAATAAACTTCATGGAAATGGCCGCGTGGGACTATTTGTTCCACTTTAGATTGGATACCCCCGACCATCGATTTTACAGAGAACTTAACGTCCTCGGGGCGGATTCCTACAGTGAATTCTCCAGGAGTAAGGCGGCCATCTACAAAATCCCCAGTAAAACTATTCAAACTACCGATAAAGTTTGCTACATACTCGGTTATAGGAGCATCGTAGAGCTCTTGTGGAGTACTAAATTGTTCAATTCTACCCGACTTCATAACTGCAACTCGGTCAGATATTGAAAGTGCCTCATCTTGATCATGGGTCACGATTACAGTAGTTATTGCTAGGCGACGTTGTAGTTCTCGAATGTCTTCGCGAACTTTAATACGCAATTTTGCATCAAGATTTGAAAGTGGTTCATCCAAAAGCAAGATGTGAGGCTCCTGAACAAGAGCCCGTGCCAGTGCCACACGCTGTTGCTCACCACCAGAAATCTGACTTGGTCGGGAATTTACATGGTGCATAAGATTCAAGATATCGAGGACGTCGTGAACTCGCTTTTCGATCGCCTGCTTATTAAATTTTCGAATTTTTAAAGGGTAAGCAACATTCTTGAATACTGTCATGTGTGGCCAAAGAGCATAGTTTTGAAATACCATTGCACTCGGGCGCTTTTCGGGTCCGACAGCTGTTACATCCTTTCCCTCGAGCAAAACTTTACCTGAATCGGGGAATAAAAAACCTGAAATTATTCGAAGGGTTGTGGTCTTACCGCACCCGGAAGGGCCCAGAAGGGACACCATTTCGCCCTTTTTAACGGTCAGATTTAGATTCTCGATAATAACACGACCACCTAAGACTTTATTCAATTCGACAAGTTGGAGGCCACTCTCTTGTTCAAAAGTTGTCATCAATTCGTCCTTCCCTGATTAGCTTTCATTTGATCTGAAAGCCTTCTGCAAGGTGTCCACCCAAGATATGTTTACGCGCAATACCAATAAGAATCACTGATGGTATTGTCAGAAGAATTGAGAATACTGCTGCGATTTGTGCTGGATAGTTCAGCACCAATGCGTACATCTGCGTTGGCATCGTATAGATGGTTGGAACGCCAACCAAGTAAGTTCCTTGCGCTTCATCAAAGGCATGTAGGAATGACATGACCATTGCTACAAGAATTCCCGGTAAAGCTAGGCGAAAAGTGATATCGCGGAAAACACGGAGTTTTGAAGCGCCAGCATCACGAGCTGCATCTTCAAGGCTCTGTGGGACAGAGGCAAATGCGGCAGCGGGTATCCAAGTCATAAAGATTATCGTCCCGAGTAATTGTATTATAACTACGCCAACTACAGTTCCCATTAGATTTAAGGTGTAATATAGTGTGGCAATTGATGCGAAGAGGCCTATCTTTGGAAACGCGTTTGCGGCAAACATTCCGATCAAAAATGCCCTTCTGCCGAAAAACTTATAGCGAGCAAAAGCATATGCAGCTGGTAAGCAGATTATTGAGGCAACTAGTACCACAATCGGGCTGATGATTAGTGAGTTTCTGATTGCTTTTTTTAGAGACTCGTCTCCAGTGATTACTCGCCACCACTGTAAAGTCAAACCGTCGGGTAGCAAATTGGGGTAAGTCCAAGAAGTTACAAAAGCCCTTGCGGCCAACCAAAAAAGGGGCCCTAGGATGAAAACTGCCATGAACAAAATAAACAGTGAGATTAGGGCTTTGGTAATGAGGCTTTTGGCTTGAAGGTTCAACTTTGTATTTCCGCGTAGCATCAGATTCTTCCACTCTGCTTAGCACTTCGGACATTTGCCCACACATAAGCGACCGCGATAAGTGATGCCGCAACAAATATGACAAATGCCATAACGACCGATTGTTGTGGCCGATTGTACGGACCGAAAAACATAGCAATTTCAACACCGAGCATGGTTGGCTGGTTTGCTCCAAGGAAATAAGGAACCGTAAATGAGCCCATAATTCCAATTGCAGTAAAGGTAACTGCAATTACGATTGGAACGAAGGCGAGAGGAATCATTATGGTGCGCACAATCCGAAAAAAAGATGCTCCTGCATCCTGGGCGGACTCAATTAAAGCATCAGGGATTGATTGAAGGCCCGAGGAGACCATAAGGATTGCAAATGGAAGTGATGTCCAGATAGTCCCAATAGTGATTGCATTAGCGGTCATTGTTAAAGTTGGAAAATCTATACCAAATTGATACAGCACCGCTTTCAAAAAACCATTCCCGTCATAGAAAGTACGGATAGCGAATGCCGCAATCACAACGGGGACAAAAAGAGGAACCAGAGAAAGAGAGACTATGATTGTTGCGAGTTTTCCGCCATGGATACGTTGGTAGATTCCCATGCCCAATGCCATGACAGTTACCACAACTGTTGCGAATATTGTTACTGTAAGCGTCGTACGAAGGTCTGGGCCAAAGCGAGCATCTTGAAAGACACTGTTATAGGCATCAAAGGTTCCCCACCAAGCATCCTTTGTGTAAATCTCTTGGCCCACAAGTGAAATGATTTGGTTCAGGCCCCCCGTATGGCCAAGACTAAATGCAAAGGCAATAAGGATTGGAGCGCCTACAAAACAGAGAAGAACAAGCACCGGGGGCAAAGACATCAAGAAACCGATAAGAGAGAACCTCGCAACACGACTGGTCGCGAGGTTCTCCGTCTTACTAACTTGGATGCTTTCAGGCACCAAAGTCCTCCTACTTCCTTACCAAATTCCTAGCCCTCTCAATTACTTCCCTGGAACTTGGCTCGCCCACGCTGTGCGAAGATCGCTTATATTAGAAGAGATGTACGGGGGTCGCAGGGTTTTGATATCGAGGCCTGATACCGTAGCAGAAATCTCTTCTGACAGTAGATTTGATGGAATTACAGGAAGACCATTCATCGCTCCGGCGACGATGATGTTTTGCGCAACTGGTGATAGGACCCAGTTAACAAGAATTCGTGCCCCATTACGGTTTGGAGAATTACTAGGTATGCCCAAGAAAGCAGGCCCTCCGGTCAAGGAAGGCTTCGTGATGGTGGTTGTTTTGATGTCTTTGGGCATAGTCCCGGCCTTTAAGGCAGAGGCAATCTGGTCAGACCAAACTGGCCCCATATCGACTAAGCCCTTAGCCAGCAGATCTAACGTCGCGGCATTGTTTATTGGGTAGGTTCCATTTTGACCATATGTGACTTTATTCAAGTCGCGAAGAGTCTGGAAGCCTTTTTCCCACTTAGCCTGAAGTGCCTTATTTGGAGCAGTTACAAGTATATCGATTTCTTGCTGGGTCAGGTAGCTATCAATTACTGTCTGTACAAATGAGTACCCAGATCCACCACCTGATGGTGCGTTGTATGTAAATTTTCCTGGATTGGCCTTCGCCCAAGCTAAAATTTCAGCAAGAGTTTTAGGTGGAGTCTTAACGTTCTTTGAGTTGTATGCCAGGAGAACCATAGACGCGCGATACGGAATCCCACCTTTGCCATTCTTCAGGAGAACTCTTGGCACATTTGCAAGATTGGGCATAAGGCCTGCTGTGCCACGCCAGAGCATGCCTGCGCCACCCAGCTGCACAGTCATGGCGCCATCTATGACATCCATTCCAGGGTCTTTCCTAGTTACTTTGGAAGCAATTACCTTTGCAAGGGTCTGAGCATCGTTTTGACCATTACGGTCAAAGGTAAGTTCAACGTTGTAATCAGGATATGCCTTATAGAACTCGGGAAGAAGCGCTTTCTCCCACAAGTCCTTAACATTTGTATCTGCTGCAACATAAAGACGGATCTTAATCGTGTCGGCTGAAGATACTGGCGTAGTTCCAGCAACGATAAGTCCCGCCACCGCAAGCACTGCAAATAGCTTTGAGGTTTTTCTTTCTTTCAACTTTTCCTCCTTTAATGAAGCGCTTATTTTGGGAACGATGCGCTGGGTCCAAGTCTAGGCCCCGGAACGGAAAAAGCAATCAGAAGGGGGCTGTATTATGAGGCGTTGCCCAGCGCCAAGAGACTTGATTTCTGTGAGTACAGCGTGAATTATTCGAGTTGGGTTTCCAAATTTTACACTCTCGTTCAGCCCCTCTCCTATTGCTACGACCCGAGAAGATGATGAACCAACAAGAGCCATGGTACGAGCCCTGAAGCTTTTCCTGCACGATCTCGCTCCCACCCAATAATTGAACCCAATGCTGCCGCAATCAGAATTTTAAGAGTCATAAAAAGTGAAAATTAGCAGAGTACGAATTTATTTCTTCCATTCGAAAATCATATCCTTACGCTTTCACTTCATCTACTAGTGCAGTCAATGAAGTGACAGTTTAGGATTCGATGCTCTTATGATTTGAGCAGCTGTTGAGAGCTTGATCGTCTAGCTAAACGCCAATGGAAAATGTAGATAGGCCCAGCGATAATCAAGGTAGTTAGTGAATTGACTATGCCCTTTAGAGCTTGGCGTTGATTGTTTTCGGTCAGGTTCTTCTTAATCTGATCAGCAGTT
>Ga0194128_10005609_pt1 | contig 17442 bp, 13 predicted proteins | sample TA2KigCa65mmetaG_FD_148650 | JGI IMG/M metagenome (GOLD analysis project Ga0194128, IMG submission 148650) | Freshwater microbial communities from Lake Tanganyika, Tanzania - TA2015037 Kigoma Deep Cast 65m | ecosystem: Environmental > Aquatic > Freshwater > Lake | place: Tanzania: Lake...
GCATTTTTCCGGGACGAACAACTGGAACATGATGAAGCGCTACATCGACGGCGCGGGCGACACGGTGCCGCGGCTGAACGCGATCAAGGAAACCGCGTACCGCATGCGGGAGGCGCTGCTGGCGCGAGATTTCGCGCGGCTGGCCACGGTAATTGAGGAGGAATGGACCAACCGCAAGGGGTTGGCGGAGGGCGTGACGACGCCGGAAATCGACGCCATGATGGAAGCGGCTTTGAAGGCGGGCGCGCAGGCGAGTAAAGTCTGCGGCGCCGGCGGCGGCGGCTGCATGCTCACGCTGGCCGGCGAGGGCAAACGCGCGGCCGTGGTGGCCGCGCTGGAGTCAACGGGCGCGCGGGTGCTGCCGTTCGCCATCGACACGAGCGGGCTGGTGATCGAGGCGCTGGAGACGACGGGGGTTTAAGTGGCGCGCGACACAAGTAGCTTCGCCTTTCGGGACGACGACTGACCCGGGCGTGTCGCTCGACATGATCAAACCGATTTGGGGCGATCTCAGGCGCGCCGGTGGGTTGCGGCCGCGCGTGCAAAATGCAACTGCCAAATAGCGCAGGTTGCGCGGGGCAACGTGCGTTTTTTGGCAGTTGCGGTTTCCTGAATGGGGCGAGGCTTACGCCAGCTCGTTGATGGCTCCGCCGATGCCGAACATCTGCATGACCGATGCGCGGACTTCGTCGCTGGCCTGGTTGGTGCCGGCGGCGACGGCCAGGGTGGTCATCTTGTTGGCCTGCTCGAGGTTGGCGGACAGCGTGTTCGTGAGAACGGTGTTCACCACTGAGATGCCATTCATGCGGGATCCTCCTTGATCGGTGGAGTGGCCCTTCCATGGGCATGGGTACGAACGCCCGAGTACAGGCGCTCATCCTTCCTCATCGGCCCCGCGCGGGCGGTTCTTAATGCGTGAGCACGGCTGCCGCCCGCTGTCGGGTTCACCCGTGGGTCGACTTTGCAGGGCGCACGGGAGTGCTCGGAGGGTTCTGCCCCTGGCGCGGCGCAGAACGTGGGCCTATGGACGACTCTCTGCAGCGGCCTCGATTGCGGCCGGTGGACGCCTTTCCCGTGGACGCCGGGCCGCGGCGCCTGATTTGCCTGCGCGACCCCCTCAACATCACCACGCGGATCGTGGGCCTGCCGCCTCAGACCGTGTTCATCGTCAGCATGATGGACGGCGAGCACGACCTGATGGAGATCCAGTGCGAGCACCTCAAGCAGTTCGGGGAGATCCTGCCCACGCCCGACCTGGAGCAGCTGATCGCCGAGCTGGACCAGAATCTCTTGTTGGAGAGCGCCCATTTTCAGCGCCACCTGAAGTCGCTGGAAGACGCCTGGGCCGCCGCATCCACGCGCACGCCCACCCACGCCGGCTCCGGCTACGACCCCGACAGCGAGGTGCTGGCCGCCCGCATCGAAGGCTATTTCCTTGAGCGTGAGGGGCCCGGCAAGCCGCCCGGCGGCGATCCCCCCAGCGACCGGCGCCTGGCCGGCATCATCGCCCCGCACATCGACTTCACCCGCGGCGGCTCCACCTACGCCTGGGCCTACCGCGAATTGCTGGCCGACTCGGAGGCCGACACCTTCGTCGTGCTGGGCACCAGCCACGCACCGCTGTCCCGCTATTTTTCCGTGTCGCGCAAGCACTTTGACACGCCGTTCGGGGTGCTGGAGACCGACCTCGACTTCTTAGACCAGCTCGAGAAGCGCACGGGCCAACCGCTGGAGAGCGACAGCCTGGTGCACCGCTCGGAGCACTCCATCGAGCTGCAATCCATCTGGCTGCGCTACTTGCTGCGTGGTCGGCCCTGCAAGATCGTCCCCATCCTGTGCGGGGCGCTCATTCCGATGATTGCCAACGGCGGCAGCCCGCGCGACGAGCCGGAGATCGTGCGCTTCCTCGACGCCCTGAGAAAAACCTTGGCGGATTACGACGGCCGTGCCGTGCTCATCGCGGCGGCCGATCTGGCCCACATCGGCACCGGTTTCGGCGACCCCGAGCCGCCCGCGTGGACCTACATGCAAGCCGTCGAGCAAGCCGACCTGAAGAGCCTCCAGGCATGCGTCGCGCTCAACGGCGACGGATTTTTTCGCCAGATCCAGGCCGAGGAGGACCGCCGCCGCATCTGCGGACTGTCCCCGATTTACGCATTTCTCGAATCCATCGAAGCCGGCCGCGGACAATTGTTGAAATATCGACAGTGCATCGATCCGAGCGGCTTCCGCAACGTCACCATCGCCAGCGCGGCGTTTTACAGGTGAGCCCAGACAGTGCGCCGCCATGTCTCGCGGTGGAGTCGGCGGAAAAACTACTGACGGAAATGCGAGGCACGGCCCTGGGAAGGACCGCGCCAGAAGAGGGGATGGTTCCAAGCCATACTTGGATGGATCTCGATTGTACGTGTCCCACTCACGCACGACAACGAACTCGGCTTGCCTTTGATGGTCCCCGGGAAGGACCGACTCGCCGCTCATTTCGCCGCGCCCCGTGGGGCACGAGTAGGTTTTCACTCACCGGAGCCCCCGGTAAATCGAACAATTGTTAATGGATTGCAACATTTGTAAACAGGATGTTGCCAATTGGCGCGACGGCTGGACACATCATGGCCCGTCTTGACTCGGTGATGATGCACGCCAGCCTGCGCGAGATGGACGAACGGCTTCGTGGCGCGCGTTTCCGCCGCATCCAGCAGGTCTCCCGGGACCTGCTTCTCTTTACCCTGTGGGGACCGCATCGCGGATCTGATCCAGGGGGAGTCACCTTCGGCGCCCCCCGAGAAATGCGCTTCGTCGTGTCCGTCGACCCGCAGTCCGCCCGCATCCACATGGTGGACAGCGACTACGGGCACGCCGACACCCCCTCGGCATTCTGCATGCTCCTCCGCAAGCACCTGATGGGCGCCACCATGGAGCTGGCCTCCACGCTGGGCCTGGACCGCGTCGTCCGCATGGAGATGAGCGGCGTGCCTGCCACCGACGAGCACGAGGCGCGCCCGCCCCGCACCCTCGTCGTGGAATTGCTGCCCGGGGTGCGCAACGTGATCGTCCTCGACGAGAACGACGCGGTGCTCGGGGATCTCCTCGGGCGCCGCAAGCGCGCTGAAATCTACCTCGCCGCCACCCCGCCAAAGGCGGACGCGCTCTACCTGATCGGCAGCCGCGCGGTCGACGCCGTCCCCGCCGACGAGCCGCTCGCGAAAGCGCTTCCCCGCGGCTGCTTCGGCATCGGCCCCGTCTATGGACGGGAGATGGCCGCCATGGCCGGCCTCGATCCCGCCGCGCCAATCCCCTCAGACGAAGCCGCGCGCTGGCGTCTGGCCGACGCCTGGGACGCATTCTTCCGCCGCCTGCAGAGCGGCGCGCTGGCGCCCGCGCGGCAGGGCGACCACCTCGTTCCGTGGCCGTTCGAGAGCATTCCCGAGCAGCCCGAGCACTACCCCACCGTGGGCGCCCTGCTGGAGGAAGCCTATGGCGCCGGCGCGCGCGAGGCGGGCCTCAATCGACAAAAGGAAAAACTCGTCGCCGCCGTCATGAAGCAGCGGGACCGCGCGTTGCGACGGGTGGAGGCGCAGGAAGGCGACCTCGCGGAAGCCCGCGGATTCGACCGCTGGCGCCGCCTGGGGGATCTCCTCACCGGTAACCTGCACCTCGTGAAACCGCGCGCGAAATCCGTCGCCGTGCTGGACTATGAGACCGGCGAGACGGTCGAGGTCGCGCTCGACCCCGATCTTTCCCCGCAGGACAACGCGCAGCGCTACTACGCGCGCTACAAGAAGGCGCGGCGCGGCCAGGAGGCGATCGTGGAGGCCATCGCGCGCAGCCGCCAGGACGTGGAATACTACCAGTCGCTCGCCGCCGCCATCGCCACCGCGCTGACCCGCGACGAGCTGAAGGAAGCGTCCGCCGAGCTGTCCGCGGACAATCCCGCGGAGGCTTCTCGCGCGCCGCGCAAGGGGAAGGCGAAAGGGCCCGCCGCGAAGCCGCGCAAGTACGGCCTGGACGGCTGGGACGTGCTGGTCGGCCGCAATCCCCGCCAGAACGAGGTGCTCACCATGAAGCTGGCGCGCCCCGAGGACATGTGGCTGCACGCCCGCCAGATCGCCGGCGCGCACGTGATCGTGCGTCGCGGAGGAAAGGGCGAGGTGCCCGCGGACGTCCTCGAAAAGGCGGCCGCGCTCGCGGCGCGCTTCAGCCAGTCGGCCGCGGACACCCGCGTGCCGGTCGACTACACGCTGGTGCGCTACGTGAAGAAGCCGCCCGGCACGCCGGCTGGATTCGTCACCTACACGCGCGAGCGGACGGTTACGGTCGACCCGACCGCGGCCGACGCACTGGAGAGCCTCCGCAAGGGATAATGGGAACTTTCGACGCCGCGCCCTTGATTGTAGCCCTGGGATGAGAGATGAATGCGCGCAGGCACGCGAAAGCCTGCATGATTTCGTGTCGGGCGAGACAGTGGCACCGGAGGCGGCACTCCACTTCGCCGCCTGCCACGAGTGCGCCCGGCGCGTCGGAGAGCTGTCCGCGCTGCGCAAGGCCACGCGCCGCGCGGTCGAGTCGGAAGCCGTGCCGCCCGGCTTGCAGGCACGGGTGACGGCGGGGATGCGACGGCGCGCGCCGCGCCCGGTCCGGGTGTCGGTCCTGCATTTCACCTTCGGAGGCTCGAACATGACGCAGTACGCCGAGTTTTTCAAAAACACCCTGAAGGGTTTCGTGACTCCGGGCGGGCTGTCCGGCGTCCTGGGCGCGAAGGCGGCCCTCCCCTCCGCGCCCCCCCCCGGGCGCACTGCCGCGCATCGCGCGGCCCGCCGGGCGCGGAGGGCGTCGCATTTCGACGCCATCCGCCAGGAGGCTCTGGCCCTCCTGGCGGAGAGCGCGCCGCGGCTGGCCGCGGCCATCGCGGTGGCCCTCGGCCTCTCCCTGCTGTTGGGCCCGGCGCCGCCCGAGGTCGCGCTGGAGACCCCGTCGCCCAGCGCCGTGGCCGTCGTGCCGCTTCCGCCGATGTCGGCGCTGGCCAAAGGCATCCTCAACGATCACACCGATCACGGCAACCTGGTCGCGGCAGGCAACGCCGAGCCGCTGCAAGAACAGGACAAGGTGATCGGCATGGTCGAGAAACGACTGGGCCAGAAGCTCGCCATCCCCGCCGACGTCAGGGGATTTCAGCGCGAGCAGTGCCACCTGTGCCCGGTCGGAAGTGAGGACGTTCCGCACATTGCTTACCGCCAGGGCAACCGCGCCATGTCGCTTTTCGTGGTATCGCAGCGCGATTTGAAAATGCCGATTTCCCCAGGCTCTTTGTATATTACCCGTTTCGCCGACGAAAATCTGGTCGCCTGGCGCAGCGGCGACGCGGTGTTTCTGCTGATCTCCCGCGAGCCGCAGGACACGCTGGCCGGCCTCGCCGCCGCTTTTCCCCATTGAGCGCCTCGCTGCTGCAACGCTGGAAGGCCGAGGGGCACGTCCGCCGCGTCGCCCGTTTCGTGGAGGAGGGGAATTTCACACGCGCCGAGAGCGAGATGCAGGCCGCGATGGCCCTGGCGCCCGACGAACCGGGGACAATCATACAGGCGGCGCTCCTCCACATCGACGCCGGCCGCGCCGAGGAAGCCATTCCGCTGCTGGAGCACATCCACGAGCGCGAGCCGGGCAACCCCGCCGTGCCGGTGTTCCTGGGGCTCGCCTGGGCCGACACCGGAGAAAACGACCGGGCTCGCGCGGCGCTGCGCGAAGCCATCAAAATGCAGAAAGAAAATCGGGTGGCCCGCGGGCTGCTGGCCATGATCTCGATGCGTGAGGGCGCGACGCAGCGCGCGCTCAAGATACTCGACGCGGCCGGCATTGAAGCCACCGGACGCCTGGTGGGCCGCTTGATGGTGGAAGTGGAGCGCACGCTGCTGCGCCTGGAGGGACACGTGTCGGCGCCCGATGGCGGTGTTTCGTTGAAGGCCCCGCCCTCGCCGGCTCGGGAGGTTCCGCCCGTCGAAGAGGAGGCCCCGCCCGTGGAAGAGGAGGCCCCGCCCGTGGAAGAACCCGCGCCAGCACCACGGACCGGCCTTCTGGCAAGCCTGAGCGCCGCTTCGCTGGCCGCGCGATCCCGTGCCGGGCGCGCGGAAAAAGCGATCCTGAAGGGGGATTTCGCGGCGGCGGAAACTCATGCCAGGGAGGCGCTGGCCCGCCAGGGCGACGTTGGGCGGGGGCATTATTTTCTGGGCGTGGCCTTGCTCGGGCAAAAAAGGCCGGCCCTGGCGCTGCCGGAGTTCCTGGCGTCGGCGGAAATTGACGGATCCACGCCGGATATCTTGTACGCGCTGGGCTGCTGCTACCAGGAGCTGGCCCGCTACGACGAAGCGCGCGACGCGCTCCATCGCATGCTGGCCGCGTTCGCGAAAGACGCCGCGGCGCACTACACGCTGGGCCAGATCGATCTTGTGGAGAACAATGACGCGGACGCGCGCCGCCATTTCGAGCGCGCGGCGTTCCTGGATTTTCTGCTGATTCGCGAGCGGATGGACCGCTTGCGCAAGGCGGTCGCTTCTGCGCCGGGGTACAACTGCCCGGGGGAGCGGCCTGTTGAGGAAGATTAGCTCGCCACGGCCACTTCTGTCGCCTCGCAAGGGCTCCTCCCCCCGCGCGCAGAAGGACCGCGCGTGTCAGACGATCTTCCCCGGCGATTAAGCTTCTTTGATGCGTCCACCATCGTGGTGGGCAGCATGATCGGCTCCGGAATCTTCCTGAAGGCCAGCGGCATCGCGCAGAAGCTGGCCGATCCGTGGATCATCCTGGTGGTGTGGGCCGTCTCCGGCGCGCTTACCCTGTTCGGCGCGCTGGCCATGGCCGAGCTGGGCGCCATGTACCCGCGCGCGGGCGGCCTGTACGTCTACCTGCACGACGCCTACGGGCCGTTCGTGGCGTTTCTCTTCGGCTGGTGCCTGCTGGCGATTCTGCAGACTGGATCCATCGCCGGACTTGCCGTGGGCGTGACGCGGGCGATTGCCGCCCAGGTGACCGTGTCGCCGGACGTCGAGCCGATCATTTCCGTTTTCCTGATCGTGCTGTTTTCCGCCGTCAACTTGATGAGCGTGCGGACCGGCGCCGGGCTGCAGAATTTTTTCACCGTCTGCAAGACAGTCGGGATTTTATTGTTGATCGCCGGCGGCGTGTTCCTGGCGCGCGGATCTCTGGCAAATCTCACCGCGCATGCCACGCCGACGGTGGAGATGTCCACGGTGAGCGCTTTCGGTGCCTGCATGCTGGCCGCCCTGTGGGCCTACGACGGGTGGATCAACGTGACGTTCATGGCGGGCGAAGTCCAGGAGCCGCAGCGCAATCTTCCCCGCGCCCTGGCGGCCGGCACCTTGTTCGTCATCGGAGTGTACGTGGCAACCAATGCGGCGTACCATTTCGTGCTGCCCGTCGAGGCAATCGGGCAGGCGAAGAACGTCTCGCGCGAGGTCGCCGCGGCCTTCCTGGGCGCGTCGGGCGCGGTGGTGATGACCATCATCGTGATGCTCTCCTCGAGCGGCACCTTGAATTCGTCGGTAATGACCGGCCCGCGCGTGTATTACGCGATGGCGAAGGACGGCCTGTTTTTCCCGTCGGTGGCGGCGGTGCACGAGCGATTCCTCACCCCGCACGTCGCCATCATCGTGCAGGCCGTCTGGTCGATGCTGCTGCTGATCCGCTGGAAGACGTTCGACGCGCTGACCGACAACGTGGTGTTCATTTTCTGGATATTCTACGCGCTGGGGGCCGGCGCGGTGATCATCATGCGGCGCCGCTTCCCGGACGCAGAGCGCCCCTACAAGACGCCGGGCTATCCGTTCGTGCCGATCATTTTCATCCTGGGCGCGTTGTTCTTGATCATCAACACCATCGTCGTGTCCACCCAGGAGTCGCGCGAGGCTGTGTACCTGCTGATCATCGGCGCGGTGCTCTACCCATTCTTCCGCAGCCGATATGTCGCCCGGCAGTAGCCGTGCTGGCCTTGCCCTGGGAGTCCTTGCGGTAGCCTGCGCGGCAATCCTCATTCGGCAGGCGCACACCCCGCCGCTCGCCACCGCGGCCTGGCGCCTCGACCTTGCCGCGGCCGGTTTCGTGCTCATCGCCCTGCTCCGGGGAAATTTCGAATGGCCTCGATCCCGCCGAGTGCAAGCACAGATCGTCGGGGCCGGAGTTTTCCTGGGCCTGCACTTCGCCACCTGGATCTCTTCCCTGGCCTACACCACGGTCGCGGCCTCAGTGCTGCTGGTGACGACCAATCCCATTTTCGTGGGCCTCGGCTCCGCGCTGCTCCTGCAAGAGCCGGTGAGCCGCCGCCTGTGGGCCGGCATCGCGCTTTCCACGGTCGGCGGCGTCCTGGTGGCGCTGGGCGCGCCGGCCAACCCGTCAACCGCGCCGGCGCCCGCGCTGGGTAACGCGCTGGCGCTGGCCGGCGCGGTGTTCGGCTCGGCGTACATCCTCATCGGACGCAACGCGCGCGCCCAGCTCGACAATCTGGCCTACGTCACCCCGCTCTATCTGGTGGCGGCCATTTTTCTCACCGTGCTTGCGCTGGCCACCGGTACTCCGATGACCGGCTTCACTTCAACGCAGTGGATGTGGCTTGCGCTGATCGCCGCCATCCCCCAGGGAATCGGACACACCATGATCAACTGGTCGCTGCGCTACCTGTCGTCGGCCCAGGTCGCGGTGGCCATCCTGGGCGAGCCGGTGGGCGCCGTGATCCTCGCCTGGCTGGTCCTGGGAGAGGCAGCCGCCCTGATGCAGGTCGTGGGCGGGCTGCTGGTCCTGGTCGGAGTGGGCATCTCCTCGCGAGGATGAACCGCTCACCGGGGGGAATGCATGCCGCATGACCGACAAAGAGTACCACGACCTTTCCCAGGAGACGCTGAAACGCATCGCCAGAGCGTTCGACGACGAAGACCCGGACGAGGTCGAAGCGGAGACCATCCCCGGTGTCGTCACGCTGATTTTCGGCGACGGCAAGCGCTTCATCCTCAACCGCCAGCCCGCGGTCCAACAGTTGTGGCTGGCGGCCGGAGCGAGCGCCTGGCACTTCAAGTACGACTTAGAGCGGATTTCCTGGCAGGGGGACAAGGGCGAGGGCGATCTTTATGACGTCCTCACCCGGGTAGTCACCGACAAACTCGGCCGCCCGATCACGCTTTAGCGACTAAACTAAAGCATCTATCTGATAGAGCGCGATCCCGCAGGCCACCGCCACGTTGAGGCTGTTCTTCGTGCCGCGCATCTCGATGTCGCACGATACGTCGCAGGCAGCCAGCACTTCGGGCGCCACGCCGCCTTCCTCGTTGCCCACGACGAGCCCGATGGGCCCCTCCCAGGCGACGCTTCGCAGCGCCACGGCGTCCGCGGTGCGCTCCAGCGCGACGATGCGCGCGCCCGCGGCGCGAAGCGCGTCCAGCGCCTCGAAGGGGTGGGGATGGTAGCTCCACGGCACGCTGTCCTCCGCGCCCAGCGCCGTGCGATGGATGTCGCGGTGGGGCGGAATTCCGGTGATGCCGCACAGGTACAGGTGCGCGGTGCCCAGGCAGTCCGCGCTGCGGAACATGCTGCCCACGTTCCACAGGCTGCGCACATCGTCGAGAACCAGCACCACCCGTCCCCGACCCTGGAGCCGCGCTCCCGCCTGCTTCTGGCGTGCAAGCAGCGCCGCCTCGTGACGCACCAGACGTACGCGCACCGAGCGGCCGCAGGCCGGGCAATCCGCCTGGCGGGCGCGCGCCGAAGCCGCGAACGTCCGCGCGCAGGCCGGGTAAGGACAACGAGCAGTCTCCACGGGGCGGCGTTTCGCGATCCGACCGGTGTTAACATTCTCGTAACAGAATCTACATTGGACCCTAAAGGTCGGCGTGATATCATAGGAAAGCGTTGGGGAAAAGTGGCCATGCCCTGGCCATCAGGTCACTTCCAAGACCACAAGACAGCAACGCGTCGGAAGGAAGCATTGATGCGGATCGAAGGGCAGGGAGCGGAAACCGGCCTCCGGGTGTTCCCCGGTGCCGAGCGCGGCGAAACCAGCGACGCGTCGCCCGCAATGCCAACGGATCGCGCGGAGCTCTCGATCGCTGGCGGCGGCTTTGACGCCGCCCTGCCGGGCCGCGCCGGGAAAGTCTCCCCGTACATCATCATGCCGCCTTCGGGGAAGAAAGAGAAGGTCACCCGCGAGCAGCTCCAGAACGACCTCGCGAAAAAGGGCAACTTCAACGTCGCGTTCAAGGACGAGATTCCGCTGCTGGGCGGCATCACCGCGACGCTCGACGACAAGGCCAGGGCCGCCCTCCAGGGAATGGGCTATCGGCTCATCTCCGACGAAACCGTCCGCTTCATTCTTCCGCAGCCCAGCGAGAAGCAGCGTCAGGCCACCCACTTCGACGACGAGAGTCCGGTTGAAGAGCCGGCGCCCGGCGCGATCATGCGGCCCCAGCTCGAGGAGCCGCGCTTCCAGTCCCCGCTCACCCAGAAGTACACCGGGCGCGGCGTCACCATCGCCGTCGTCGACACCGGGATTTATCCGCACCCCGACTTCAACGTCCCGAACAACCGCATCCTGGCGTTCAAGGACTTCGTCAACGGCCGCACCATCCCGTACGACGACAACGGGCACGGCACCCACGTGGCCGGCGACGCGGCCGGCAACGGCTTCATGTCCAACGGCCTGTACCGCGGCCCGGCGCCCGACGCCAATCTCGTCGGCGTGAAGGTGCTCAACCAGAACGGCGGCGGCCGCACCTCCGACATCCTCAAGGGCATCAACTGGGTGGTGGAGAACCGCGAGCGTTACAACATCCGCGTGATGAACCTGTCGCTCGGCAACCACGCCACCTCCGACCCGGAGAACGATCCCATCTTCAAGGCCGTGGAGCGCGCGGTCGAGGTGGGCATCACCGTGGTGACCGCGGCCGGCAACGAAGGCCCGGACAAGAATTCCATCAGCAGCCCCGGGGACAATCCGCTGGTGATCACGGTCGGCGCGGTCGACGACAACAACACGCCCGACCCCTCCGACGACCGCATCCCCGACTTCTCGTCGCGCGGTCCCACGCTGGTCGGCGTGCCCAAGCCCGACCTCGTGGCGCCCGGCGAGGCGATCATCGGGCCCAACGCGCCGGTCACCCCGACCGAGCAACAGGCCAAGAAGTACGACCAGATCAACCAGACCCTGCAATGGCTGCGCGGCATGGACGACAACTCGCTGCGCCAGGTCCCCAACGAGACGCTGCGGCTGGTCGGACTGACCGATGATACCATCGAGAAGATCAAGTCGTCGCCGATGTCCGCGCGGATGGAGATCGAGCGCCTCATCCAGGCGACGGATCGCCTGCCGCTGATCGAGACTTCTTACGTGGGAGCGCCCGGCACGTCGATGGCCACGCCCATCGTCAGCGGCATCATCGCCGAGATGCTGGAAGCCAATCCCAGGCTGACGCCGGCCCAGGTCAAGCAGATTCTCAAGTCGACCGCCAACCCGCTGCCCCGCTACGGCATCAACACCCAGGGCGCGGGGATGATCAACCCGCACGACGCCATCAACCGCTCGCTCCAGGAACGCGCCGAGGGCTATCAGGCGTCCATCTACGACTACGTGCCGGAGAGCAAAGCGACCGTCTAGCTCGCCAGACGTCCTCGCGGGGATCGCGCTGCCGATCACTCTGGTCGTCATTGCGCCCAAAGAAGGTCAAATTGATCGGCAGCGGTTTTGCTTTGAGGTCAGCGACCCATGCTGCGGACGTTCTTGATCTGGGTTCCCGGATAATAATGCGCGAGAATCTCCCGGTAATCGAAGCCCTGCGCGCCCATGCCGCGGGCGCCCCACTGGCAGAGGCCCACTCCGTGGCCCCAGCCGCGGCCGGTAAACTTAAGGACGACCGGCATTTTCTTGACGTGGATCTCTTTTTTTATCTCCTTGACTTCGCGCGCGGTGGTGCGCTCCTTGCGGCGCCGCACGGTAAGCTGGGTCACCACGACGTCGCGCTCGACGCCGAGCACTGACAGCCCGGGCCGCATCGCGAAGGTGCGCATCAGGCCGGCGTCGGTGGCGGCAAAGGCGTATCCCGCGCGGTTTTTCTCCAGATTCCCGCTCGCCGAGATTACGTAGAAAGAATCCTCTGGTTTTACCGTGTGATTTACCGGGTTGGTTTCCTCCATCCCCACCTCGATGGATTCGGGGACGTGATACACCTCGGTTTTCTGGAGTTTCTTCCACTCGTCGCGGGTCGTGGTGAACGTGACCGGGATGCTGCGCGTGACCGCGATGTCGAAGCGCGTGCTGCGCAGCTCGCGATAGCCCAGCAAGCGGCGCAATTCCACGCCGGGCAGCACCTGGCGGCCCCCCGAGTGCACCACGGTGAATTCCTCAACGCGCCCCGACCCGCTGCGCTTGGAGGCGTGCACCGCGAGCACCGGCCCGATGCTGGCCCCGCTGCGCGAGAGGATGCGGCGCAGCTCGGCCACGGTGTAGGTCTGTCCCCACTGCTGGTAGGGGGAGTTCGCGCAATACGGATCCTTGACGCCCTTCAGGAACGGCGCGTTGTTCTCCCCGAACGCCACGGCGACGTCCTCGGTGTGCCCGCCGCAGGAGGCGGAAAAGTAGGCCTTCACGACCTGTCCCTGCCAGGTGAGCACCTCGCCGCGGGTGGCCTGCACGGCGCGGATGATGGCGGGCACCTCGCCCTGCACGCCCTCGTAGACTTGATCCCGGTCGGTGGCCACGACGTCCCACTGGGCGTCAGTGCGCATGGCCATCTTGTTGAGCGCGTAGGAGCGCGCCGCCACGGCCTGCGCCCTGAGCGTTTCGTCGGGCCATGAGGCGGGGACCTCGCCGGCGAGCACTCCCATGATATAGGCGTCGATGTCCACGTAATTGACCACGGTGAGGCCGTCGCCGCCCCGGATGAGGACGAGGTCCCCGCGGTACTCGCGGCCGTTCAGGCGCAGCGGTCCCTGCCCGTCGGCGGGATGCACGGTGAGGGCCGGGGCGCTCACCCGGACGCCGCCCAGGTCGATCCCGTCGGCGGCTGGCCGCGCGGCGAACGAAGACGGAAGCCGCTGGTTCCCGGCATCGGTGCGCAGCACCAGTCCGCTGTCGCAGGAGATGGCGCACGACGACACGTCAAACAGCAGGCCGACGCGGACCAGGGAAAGATCCTGGGCCCAGACGGCCTGCAGCGTCACGAGAAGTATGACGATTGGGAAGAGAGGCTTAACCACGCGCATCATGTAGGATCTCCCTTTGGTTCGGGGCGCTCATGTCGGCTTCCTGTGCGGAGTTCTGGCGGGAGGCCGCATCCTGTATGAGGTGAAGGAATCCCCAAGGATGCGCACGAAACCGTCCCCGCCGCGCTCCGTCGAGGCTTTTTCGCTTTATCCGACGGGGGCCCATACGGGACTGGAGCGTGCGACCAGCACGCGGTAAAACGCTGGAAGCAGGCCGTTAGAACGATGGTGGCGTCGGCTGTGCCGACCCCTGACTTATGGGAGCAGCGAATGACGAAGGCCAACCTCGACGTGACCCTTGAGAAGCTGAAGGAGCGGGTGGCTTCCGTTCCGGAGGACGTCACGTCCCGCTACGAGCTGGGGATCGCGTACGCGCAGCGGGGCGAGCTGGGGCTGGCCTGCAAGGAGTGGCGGCGGGTGCTGGAGCAAGACTCCACCAACGCCAACGCCCGCTACTTCCTGGGGCGCGCGCTGCTCTCGCAGGGACACGTCGAAGAGGCCATCGCCGAGTACCACAATGCCATAGACGCGAACGACCGCGACTTTTACGCCTACAACAACCTGGGCTACATTTTCGCCGATCAGTCCCGCTACGACGACGCCATCGCGATGCTGAAGAAAGCCATCGAAATCAATCCGGCGTACGGGCAGGCGCATTACAACCTGGGCCTCATCTTCTCGCGCCTGGGACGTATCGACGAGGCCATCCAGGAATACAAATCCGCCCTCGAGTGCGACGGCAAGGACGTGTACGCGCACAACAACCTGGGGCTCCTGTACGCCCGCAAGAACCGCCTGGAGGAAGCGCTCGCCGAGTTCCGACACGCGCTGGCCGCGGATCCCGACGACCTGTACGCGCACAACAACCTGGGCAAGGTCTACGAGCGCATGGAGCGGGTCGACGACGCCCGCCGCGAGTTCGAGTCCGCCCTCGCGGTGGAGCCGAAGGACGCCTACGCGCGCAACAACCTGGGCCGCATCCTCGCCAAGCAGAACCGCTTCGAAGAAGCCATGGTGCAGTTCCGCAAGGTGCTCGAATACAATCCCAAGGACCCGGTGGCGCACCACAACCTGGGGCAGATCTTCGCCCAGCAAGGTCAGTGGGAGCAGGCGGTCGACGAGTACCTCAAGGCGCTCGCCCTCAATCCCCGCGACACCTACACGCGCAACAACCTGGGTCGCGCCTACCTCTCGCTGAGCCGCCTGGAAGAAGCCGAGACCGAGTTCCGCTTTTCCTTGAGCATCAACCCGCACGACACCTTCGCGCACAACAACCTGGGGCTCTGCCTGGTGCGCCGCGGCCGCATGGGCGAGGCCATCTCCCAGTTGAAGCGCACCCTGGAAATCGACCCCAACAACGTGCTGGCCCACAACAACCTGGGTTTCGCGCTCATCTCGCTGGAGAAGTTCGACGAAGCCATCGACGAGTTCCAGCGCGTGCTGACGCTGGACAACAGCGACGTCTACGCCATCACCAACCTGGGCCTCGCCTACTCGCGACTGGGGAACCTGGACGCCGCGGTGGCGCACTACCGCCGCGCGCTCTCCATCAAGGCCGACGACCTGTACGCGCTCAACTACCTGGGACTGGCATACATTTCCCTGGACCGCCACGCCGAGGCCATCGACTGCCTGCGGCGCGCGCTCCAGGTCGATCGCACCGACCCGTACACCTACAACAACCTGGGCCTGACGTACACCTCCTTCGCGTCGGCTGCGGGCGTCGACGACGACGCGCGCAAGACGTACCTCGACGAGGCCGCGCGCGCGTTCGAGCAGGTCATCCGGCTGGATCCGCGCGACATCTACTCGCACAACAACCTGGGGATCGTCTACGCGCGTCAGGGCCGCCTCGACCGCGCCATGGACGAATGGATGCGCGCGCTGGAAATCAATCCGCAGTATGCGGAGGCGCACTTCAACCTGGGGCTCGCGTATTCCGAAAACCAGGATTTCGCGGAAGCCGCCAACGAGTACGAGCAGGCCATCAAGCTCGACGAAAACCTGCTACCCGCGCAGGCCAACCTGGGCCTCGTGTACCAGAAGCTGGGCAAGCGCGAAAAGGCCGTGTTCCAGCTGCAGCGCGCCCGCAACCTCGCCCAGCGCATGGGACGCGACCGCTACGTGGATATGCTCGACCAGGTGATCGAGCAGGTGAAGTCCGAGACGGTGGAAATGCCGGCCGTCACCGCGAAGCCGCGCAAGGCGGCCGCGAAGGAGGCCGCCGCGGCTCCTGGGAAGGCCCCCGCTGAGAAGGCCTCCGCAAAAAAGGCCGCAACGAAAAAGGCCGCTGCCAGGATAGCCGCCGCGCCGAAAGAGGCGGCCGTTAAGGAGAAGCCGTCAGCGCCCGCGAAGAAGGCCGCCGCCAAGACGGCCGCGGTCAAGGAAGAGCCCGCGCCGAAGAAGAAAGCCACGTTTAAAAAGTAGTCGGCGCCATTCCAGAAAGTAGTTTTACCCGCGCGGCCGAGCGTCGTCGGGAATCAGCCCTTGACCGCGCCCGCCGTCAGCCCGGAAATGATGCGCTTCTGGAAGAGAAACACCACCACCACCAGGGGCAGCGTGACCAGTGTGGCTGCGGCGAAAATCGTGCCCCACGGGGTTTCGAACTGGCCGGGGTACATGGTGATGCCGACCGGGACCGTGCGCATTTTGGGCGCCGTCACGAACACCAGCGAGAACAAGAATTCATTCCACGCGCCGATGAACACCAGGATGGCGCTGGTGAACACGCCCGGCGCGGCCAGCGGCAGGATGATCTTGTGGAACGCCTGGAAGCGGGTGCAGCCGTCCACCCGCGCCGACTCTTCGAGATCGCGGGGCAGCTCGCGGAAGAAGCTGGTCAGCGTCCAGATGGTCAGCGGCAAGCCGAACGCCGTGTACGGCAATATCAGCGACCAGTAACTGTTCAGGAGCCCGGACGATTTCAGCATCAAGAACAGCGGGCTGACCACCGCGATGGGTGGAAACATGGATACCGCCAGAATCAACGCCAGCACCGCGTCGCGTCCGGGGAAGGTCAGTCGGGCCACCGCGTAGCCGCACAGGGAGCCAATCAAGAGGCAGAATATCGTCGTCGAAGTCGCCACAATGGCGCTGTTGAGCAGGTAGCGGCCGAACGGTTGGGCGTCGTTCACCCGTCGGTAGTTCGTCCAGATGTCGTACGCCTTTGGCGGCTCGGCGCTGATTAAACCGAACCCCAGCGACTCAAACCCTTGCTCCATGGCGGCCATGGTCGTCTGCTTCTTATCGAAGTTGATTTCCACCGTCCCCGGATTGTTGGTAAAATCCACCGAGTACTGAATGACACCCTTGTTTGCCCCCAGCAGGTTGCTGAGCACCTTGTTGGCTTCCGCCGGATCCGCGGCCGCCGCGCCGTCAGCCTTGAGCACGAATTTCGTGCTGTCCACCCAGAAGCTCTGCGGAATCAAGCCCGGGAATTGATTGCGAAACACCTCGCCGGGCGCCTTCAGCGAGGTGACCACGATCCAGTAGAAGGGAAACAGCATCCCGAACAGCGCGAGCGCTACCAGCAGATAGAACAGAACCTTCTCGCCTCGCTGGCTCATTGGCTCGTCTTCGCCCCCAGCACCTTGATGAAGATGAACGAGATGAACAGCACGCACAGGAACGTGACCACGGAGAGCGCCGAGCCCATCCCGAAGTCGAACTCTCGGAACAGTTTTATATAGGTGAGGAACGAGAGCGACTCCGTGCTGTTGCCGGGGCCCCCGCTGGTCAGCACGAAAATCAAGTCGAAAATACGGAAGGCGTCGAGCATGCGGAAAAGCAGGGCCACCAGGATGGTGGGCTTGAGCAGCGGCAGCGTGATGCGAAAGAACGCGCCCACCGGTCCGGCCCCGTCGATGCGCCCCGCCTCGTAGACATCCGACGAAATAGTCTGCATGCCGGCCAGAATCAACAGCGCCATGAACGGCGTCGTCTTCCAGACGTCGGCGATGATGACCGAAACCAGCCCGAGCTGCGTGGAGCCCAGCCAGTCGCGCGGCTCCATCCCCATGGATTGCAGCGTCCAGTTCAAGATGCCGAACTGGTAGTCATAGATGAATTGCCACATCAGCGCGGAGACCACCGTGGTGAAGGCCCACGGCACCAGGACCGCCGAGCGCACCGCGCCGCGCCCGAAGAATTCCTTGTTTAAAATGAGCGCCAGCACCATGCCCAGGATCAGCTCGAAGG
>Ga0194128_10005612_pt1 | contig 17437 bp, 15 predicted proteins | sample TA2KigCa65mmetaG_FD_148650 | JGI IMG/M metagenome (GOLD analysis project Ga0194128, IMG submission 148650) | Freshwater microbial communities from Lake Tanganyika, Tanzania - TA2015037 Kigoma Deep Cast 65m | ecosystem: Environmental > Aquatic > Freshwater > Lake | place: Tanzania: Lake...
CGGCAGCCGCGCGAAACGCCGCCTCGCCGGGCGCGGCGCCGACGAGCACCGCTTCCGCGGCGGAGACCCGCACCGGGCGTTCGGTTGCGGCGCTCACCGCCACGCGCGCCTCGGCAATCCGTCCTCCGGCCGGGCGATACCAGACCGCGACCCCGACGGTCGGCCAGTCGTCGGCCGACAGCGCCGTGAACTTCTCGTACCACGAGCGCGCGTCGGCTGGCTGCGCGGGCACGTGCGCCTCGGCGATCAGCTCGTCGGCGGCGATCGCCGTCTGGTAGTAGCCGAGCACGAGGTCGCCGACGTCGATCCAGCGCTCGCCGCGGCGGCTCACCGCGCGCACGCGGGCGCCCAGCACCATCAGCACCGGCGGCAGATCCATGTGCGGGTCGCCGTGGGCGAGATGGCCGCCGAGCGTGGCGACGTTGCGGATGCGGACGTTCGAGAGCGTGGCGAGCGCGCGGCTCATGACGGGCGCGGCGGCGCGCGCGGCCGCCGACTGCTCGAGCTCGGTCAAGGTGGTCAGTGCGCCGAGGCGCAGGCCGCCGGCGTCCGTGCGCACGCCGCGCAGGGCGCCGTCGAGCCGGCGGAGGCTCACGAGGCGCGTGGGCTGGAAGAGGCGCGCCTTCATCATCGGGAGGAGCGCCGTGGCGCCCGCGATCGCGCGGACGCCGGGGTCGCCCGGGTCGAGCAGCGCGACCGCCTCGTCCGGCGTCGCCGGTTCGAGCAGCTCGAAGCTTTTCACGCGGGGCGTCCCGTGGGCTGGGATTCGAGCGCGTGCTTGAGGTTCGCGCCGAACTCGCGCGCGAGCTGCGCGCTCGTGGACCGGAAGACCGGCTGGCCGAGGCCGCCCAGCTTGCCGGTGAGCGCGATGTCGGTGGCGTACCGGATCGTCGTGCGCCGGGCGTCGGCTTCGGCGAGCTCCACGAGCGCGGTGGCCGACACGTGGCCGCCCAGGCCGACCGCGTCGCCGGCGATGGCCGCCTCGATCGTCGAGGGCGCCTCGAGGCGCACGATCTCGATCGCCACGGTGAAGCTGACCGTCATGAAGGCGACGCGGCTCGTGAGCACGGCCGCGTACCGGTTCGGGCCGATCTCGCGCACGTCGCGGCAGCCGGGGATGCAGGCGGCCAGGCGGTGGGGATCCTGCAGAAAGGCGAACGCCGCGTCACGCGGCACGTCGGCGGTGATCTCTCCCGATGTCTGCAGGGGCATGCGCTCCAGGTCCGGCTGAAGCCGGACGCTACGTGTGTCCTTCTGGTCCGGCTGAAGCCGGACGCCACGTACGTCGATCCGCCGGAAATCGTACATCATGAGCGCATGTCTACACACGTGGGCGACGCGCTGCCCGACGATCTCTTCGCGGCCCTCGGCGGAGGCGACCTCGCGGCCTGCGCCGATCGCGTCGTCGTCGTGTCGACGGTCGACGAGGGGGGCTTCGCGCATCCGGCGCTCCTGAGCTACTTCGAGGTCGTGGCGCTCGATCGCCGCACCATCCGGCTGGCGACGTACGCCGACAGCCGGACGACGCGGCACGCCGTTCGCGAGGGGCGGGTGACGCTCATCGTCGTCGACGCCGACCTCGTCTACTACGTGAAGGGCGCGGTGCGGCAGCTCGCCGCGTCGATGCGCGCCACGCCGTACAACGCGAAGCTCGACGTGCAGGTCCAGCACGTGCTGCGCGACGCGCCCGACCCGGTGCGGGAGCCGGGCGCGCACATCGCGAGCGGGATCCGCTACGTCAACCCGCAGCGCGCCGCGGAGCTCGCGCGCGCCGAGCAGGTGATCGCCGAGCTACGACTGTGAGATCGGCTCGTGCGCAGTCGTCTTGACGGTGAGCCGATTGACGAGGTGCACGCCGACGGCCGTCGCGACGATCACGACGAGCGCCACCGTCAGCGACCACATCACGCTGCCGAGGCTGCCCACGAGGAGGAGGCCGCTGTAGTACATGCACAGGAACGGGATGAGATAGCCGGCCAGCCCGAGCCGGAAGGCGAGCCATCCCGTGCGGCCGATGTCCGACCCCGAAATGGCGGCGGCCGCGTACGCCGCCAGCGCGACCGGCGGCGTGATCGCGCCCATCGAGCTGAAGAAGAAGATGAAGAAGTGCGCCGCCATCGGCTCGAAGCCGGCCGTGGTCATCGCCGGCACGCTGAGGCCGGCCAGCACCAGGTAGACTGCCGTCGGCGGAATCGCCATGCCGAGCAGGATCGCCGTCGTCATGATGAGCGCGAGCAGCACGAGCGGCTGGCCCTGCGCCAGGTTCGTGAGCGTGGCCGAGAGCGTGAACCCGATCCCGGTCAGGTTGATGATGCCGACGATGATGCCGGCGGCGGCGCAGGCGACGGCGATGGCCACGACGCCGCGCGCGCCGTCCTCGAGCGCGGTCAGGAGGCGGGTGAGCCCGACGCGCGTGTGCGCGCGGAGGAGCGAGCACGCCAGCGTCAGCACGATCGACCAGAACGCCGCCTGCATCAGGCTGCGGCCCGTGTAGATCAGTCCGACCAGCGCGATGACCGGCGGCGCCATGTGGCCGTACCGCACGAGCGTCTGCCCGACGCGCGGCAGCGGCGCGTCGCGGTCCGGCGCCAGGCCGCGCTCGAGCGCCCACAGGTAGACGGTTGCCACGAGCGCCAGATAGAAGAGCGCCGCGGGCAGGATGGCGGCCTTGGCCACCTCGCTGTACGGCACCTGCAGGTATTCGGCGATGAGGAACGCGCCCGCGCCCATGAGCGGCGGCGTGAACATCGACGCGGTGGAGGCGACGGCGACCGTCGCCCCGGCGAACTCCTTGCCAAAGCCCGACCGCGTCATCAGCGGAATCGTGAAGTTGCCGACCGTCACCACGCACGCGACCGGCGACCCCGAGATCATCCCCATCAACCCGCTCGAGGCGACCGCGCCGATGGCCGGACCGCCGCGGAGCCGCCCCGTGAGCGCGAGCGCCAGATCCATGAACCAGCGATCGCCACCCGACTGCGACAGCAGCGCCCCGAAGAGCACGAACATGATCACGAAGGTCGCCGAGATCTCGATCGGCAGGCCATAGATGCCGCTGCTGCCGAGGTACAGCGACCCCACCAGCCGCGACAGGTCGTAGCCGCGGTGCGCGAAGAGGCCGCTGAGGTGCTGGCCGAGCAGCGCGTACGCGAGCGCCGCGACGACCATCAGGACCAGGAACCAGCCGACGACCCGCCGCGTCGCTTCCAGCACGAGCGCGATCATCACGACGCCCGCGACGAGCTCGGCGGTCGTGACGAGGCCGGTGCGGGCGATGTAGGCGGGGTAGTCGAGGATCACGAAGATCGTCGAGGCGCCGAGCACGGCGGCGAGCACCCAGTCCGCCGCGCGGATCCGCGCACCGGGGGTTGCCGGCCGGCCGGCCGTCAGGAGCGCCACGGCCCCCATGAGCCCCCAGTGCACCATCCGGTTGTATTCGGGGGCGAGATCGGTCGTCGCGTTCGCATAGAGCGCGAAGACGGACGTGGCGACGAGGAGGGTGCGAATCAATGGAGTCCTCACTCTATACCAGGGGGTGAACGCCTCCCGCCGCGGCGGAAGACCGCCTGAAAACCGGTCGAGAAGGACCCTTTCAGCAAATCTTCAGGTTATGTCACGATCCTGACGGCGCTACCGTCATGCGCATCCTGCTCGTCGACGACGACCTGGGCGCGGTCGACGAGACCAGTTGGATTGAAGGAGGCACAACCGTGATGAGACGCGTCTTGTTCGGGGCCCTGTTCCTGCTGGTGTGTGGCGTGCTGATCTCGCAGGGCGTCACGGTGACGGCACAGAACACGACGGGAACGCGTGCGAAGATCCTGAAGAAGGCTGGAATCGAGAAAGGATTGGCAAGAGGTGCGACAGGAGCCCAAGGGATTCTTGCGGGGCAGACCGTTCCCGTCGGTGAGGGGCTTGTCGTTCGACGCCGCCTGGCGGGCCCGAACAATGCCAGCCTCCACAGCACCGTGACCGACGGCGAACACATGACCGAGGTCATGGTGATCACCGAGGGCTCGGGGACGATCATGCTCGGCGGGACCTATGTCGATCAGACCGCCGAGTATGGCAAGAAGGATCGCTCGAAGGGGCTCACGGGCGGGTTGACCTACGAGGTCGCCGCCGGATCCGTCATCGTGGTACCGCCCGGCGTGCCTCACTGGTTCTCGAAGATCAACGGTCACGTGACGATGGTCGAGGTGCGGTATCCGGTCAGCGCGCCCTTGGAAGTCCTGTCGAAGGCTGACGTCGCCAGGCGGTACTCGGCGGCCACCTGGGGGATCGGGGGCCAAGCGCATTCGATCATTCCCGCCTCGAAACCGACGAACGCGAACAGCGTCGTCGTCCGGCACCGCGAGAAGAACCGCCCCAACGACGCCAGCATCCACAGCGGCGACACCGATGGTGTGAACGCCACGGAGGTCATGATTGTCCTCGAGGGCGGTGGCACCTTCATGACGAATGGCACCTTCAACGACCCGGCGCCGGACTACAGAAAGAAGGATCGCACCAAGGGAATCACCGGCGGGGTGGTGAGCGAGGTCCAGGCGGGGGACATTCTCGTGTACCCTCCCGGTACCTCTCACTGGTTCTCGAACATCCCGGAGCAGGTGACGATGATCGAACTGCGGATTCCTGGCGACATCACCAGCGTCAAGTAGTTCGCGGAGGTCCCGGGTACCTCACGAGCGCTCGCAGCCGACGGCGGGGTGGGGTTTCGATGCCCCGCCGTGTGGTGGCGTCGATGCTGCCGCGGGCGGCCGAGCTCTACAAGCGGCGCCTGGCGACGCACGGCTACGACCAGCCGATGACACGCTGCATGCCGCACGGCGTACCCGACGCCGTGACGTCGCCGTACATGTTCAAGTTCATCCAGACGCCTGGCGTGATGGTGATCCTCTACGAAGAGTTCCACAAGTATCGCCAGATGCACGCCGACGGCCGGGCGCTGCCGGTCGATCTCGACACGGCGTAGTACGGCTACTCGATCGGCCGGCGGGAGGGGGACACGTTCGTGGTCGAGACCGTCGGCTTCAAGGAAGGGAGCTGGCTCGACAACGACGGCCATCCGCACGCCGAAGCCCTGCGCACGACCGAGCGCTTCCGCCGCATCGATTTCGGGCACATGGAGATGGCGGTCACCATCGACGCCCCGATGGCGTATTCGCGGCCGTGGACGTCGGGCACGATGCGCTTCGTCCTGCGGCCGGACACGGGGCTGCTCGAGCATCCGTGTGAGAACAACCGGGACTTGGACCGGCTGGAGCAGATCTGGAACAAACAGGCGCCGCCCGCTCCACCCCCGCTGGCCGAAGGGCGATGAACACGGACGACGCCGGCCGATCGCGCCGGCGGGCGTACCCAGGGCGTCGGTTCTCCGTTGGCTTCTACCGCGTCGCGCCCCGGGTCTCGGCTTCGGGCCACACGCCCCGCTCGCGGTAGTAGCGGATCGCGCCATCGTGGTACGGGATGAGCCCGCCCTGCGGGGCGACCTCGAGGGTGAAGCCGGCGATGGTGGGGTAGCTGCCGCGGAAGCGCTCGAGATTCTCGAACGTCGCCTTCGTGATCTGGTAGACGAGCTCCTCCGACAGATCCGCGCTCACCATGAGCCCGTTGGATGTGCCGACCACGGGCACGTCCGCGGTCACGCCCGTATACGCGCCCGCCGGGATCAGCGTCTTGAGGTAGTAGGGGTACTTCGCCACCACTGCGTCGCGCGCGGCTTCGGTCAGCGGCAGCAGGCGGAACGCGCGCGTCGCGCCGAACTCGCTGATGGCCGGGATGGGGGGCGAGACGTAGAGGACCGCGGCGTCGAGGCGTCCGTCGCCGAGCGCCGAGAGCGCCTGGTCGTACGGCAGGTAGATCGGCGTGATGTCGTCGAAGCTGAAGCCGCAGCCGGCACCAAAAATCTCGCGCAGGTTGGCCAGGCTGCCGTGCCCCGACGGCCCGACGCCGACCCGGCGTCCCTTCAGGCTGCAGATGTCGGCGAGCGGCGATCCCTCGAGCACCACCACGTTGATGCGGCCGATGTCGAGGTTGCTGAGCAGCATCCGCAGGGTCGGGAACGCCTGGGAGAACGGCGGCTCACCCTGATACCCTTGCAGCGCCGTCTTGCTGATGACGAACCCGAGGTTCGACTGACCCGTCCCGACGAGCCGCACGTTCTCTTCGGCGCCGCCGCTCACCTCGGCCACCGCCTGCACGTCCGGGACGGCCTCGTTGATGATGCTGGCGAGCGTGCCGCCGATCACGTACCAGCTCCCGCCCGGGGGCGCGGTCACGATGTTGACGACGCGGGTCGAGCCGCTGTCGCGCCCGCAGGCGGCGGCGAGGACAAGGAAGAGCAGTACGACTGGTCCGGCTGAAGCCGGACGCCACGTTCGGAGGGTCGACGCCGGACGCCACGCACGAAAGGCTGACAGCGGACGCCACGTGCGGGACCGAGGGGTGCGTGCGCGGCACATGCTCGCGCCATCTTGTCGAGGGACAGAACGCATGTCAAATACGGCGCGGCCGTGGTGGCAGGAGATCGAGCGGTACCAGTGGACCGTGCTGCTCATGACCTGGCTCGGGTTCCTCTTCGACCTCATGGACTCGACGCTCTACACCCTGGTCATGGGGCCGGCCCTCGGCGAGCTGCTCGGCGCCGACGCGTCCGTCCAGAACATCGGCTGGTACGGCGGGCTCATCTTCTCCGTCTTCCTGGTCGGCTGGGCGCTCGGCGGGATCGTCTTCGGCGTGGTGGCCGACTACCTGGGCCGCAAGCGCACGCTGATGCTCACGATCCTGATCTACGCGATCTTCACCGGCCTGGCCGCGACGGCCGGCTCGTGGTGGGAGCTCGGGGCGTACCGCTTCCTCACCGGGCTCGGCGTCGGCGGGGAGTGGGCGGCCGGCGCGGCGCTCCTGGCCGAGACCTGGCCGGAGCGGGCGCGCGCCAAGGGCGCCGCGATCCTGCAGACGTCGGCCGGCATGGGCTACTTCGCCGCGGCGTTCATCTACCGGCTCGTCGGCGGCATCAGCTGGCGCCTCGTCTTCCTGGTCGGCGCGCTGCCGGCGCTGCTCGTGCTCGCGATTCGCAAGACGATGAAGGAATCCGACCGGTGGCTGCACGCCCGCACCCTCGCACCCTCGGACGCACCCTCGCACCCTCGCACCTTCACCCTCGCCGCGATCTTCCACCGTGACCTGCGGCGCGACACGATCGTCGGATCGATGCTGGCGAGCGTCGCCAACTTCGGCTTCTGGGGCGTCTCCGCGTGGGTGCCGGCGCTCATCCAGAACCGGCTCGCCGAGGCGTCATCGCTCGCGCCGGGCCAGAGCGTCAGCGCCTACGTGAGCACCGCCATCATGATCCTGACGCTCGGCTCGCTGCCGGGCTACTTCGTGGTCGGCGCCCTGGCCGACCGCTGGGGCCGCCGGCCGGCGTTTCTGGTCTTCTTCGTCGGCGCCGCCCTCTCCGCGCCGCTGATCTTCCTCGGCCCCTGGGCGCTCGACCAGATGCTCGTACTGCTGCCGCTCCTCGGGTTCTTCACCCTTGGCATCTATGCGGGCTTTCCGATCTACCTCCCGGAGCTGTTTCCGACGCGCCTCCGGACGACGGGCGCGGGCTTCTGCTTCAACATCGGGCGGGTGGTCTCGGCCGCCGGCCCGTTCCTGACCGGCGTCATGGTCCTCTCCACGGGGTCGTTCGAGTACGCCGTGAGCGTTCTGAGCCTGGCCTACCTGCTGGGGCCGGTCACGCTGGTGTTCGCGAGAGAAACGCGGGGGCAGGCCCTGCGCTGACCCTCCACCAGCTCGAGCATTCGGGTCCGATGCCCGGGTCCGTCCGGCAGGAGTTGCGCGCCCGGGGGTCTTGCCGTAGTATCGGCCGAGTTGTCCGACCGTTGCGCCGGTCCGCGACCATCGCCAAGGAGGTTGCATGACCTGGACGAAGCCGCAGTTCACCGAAGTCGCTGTCACGTATGAAGTGACGGCGTACGCCGGTCGTCGCTAGCACTCCACGGACGGAGCCCGGCCGGGCTCCGTCCGCGTCTCGTCTTCTCGCGTGCATATCCTGTTGCTGGGAAGCGCCGCCGGAGGCGGCTTCCCGCAGTGGAACTGCTGGTGCCGCGGCTGCGAGACGGCGCGGAACCGCCCGGACGAAGCCTGGCCGCGCACGCAGTCGTCGGCCGCCGTCAGCGCCGACGGCCATCGCTGGTTCCTGCTCAATGCCTCGCCGGACGTCCGCCAGCAGCTGACGCGCCTCTCGGACGGTCCACCGCCCGCCGTCCGGCACACGCCCGTCGAGGCGGTCGTGCTGACCGACGCCGAGATCGATCACTCGCTGGGAATCGTGCTGCTCCGTGAGGCGCGGCGCCTGCCCCTGTACCTGACGGCCGGCATTCGGGACGTGCTCGATCGGGACTCGCGGTTCCTGCCGCTCGTGCGCGCCTTTGCCGAGATTCCAACCACCGAGCTGCCCATCGACGCCGACGTGCCGCTGCGCTGCCGCGATGGCGCCGACAGCGGGCTGCGGGTGGAGGCGTTCCTCGTGCCGGGGGATCCGCCGCGCTTCGCGCGCGACGACGCGCAGGGCCACACGATCGGGCTGCTGGTGCGCGACGTGGACACCGGCGGCCGGTGCGCGTTCGTACCCGGCTGCGGCGCGCTCACGCCGCCGCTCGTCGCCAGGCTCGCCGCGGCCGACGTGCTGCTGTTCGACGGCACGTTCTGGACCGACGAGGAGCCCGTGGCGGCCGGACTCGGCGCCCGCACGGCGCTCCAGATGGGGCACGTCCCGATCGCCGGTCCGGGCGGCAGCCTGGAGCCGCTGTCGCAGCTGGCGTGCCGGCATCGGGTTTACACTCACATCAACAACACGAACCCCGTGCTCGTCGAGCGGTCACGCGAGCGCGCCCTCGTGCAGCAGGCGGGGCTCATGGTGGGCTTCGACGGCTGGCGGGTCGTCGTCTGATCCGGGAACGCCGCATGACTGGACTCCATGCCTCGACGCTCGCGGCGCCTCCGGCCGCGCCGATCCCTGCGCTGACCGCGCCGCTCGCGCCGGAGGCCCTGGCGGCCGCGCTGCGCGCCTTCAGCCGCTCGTATTACGCGGAGCACCCGTTTCACCGGTTGATGCACGACGGCCGGCTCACCAGGCGGCAGCTCCAGGGATGGGTGGCCAACCGCCTGGCGTACCAGCGCGTGGTTCCCCGGAAGGACGCGGCGATCCTGTCCAACTGCCCGGAGCCCGAGGTGCGGCGGATCTGGCTGACCCGCATTGTCGACCACGACGGCACGGAGCCCGGGACGGGCGGGATCGAGATGTGGATCCGGCTCGGCGAGGCGCTCGGCGTCCCCCGCGACGAGATGGACGACGAGCGGCACGTGCTCCCGGGGGTCCGTCTGATCACCGAATCGTACGTGACGTTCTGCAAGGCGCGGCCCTGGATCGATGCCGTGGCGGCGTCGCTCACGGAGCTGTTCGCGCCCACGCTGATGCGGCAGCGCATCGAAGCGTTCCCGCAGCACTACCCGTGGGTCAAGGCCGAGGGCCTCGAGTACTTCAGGAGCCGTCTGGTGCAGGCGCCCCGCGACAGCGAGCACGGGCTGCACCTCGTGACGACGCGCTGCACGACGGTCGAGCTGCAGCAGCGCGCCTTCGAGGCGCTGGCCTTCAAGCTGGAGATGCTGTGGGCGATGATCGACGTGATCCATCACGCCTACGCTGACCCGTAGATGCCACTGAGCCCATCCTCCGTGCCGGTGCTCTGGCGGCTCGCACGCCTCGACTTCGACCGCGTGCGCCAGCAGCCGGTGCTCCTCTACCCGGAAGGGGCGCTCCTCCTCAATCAGACGGGCGCGGCGATTCTCGAGCTGTGCGACGGGCGCCGGTCGATCGCGGAGATCGCGCGCGAGCTGGGGGAGCGCTACGCCTGCGACGTCGGCGCGGACGTGACGGAGTATCTGTCGCATCTCGCCGAGCGGGAGCTGATTCGTGAAGCCTGACGGCCCGGGCCGGCCCACGACGCTCCTGGCGGAGCTGACCCATCGGTGCCCCCTGCACTGTCCCTACTGCTCGAACCCGCTGGCGATGGTTGGCGCGGCCGGGGAGCTGGCGACCGGCGAGTGGAAGCGCGTGTTCGCCGAGGCGCGCGAGCTGGGCGTGCTGCAGCTCGGCCTCTCGGGCGGCGAGCCGCTGGCGCGCGCCGACCTGGAGGAGCTCGCCGCGCACGCGCACGCGCTGGGCTTCTACACGACGCTCGTGACCTCCGGCGTCGGCCTGACGCGGGCGCGGGCCGAGGCGCTGCGCGATAGCGGCCTCGAGCACATCCAGATCTCGATCCAGGATGCCGAGGACGGCGAAGCCGATCGGATCGCCGGCGCCCGGGCCGCGCACCTGAAGCAGGCCGCCGCCGCCCTCGTGCGGGAGCTCGGGTTCGCCTTCTCCCTCAACGCGGTGCTGCACCGGGCGAACCTGGACCGGATCGGTCCGATCATCGAGCTGGCCGCCGCCCTCGGCGCGGATCGGCTCGAGCTGGCCAACACGCAGTACTACGGCTGGGCGCTGGCGAATCGGAACAGCCTGCTGCCGACCGCTGCGCAGGTGGAGGCCGCCGCCACCGTGGCCGATGAGGCCCGCCGACGCTACCGCGGCCGGATGCAGATCCTCTACGTGCTGCCCGATTATTACGAGCGGTACCCGAAACCGTGTTATGGCGGCTGGGGCCACACCTACATCGTCGTGGCGCCGGAGGGCCGGGCGCTCCCGTGTCACGGCGCGACGCACATCGACTGGATGCGGTTCGACAGCGTGCGGGATCGCTCGCTCGAATGGATCTGGACCGAGTCGCCCGCGTTTCAGGCCTTTCGCGGCGACGCGTGGATGCCCGAGCCGTGCCGCAGCTGTCCGCGCAAGGCCGACGACTTCGGCGGCTGCCGCTGCCAGGCGTTTGCGCTGACGGGCAATGCGGCGAATCCGGATCCGGTCTGCACGCTGACGCCGCTGCGGGCCATCGTCGATCGGGCGGTCGAAGAGGCGTCGGCGCCTCCACCGCCGTATCGCTATCGCGTGCTGGATCCCACCGCCGGCCCGGCCGGGTGATCTCGGCCGCCGGAGCGTTCCCGCCCCTCAGCCTCGCCTGCCGGCTCGGGCCCGTGGCGCCGACGTTCGCACGAGAGACGCGGGGGCAGAGGCTGCCCTGATCGTGCGAGCCGCGGCGGCGGCTCCCAGGAGCCGCTGTTCGTCGCGCGCGTGCGACCGTGCGACGGCGCGGACGACGTCCATGAACATGTGCAGGGCGGCGCTCTCGTTGTCGCCCATGTGCACGGCGCCCATCTCGATCACCGGCGCCGGCGGCTCGAAGGGGCGCATCGTGATGCCCGGGCGCTCGATCTCGAGCAGCGAGATCGGCAGGACCGCGACGCCACGTCCGGCGGCGACGAGCGCGAGCGACGACAGGATGCCGTCGGCCTCGTCCGAGGTGAGCATCGAAAAGCCGGCGGCCCGAAAGAACGCAATCACCAGATCGTAGAAGCCGGGATTCAGGTGGCGCGATATGACGATCAGATGCTCGGCCGCCAGCGCGGCCGGCGGGATCGCCTTCAGCCGCGTGAGGGCGTGCCCCTCCGGCAGCGCGACGGCGAGCGGTTCACCCCGCACCCGCTCGGTCGCGAGCCGGGCGTCGACGATCGGCATGGTGACGAAGCCGACGTCGATGCGGCCGTCGTGCAGCGATTCGAGCTGCTGCTGCACGTTCAGGGTCCGGAGCCTGAGCCGCACGCCGGGGTACTGGGCGGAGAAGGCCCGCAGGATCGCGATGAGGATGCGATAGAAGCCGTTGTCCACGGTCGTGACGGTGCCCACCGTGAGCTCGCCGATCTCGCCGCGGCTGGCCGCCACCGCCGCGGCCGCCGTGCGGTCCATCCGGGCCAGGATGTCGCGCGCCCCCTCGACGAACACGCGGCCCGCTTCGGTCAGCTCGACGGTGCGCTTGGTCCGGTGGAACAGCTTGACGCCCAGCTCGTCCTCGAGCTGCCGGATCTGCTGGCTCAGGGGCGGCTGGCTGATGTTGAGGCGCTCGGCCGCGCGTCCGAAGTTCAGCTCCTTGGCGAGCGCGACCACATAGCGAAGGTGCCTGAGTTCCATATCGGATACGTCTTACCCGAGGAGCGTGACCGTCGGAGTCAATATATATCGATATATCGGTTCGCGCGCACGCCCATCGACGTCGGGGTCGGGCCCGGCAACCGCTCATACGCGCGGGCTATTAGTCCTCGCGTCGGGACGTATTTCCAGGATGTCGGATGAACCGCTAGGATCGGTCCGCGAGCGAGCATGCGGCGAAAAAGAAAAAGGGGGTCTGACCCCCAATTTCTCCACTTCGTGCGTACGTGCGGGGCCCTGCTGGCGGGACTCGCCGCTGCCGCCGTGCTGCACGCCGGGCGGGAGGCGCCGGTGGCGCCCCAGGGCCCCGTCGCGCCGGGCCGTCCCCTCGACTACAACTGGGACATCCGTCCGATCCTCTCCGAGAACTGTTTCCGGTGCCACGGACCCGACGAGAAGGCGCGGCAGGCGGGGCTTCGGCTCGACACGCCTGACGGGGCCTATGCCGCCCTCCGCCGGCAGGGGACCTTTGCCATCGTTCCGGGCAAGCCCGAGGAGAGCCAGCTCCTCGTCCGGGTGGCGCACGCGAACGTGGCGCTCCGGATGCCGCCGCGGGTGACGAACAAGACGCTGACCGACGAGCAGGTGGGCACCCTGCGCCGGTGGATCGCCGAGGGTGCGGAGTATCAGCCGCATTGGGCGTTCGTGCCGCCGCGGACGGCCGCTCCGCCCGTCCCGCCCGCGGGCAGCCGGGTCGTCAACGAGATCGATCGCTTCGTCGTGGCCCGGCTTGCACGAGAAGGCCTGTCGGCCTCGCCGGAGGCGGACCGGGAGACGCTCATCAACCGCGTCAGCCTGACGCTGACGGGGCTGCCGCCGTCGCTGGCGGAGGTCGATGCATTCCTCCGCGACGCGAGCCCGAACGCGTACGAGAAGGTGGTGGATCGGCTGCTCGCGTCGCCGGCCTACGGCGAGCAGATGGCGCACATGTGGCTCGACGTGGCGCGGTACGCCGACAGCGACGGCTTTCTCGACGATCTGCACGACCGGCTCCTGTGGCCGTACCGCGACTGGGTGATCGGGGCGTTCAACCGGAACATGCCGTTCGACCGGTTCGCCACCTGGCAGCTGGCCGGGGACCTGCTGCCCAACGCGACGCGGGATCAGAAGCTCGCCACGGCGTTCCTGCGGCTCGGCCGGCGCACGAACGAGAACGGCGCCATCGACGAGGAGTACCGGGTCGAGTACGCGATCGATCGCGCGGTCACCGTCGGCACGGGGTTTCTGGCGCTGACGGTGGGGTGCGCCCGGTGTCACGACCACAAGTACGACCCGATCCCCACGAAAGAGTTCTACTCGCTGACCGGCTTCTTCAACAGCATCGACGAGCCGGGGTTCTACGCCCCCGGCCGTTCGGGCGTGACGCCGGGGCCGACGCTGCCGTGGCCGGACGAAGCGGCGGCACGGCGGATCGCCGAGGCGCAGTCAGCGGTGCGCGCCGCGGAGGAGGCTCATCGGCGGGTCCGCCTGCAGGCGGCGCACGCGGCGGCGGCGCGCGCCGAGGCGCTCGCGGCGAACCCGGCGGAGGTCCGCCGGCTGATCGAGCAGTCGCTCGCGCGCAGTCTGGTGGGCCACTATCCGTTCGAGCAGACCGGTCCGGTGGCCGACGAGCACCTGCCGGCGGCGCTGCCGCAGGCGCGTCCGTCGCCGCCGCCGCTCGCGCCGGAGTCGCTCGAGGATCGGTGCGTCAGCAACAACGGACCGCTCGTCTCCGACGCGGAGTGCCAGCGCCGGTTCCGCGAGGCGGCGCAGAAGGCGGCGAGCGGCGAGCGGGCGGCCCCGCGCGCCCTGCCGGGCGGCTACGTCCGCGAGGACCTCGTGGCCTCGCCGAGCGCCGACGGCCAGGCTCCTCCGGCCGTGCTCATGCTCGCCGACCTCCGCGAGGGCGCGCGCGGGAAGGCCGTTCACCTCACCGACAACGAGATGGGCGTGCTCGGGAAGGGCGTCGGCTATTTCGAGCGGACACAGCCGTTCAGCCTCGACCTGTGGGTGAAGGCCGGGCAGGCCTACGAGGACTCGGCGATCCTGCACCACCGGGAGACGGAGAACGCGGGCAACGCGGGCTACCAGCTGCGGATCGTCGGCGGCCATCTGCAGTGGGACATGATGCACGCGCGCGCCGGCAACGGCATCACGCTGCGGGCGCGGCAGCCGTTTCCGCTGCACGAGTGGGTGCAGGTGACGCTGACCTACGACGGGTCGAGCCGCGCGGCCGGCACCCGGCTCTACGTGAACGGCCAGCCGCTCGACGCGGAGGTCGTCCGCGACAGCCTGATGCGGACGATCATCCCCAACGGGAACGCCAACCAGGGCGATCAGGCCGTCGGCCTCGCATTCGGCAAGCGGCTGCGCGCGCAGACGCTGAAGGGGGGCGCGATCGACGAGGTGCGCGTCTTCCGCGCCGACCTCACGGCCGCGGAAGTCCGGTACCTTCACCGCCAGGTTCGGCCGCCACTTCCGGGCGGCGGCGCCCCGCCGGAGGCGACCCGCGCGGAGGTCGTGGACCTGCTCGTCGCAGGCGACCCGCGCGTCGCGGAGGCGCTGGCCTCGCTCGTCGCGGCGCGCGACGTCGAGAACGAGCTGGTCTCACTCGTGCCGCAGGTGATGATCATGGGCGATCTGCCGCGGCCGCGGCAGACGTACGTGCTGGTGCGGGGCAGCTACGAGGATCGCGGCGAGCCGGTCCCGCCCCGCGGCCTCGACGAGGTCCTGCCGTGGAAAGCGGCATGGCCGGACAACCGCCTCGGCCTGGCCGCGTGGCTGTTCGACGCCGGGAACCCGCTGACGGCGCGCGTGTTCGTCAACCGCGTCTGGCAGATGCACTTCGGGCGCGGCCTCGTGGAGACCGCCGAGGACTTCGGGTCGCAGGGCGCGGCGCCGACGCACCCGGAGCTGCTGGATGTCCTGGCCGTGCGCTTCCGGGACACGGGCTGGGACATCAAGGCGCTCCACCGGGCGATCGTCCTGTCGGCGACCTATCGGCAGTCGTCGGAAGTGAGCGACCCGCTGCTCAAAGCCGACCCGCGGAACCTGCTCCTGGCGCGATACCCGCGGCTGCGGATGCCGGCCGAGATGGTGCGCGATCACGCGCTCGCGGCCAGCGGGCTGCTGGTGCGGCGCGTCGGCGGTCCGAGCGTGTTTCCCTATCAGCCGCCGAACATGTGGGACGGGTTCAACGTGTACACGTATCCCGACCCGCAGGCCGTGCCGCCGGAGTCGCACCACCGCCGCACCCTGTATTCGTTCCTCAAGCGGAACGCCCCGCATCCGGGCATGGCGGCCTTCGACCTGCCCGAGCGCGGCGGCCCGACGGCACGGCGCGTGACCTCGAACTCGCCGCTGCAGGCGCTGGTGCTCATGGACGATCCGCAGTACGTCGAGGCGTTCCGGGTGCTCGCCGCGGGAGTGCTCAAGACCGAGACGACCCGCGACGCGCAGCTCGCGAAGGTCTTTCGGCTCGCGGCCCGCCGGATGCCGCGGCCGGAGGAGCTGGCGGCCCTGCGGGAGTATCACGACGGGGAGGTCCGGCGGTATGCGGCGGATCCGGCCGGCGCGGCCGCGCTCGCGCGCGTGGGCGTGACGCCGGCCGACCAGGGGGTCGATGCGGTTCGGCTCGCCGCGCTCACCAACGTGACGGCGGCGGTGATGAACACCCCGGACGGGTATTCGCTGCGCTGACGCGCGGCGCGAAAGGGCAGCCATGACGCGCGCCGACTTCGAAGAGGCCCGCCGCTCCTTCATCCTCAAGACGGGCATGGGGCTGGGCTGGCTGACGCTGGCGGAACTCGTCGGCACGCCGGCGTGGGCGCAGCAGTCGCCGGTGCCGGCCGATGCGCATGCGGGCCTGCCGGGCCTGCCGCACTTTGCGCCGCGGGCCCGGCGCGTGATCTACCTGCACATGCTCGGCGCGTTCTCCCAGAACGACACCTTCGACTACAAGCCCACGCTGGAGGCGATGCACGGCGCAGAGCTGCCGGAGTCGGTGCGCGGAACCCGGCGCCTCTCGACGATGGTCCAGGGGCAGACGTCGTTTCCGATCGTCGGGCCGATCTCGACCTTCAAGCCGTACGGCCGGAACGGGACGATGGTCAGCGATGCGGTGGCGCACATGGGCCGGATCGTCGACGAGGTGTGCCTGATCAAGACGATGCACACCGAGCACGTCAATCACGACCCGGCGTCGAAGTTCCTGCACACCGGGTTTCAGATCGCCGGGCGGCCGTCGACCGGATCGTGGGTGACGTATGCGCTGGGCTCGACGAACAGAGACCTGCCGCGGTTCGTGGTGATGAGCTCCGGCAACCCGGGCGGCGTGCCGATCGACGCCTCGACCTGGGCGGCCGGCTTCATGCCCTCGCATTATCAGGGCGTGCAGTTCCGGTCGGGACAGGCGCCGGTCCCCTACATCGAGAATCCCGAGGGCGTCGAGCGTTCCGATCGGCGCCGGATGCTCGACGCGATCGGGCGGCTGGCGGAGCTGCAGCACGGCGCCACCAACGACCCGGAGATCCCGTCGAAGATCAGCCAGTACGAGATGGCGTATCGGATGCAGGAGTCGGTGCCGGAGGTGGCGGACATCTCGGGTGAGCCGGCGCACGTGCTGGATCTGTACGGGCCCGAGGTGCAGAAGCCGGGCACCTTCGCGCGCAACTGCCTGCTCGCGCGGCGGCTCGCCGAGCGCGACGTCCGCTACACGATGCTCGTCCACATGGGATGGGACTTCCACGGCGGGATCGTCGCGCGGCTGCCCGCCGTCTGCGGCGAGATCGACCAGCCGACGGCGGGGCTCGTCACCGACCTCAAGCAGCGCGGGCTCCTCGACGACACGCTCGTCGTGTTCAGCACCGAGTTCGGGCGCACCTCCTTCGCGCAGGGGACGCTCAAGACGAACTTCGGCCGCGACCACCACGGCGGCAACTTCTGCGTCTGGCTGGCCGGCGGCGGCGTCAAGGCGGGCCTGGTCTACGGCGAGACCGACGAGTTCGGCTACAACATCGTCCGGGATCCGGTCCACATCCACGACCTGAACGCGACGATCCTGCACCTGCTCGGCATCGATCACGAGAAGCTCACGTATCGGGCGTCGGGACGGGACTTCCGCCTCACCGACGTGGACGGCCGCGTCGTCCAGGGGATTCTCGCGTGACATCGTCCACCGAACACGGTTCGAACGCGGCAGGTTCGTCGCGGACGTGTGCCGCCTGAGATGGAGGCCGAGCATGGCGCAGAGTCGGCGTGAATTCATTCGGACCGGCGCGGCCGGACTGGCGGGCTCGACGCTCGCGGCGG
>Ga0194128_10005616_pt1 | contig 17430 bp, 14 predicted proteins | sample TA2KigCa65mmetaG_FD_148650 | JGI IMG/M metagenome (GOLD analysis project Ga0194128, IMG submission 148650) | Freshwater microbial communities from Lake Tanganyika, Tanzania - TA2015037 Kigoma Deep Cast 65m | ecosystem: Environmental > Aquatic > Freshwater > Lake | place: Tanzania: Lake...
TCCCACTCCCCCGGCGCGATGAGTTTTCCGCGCACGGAGAGCGCGAGATTGCGCGACGGCGGCGGCAGCGCATCGAGCGCCACGCCGAGGCGGGCGGCGCGATCGCGCACGCGCGCGTAGAGCGTGCCGACCTGCGAGGCGCCGAGCTCCGGCCGGCCGGGAATGCGATCGGCCGTGTGCACGCGCCCGCCGACGCGGGCGGAGGCCTCCAGCACCACGACGCGCGCGCCTGCTTCGGCGAGGATCAGCGCGGCATTGAGACCGGCGAGGCCGGCGCCGACGACCACCACGTCGCCGACTTCGGTCGACCGGGCGCGGGCCGAGAGCGCGAGAGCCAGTGCGCCGCCGCCGAGCGAGACCAGTACGCGACGGCGGCTGATCGCCACGTCAGTCGGCCTGCGCCGCCGGCGGCTGGCGTTCGTAGCTCGCCGGATCCAGCGGATCGCCTTCGCCCCTGTAGCGGGCAACGTCCGGGTAGGGAAACACGGGACGGCGCGCGAGTACCTCGCCGGCGACCGGGAAGCGCGGCTGGCCGCCAAGCGTGGGCCCGCTGTCTTTGGTGCGGGTGGCGATGAGCGCATCCGGCGCGTCGTCGGCCTCGACCCAGCGCTCGATGGCAGTGAGCCAGTCGACGTCGCCCGCGCCCGGGCCGCCGCCGCAATGCATGACGCCGGGGAGCATGAAGAGTCGCGCGAAGCTCTGCAGGCTGGCGCTGCCGCCGTTCAGCCGCAAGGCCTCGCGCCAGTAGCCGAGCGTATGCGCCGGTTGCAGGCTCTCGTCCGCCCAGCCGTGGTGGACGATCAGCCGCCCGTCGCGCTCCGCGTAGCGTTCGAGCGCCGGCGTGTAGCCCATACGCGCGGCGCTCGCCGCCAGGCGCCTGGGATCGCGATCGAAATCGAAAACGGGCGCGGCGCCGGCGGCCGGGTCCGGTTCGAAGGCATGGAAGCGCAGCCAGTTCTCGCCGATGAAGCGGAAATACGGCGGCCTGCCATCGCGGGGCGTGAGCTGTCTTTCCCAGGTGAACTCGCTGCCGCGCGCGGCGCCGCTCGGCACGAGCAACCGGCCCTTGCCGTCGGCCGGCCCCTGGTAGATGAGCCCGACCGCGCGCAGCTGCTGCGCATCGAGGCAATCGGTTCCCGTCGCATCCGCCGCGCAGGCCAGCGTCGCGGGGTCGAAGGAACAGCGCTCGGGATCACCGACCACGCTGTCGGCGAGGCCATCGGCGCTGTCGCAGGCCTCGAGTACTTTGCGGGCGAGGAGCGCGTACTGCGCCGCGCGCAGGACGGGGCGTCCGTCCGCGCCGGTGTTGGCGCGATCGGCCCAGATCATGTGCGGCACCGAGTGGCGCTGGTCGAAGGGCGCGCCGGCGATGACACCGTCATAGTCCTCCGGGTAGCGCTCGACGGCGGCGAGTGCCTGGCGACCGCCGGTCGAGCAGCCGCGGAAGTAGCTGTAGTTGGCTTCGTCGCCGTAGAAGGCGCGCACGAGCGCCTTCGCCAGCAGGGTCGCGCGATGCAGCGCCTGGTGGCCGAACTCGTCCTCGAGCGCGGTGTTGTCGAGCGCCCAGCGGCTGTCCGGGTATTTCTTCTCGCTGTGGCCGCCGTCCATCGTGACCGTGGCGTAGCCACGGGCGGCGGCGTCTTCCATCTGCTCGGTCTGCACCTTGCCGCAGAGGTTGTGGCAGCCGGTGGCGAGCAGCCGGCCGTTCCAGTTCTCGAGTGGCAGCCAGGCCTCGAAGCCGGTCTCGGGACCTATGTTGCCGCTGACGGCGCAGCGCGCCGGCAAGTCGCCACTCGCGGCCACGAAACTGGCGCGAAGCGCGACGCTCGCGCTGGCCGCTTCGGCGAAATCGATCGCGGCGAGCACGGCGCATTCCTCGGCGCCCGGTGGCAGCGCGGAATCGCCGGCCTGACCGAAGGCGGCGGGCGACAGCAGCGCGACCAGCAGTGCAACGCGGATCATGGCGCGGGACGGATATGCCACCAAGTGTGGATATGATTCAGGTCGAAGCCGCGTTGCGGGCCGCGCACGTCCAGCGCGTGACTGAACTCGAGGTCGAGCGACGGGCCCTGGACACGGTAGTACACGGGCTGGCCACGCTCGGCAGGCCCCCGCCAGGCGAAGTGCAAACCGCCCTCGGATTCGATCTGGCGGCGCAGGCGGGCAGCAGTCCCTGCCTCGAGATTGCCGAGGTACTCGTCGACCAGCCGCCAGAAGATCTCGCGCTCCGGCAGCGACATGGTGCCGACCGGCAGCCCCGCAGCAGCGCCGCGCTGCGCGCGGCTGCCGGGCGTCGTGGCCATCTCCTGCGGCACGCGGTCAGCGACGATGGCCTGCCGGCGATGCGCTTCACCGAGGCCCTCGAGCAGCTCGAGCCCGCGCGTGAACTCGGCGTCGAGGATCCGGAATCCTGCCCAGGTGCCCTTGGTCATCACCGCCGGATCGACCGCGAGCCAGGTCGGTCCGGGCACGAGCAGCCCGCGCTCGACCGAGAACTGCAGTAGCAGGTGGTGCCCTTCCAGACGCCAGCCGAAGGGCTTGTCCGCCGATGGATCGCCGAACAGGGTGATCCAGAAGTGCAGCGCGCCGGTCTTTGCGCGCGTCTCGCGCTGCGGCGCCGGCAGGTCCTTGTAGGTGTCGGCCACCATATCGCCGCGGCGGATGATCCCGGCGACTTTCTGGTACCCCTGCGACGACAGGGCGCAGCCGAGGAAGTCGTGCAGGCGGACGCGCTGACCGTCGGCCAGCTCGCCGATGCGCATGCCCGTGGGCGCAGGCGTGATGCCCGGCGGGAACATCGGCTTCCCGCGCGCGGCGTCGGACCATGGCCGCACGACACGCTGGCGCTGCGCGGGAACCAGGCCATCGAGGAACACCTGCGCGGCAGCGACACAGCGCTCGGCACCGGGCCTGGCCGCGGCAGCGGCGACACCGGGGGCAGCGGCAAGAACGGCGATCAGCAGCAGTGCGCAGCGCATGTATCAGTCATTCCCTCGCACGCACTTTGTAGTTGCCGCGCTCCTTGTCGAATTCCAGTTCGACGAGCCCGTGCTTCGCCGCGTCCTCCAGCAGCTCGGAAAAGCTGCGGTAGCCATAGGCGGTCTCGTTGAAGCCCGGATAGATGCGCCGCACCGCCTGCTTGACCAGCGAGCCCCACAGCGGATCGTACTCGGTGACGAGCGAGTCCACCGTCTGCGCGACGCGGTCCAGCGCCTCCTGCTGCTCGCTCTGCTCGCCGCCGCGTGACTTCTTCGTGCGGCTCTTCGAGCGCTGCACGACCTTGACAAGGTCGTCGTAGAAAATGAACTCGTCGCAGCTGCCGGCCAGCAGGTTCGACGTGGAGTTGCGGATGCCGCAGCCGATCACCCGCTTGTCGTTCTCCTTGAGCTTGGAGACGAGCGGCGAGAAGTCGCTGTCACCCGTGAGCAGCGCGAACGCGTCGATGTGCGACTTCGAGTAGCAGAGGTCCAGCGCGTCGACGACCATGCGGATGTCGGCGCTGTTCTTGCCGCTCATCTTGGTCTGCGGGATGTCGATCATCTCGAAACCGAGCTGGTGGAACTCCTGCATGAACTGGCGATAGCGGGTCCAGTCGCAATAAGCCCGCTTGGCGACGATGCGGCCCTTCTCGAGCAGTCGCTTCAGCACCAGCTCGATGTCGAAGCGGCCGCCCTTGAGGTGCTCGGCGCCCAGCGCGAGGTTCTCGAAGTCGACGAACACCGCGAGCGTGAGTTCGCTGCGGTTAGCTGCATCCTGCGCCATGGCGTCGCCTCCCCGGGGAATTGCCGTCATTCTACCGGCAAGGCCTCGCGGACATGCAGGTCGATCGCAGGCGGACTTGACCGCGTCCCGGGCGCGGCGTGAAATGTACGCCGCTCCACCATCGCCTGAGGAATCACCGTCCATGCGCCAGCCCCGCCATGCATTTGCAGCAGTGTTCGCCATCGCCGTTTCCCTCCTGGCAGGCTGCGGCGGCCAGCCCACGCCTGAACGCCAGACGACGCTCGACAATCCCGCCGCCGACGACGTGCGCGCAGCGATCGAGGCGATCAACGCGGAAACCGGCGAGCTGATCCGCGCCGGCAAGGGCGCCTCCGTCGGGGCGCAGTACACGGCCGATGCCCTGCTGCTGCCGGCCAATGCGCCGACCGTCAGCGGCACGGAGGCCATTTCGCAGCAGTTCCAGGCCGCGGTCGACGCGGGCGTGAAGGATTTGACGCTGACCGCGACCGAAGTCCAGTCCGACGGTCAACTGGCGATAGAGGGCGGCCGCTTCCAGGCCACGGACGGCAGCGGCACCGTGGTCGATGACGGCAAGTACCTGGTCGTGTGGAAGAAGGAAGCCAGCGGCTGGAAACGCCACCGCGACATGTTCAACAGCGACCGACCGCCCGCGCCGCCTCCCGCTCCCGCGGATACGCCGTCCGTTCCCGCGACGGAGTAGCCCTCAGACCGCCGCGACCCAGCCGTACTGCGTGTTGCTGGGCAGGCCGCCTTCGTGGCGGTACTGCGCCTTCAGCCGACTGATGCCGTCGTCCGGAAAGCGTTTGCCCGCAACCGTCGCATCGATGCCGAAGACCCGCGCGCCGTTCAGCCCGAGGATCTTCGCCTTGTCCTCGTCGCTGAGCGGCTTGTAGCCGAACTTCTCCTGCAGCGCCTCCGGAATCTGGAAGCGGCGGAATGCCTCGATCTGCCACTGCGGACCGCCCCACCAGATCGAATCCGTGCCGAAGAGGATGTGATCCGGACCGAAGGCGTTCATGAGCTGCCCGAGCAGGTGGCCGCAGATCTCCGGGTGGGTGATCACGGTATGACCGAAAACGGTGCCGAGTTCGGCATACACGTTGGTCATTTTCGGGTTGGCGATGCGGTCGCGGCAGAAATCGGTGGTCCAGGGCAGGTAACCGTCCGGCCCGACGAAGGGTTCGCCCGCCTTGAAGTCGTAGTTCGCCGCCTTGAAGGCGGAGTGATACACGACAAAAGACAGGTCCGGGTGATCCGTGGCGGCTTTCACGATGTCGCGCGGGTGCACGTAGTCGACGTTGGAGCCGGGCAGCGGCAGTCCCTTGTGCACGCAGAACACGGTGACGCCGAGCTTGCGGCTGCGCTCGTAGAAGGGATAGGCGATTTTCTCGTCGTCCATCCACCACGGGTACTCGCCGTCCTTGGCGAACACGCCGGTGTAGTGCTTCCAGGCGCGGATGCCATTCACCTTGACCTGGCGGTCGACCTCCTCCATCGCGTTCGGCAGGTAAGGCGCCCACAGCCCGTGGCAGAGCATGCGCTCGGCGCCGGCGAGCGCGTTCACCCGGTTGCGGTGATCCGCCATCTCATCGGCGTTGATGACGTCGAGCACCTTCGAGGGCACGCCCGAGAGGCAGGCGACGCTCACGTCGCTGTCGAAGAAAACTTCCTTCACGTAGTTCGGCAGCTGCAGGTCGCCCTTGACCGGCTGGATGCCGGCCAGTGCCTTGTTGAAGGCGGCGGAGAGCTTGCGGAACCCCAGCGGCTCGAGGCCGCCGTTGCGCACGTGGTGGGTCTGGCAGTCGAACACGAAACCGGGCTTGGGCCAGAGCTCGCCGATGGCCGCCGCATCGGTCAGCTCGGCGGCATGCACGTTGAAGTGCCGGCCGAACACCTCGTTCAGGGCGACGAAGGCGGCGGCCATGCCGGCGCCCGACTGCAGGAACTCGCGGCGGCTCAGGCCGGCCCTGCGGCCGTGGTGGTCGGCGAGTTCATTGATCCGGGCGGCAACGCGCTTCTGGTCGCGCGTCTGCGGCATCGGCAGGTATTCCTCGTTGGACACGACCTGCATGGGTAGCGGCAGCTCCGTGCCGGTCAGCTGGTCCTTGACGTTCTTGCGGATCCACATGGGTCGCATTGCTCCGGAGGTCAGTGGCTGTATCAGAGCCTACCTGCAGGCGACGCGCAACGCACCGTTGAGCCGGTCAGCGCCCGCCTTGCTGTTCCCACCATGGTCATAAGGCCCGAAGGCCTGCGGAACCGGTGGATTCGCGGGTGCTACCATGCCAAGATTCAGCTGTTTCGCGGCCGGCCTGCAGCGTTGCCGGAGCGCAACAGACTCGATCTCCGACATTTCATTCATCAAACAAAGAGGGGATGCTACCCATGACGATTCGACTGACGGCCAAAATCGCGGCCGTGGCACTGCTTGCTGCGGGCCCTGCGTTTGCCCAGGACGCTGGCCACTGCACCTACATCCAGCAGAACATGTTCGCCGGTCCGTTCAAGGTCTGCGAGACGCCGATCGACGCCGCCCAGTGCGCGGAACTCGGCAAGACCGATGAGAACAAGGATGCGGTGCACGCCGCTGGCGCCTGCCCGACCGAGGGCCTCGTCGGCACCTGCGACAAAGGCGCGACGAAGCTGCTCTACATGGACGGCGACGCCTCGGGCCTCGAGATCGGCTGCGGTTTCCAGGGCGGTACCTGGGTCGCTCCGTAAGTCAAAGAGGTGCCAGGTTCGTATCCGGATACGTGCCTGGTACCTTTTTTATTCCCCTCGCGATGAGATTGAAGAGTCGCGAGTTGTCCCAGCCGGGTTTCAACGGCTGGTAACCACTGAACGGACCCATGCGCACGATCACCAGATCGAGCGCGCGTGATACGTATACCCGCTGGCCGCCCAGGCCCAGCAGCATGAAGGCCTGCGGGTCGTCGAAGGGCTCGGTCATGCCGTAGTCCATCGTCGTTTCACCGACCGCGAACTTGTTGAGTCCCCCGGCAAGCCAGGTGAACAATCCGTAGCGATCGGCGACCGCCGATGGCCGGATCAGCTCCTCGATCCACTGTTCGGCGACGACCTGCCGGCCCGCGTAACGCCCGCCGTCCTTGAGCATGACGCCGATACGTGCCCAGGCCATCGCCGGCGCAACCATGCAGCAGGCCGTCATCGCGTTGCCGCCCGACCGGTCCATCCAGACGTAGCCCGTCTCCCCGGCCACCGGCCCCCAGAGCCGGCGCGACAGGTAGGTCGCGTACGGCTCGTCGAGCACGCGCTGGACAAGCATGCCGGCGAGCTGGGCGTTGGCATCGTTGTAATCGAACTTCGAGCCGGGCTCCCACTCGAGCGGCGTGCCGAACACAACCGGATCGCGCTCGCTGCTGAACAGGAACCTGAACGCCGATGCCTGCGTAAACGGATTCAGCGAGAACTCGTACTTGCCGAGCCCCGAGGACATGTTGAGCAGGTTGCGGATGGTGATACGCCCGCGTGGATCGTCCTGCCACTCCTCGAAATAGTTGCCGATCGGATCGTCGAGCGAGCCGATGAGTCCGTCTTCGATGGCGGCGCCGATCATGAGCGCCGTCACCGTCTTCATCATGGACTGCGACTGGGTGAGATCGGCCGGTTTGCGGTCCGGCCGGTACCACTCGGTCTGCACCACGCCGCGATGCACGGCGATGAACGCGAAAGAATCGAACGACGCCGCATAGGCCTCGGCCGCGCGCAGGGCCGACTCGGAGACCGTCAGGCCGTCGCCCGCAGCCGCCGCCAAGGGCGGCGCCGGCTCGGCCGCAACGGCATCCAGCGGCGCGAGGTTCAGGTACTCCGCGTCCATGTGGCTCATCGTGTCCCACCAGCGACGCCAGTAGACCGGGTCGCGCCAGTAATCGACGTTGAGCCAGACGAAGCAGGCGAGTGCCGTCGCGCCGAGGAGTCGTCGGAGGAAACGGTTCATGGGGGGGCGATGCGGGGGCGGGGCCCGGGTCGCGGCTTGCGCCGCTCCTACGGCCGCTCCTACTGGAGTTCTTCGCGGATTGTCTCGCCCATCCACTTCATGAAGTTGGCGTGCTGGGAGATGCCCTTGGCGCTGAAGGTGTAGTCGAGGTCCTTCAGGTCGCTGCGCAGCTTCGCCTGGATGGTCCGCGCGCCGATCAGGTTGGTGACGACCAGCACTTTCTTCCCGTCCTTCTTCGCCGACTCGACCAGCCCGCGCAGCTTCTGCACGTTGGCCTCGCGGATCGCGGGCGGCGCATCGTCCTGCAGCGTCTGGCCGTAGACAGCCGAGAATCCGCCATCCTCCTTGACGATCTTCGCCAGCTTCGCGAGCACCGCCATCTCCTGCGCGTTGTCCTCGGCGCCAGTCGGGCCGTGGCTGGCGATCACCACGACTTCATTGGCCGGGTCGGTGCTGACCTCGAGCGCGTGATCGATGAGAATCTCGGCAACCAGCGGGTCGCCGCCCGGCGGCGGGGCGAAGTGCAATTTCGCGTCGGTCTTCACGCGGCCTACCGTCGCGTACTCCGCCTCGTCCTTCTGGCCGAAGATGTACTGCCACTGGCGATAGAGCTCGTTCGTGGCGGAGGACACGACCGGCACCACGACGATTTCCTTCGCGCCCTTGGCCGTCAGCGCATCCAGCCCGTTCTGGATGTGGCTCGACATCATCATCGCCATGCCGACGCCCATCGCTGTCGGGAAGATGTTGCCGATCGGCTCGACCGACTTCTTGAACATGCGGTCGCCCTGCTCTCGGAAGCCGTGCATCAGGATCAGCACGCCCTCCCCGCCCCTGACCTCCGGCGGACTGACGTACCAGGCGTACTCGGGGCCCATCTGGTCCATCGACAGGGCGATCTGCGCATCGCTGTAGTCCGCGTACAGCGAGACCTTCTCGCGCAGCTCCTTCATCAGTGCCGCATCCATCTGATGCTTCATGTCGTAGCCGATGCGACCCTCGCTGTCGGTCGTGACCGCATGGGCGGAATGGTCCATATTCGAATGGTCCATATTCGAGTGGTCCATGGCCTGGTGGCCCGCGTGCTCATCGGCGTCGGCCGCCTGCACGGCAGCGGAGACCAGGAACGCAGCCAGGATGGCGCAGCAGAACTTCTTCATGACAGTTTCACCTTTTTCTCTAAGTCGAAACGACGGTACTCAGCCGCCGCGGAAATCCTTCAGCAATTCTTCCCAGCGCGCGTCGACGCGCTCGAACGCGCCGGGCGCGCCATCGACGAGGAGCTGGCGGTTGAGCGGCGCCCAGCTCTTCGGCCCGCCCTCGCCCGGCAACTGGCGGGTGGCGTCGATCACCATCTTGCTCGACAGGCCCCATTTCGGCCGGCTGGGGTCGGGCATCATCATCTGCGTCTGCGGTATCAGCAGGCTGGCCGACGGCTGCCAGCGGGCGGCGAGGGCATGGAGTATCTGGCTCGGGTCGAGGATGTTCAGGTCCTTGTCCACGACGATCACGACCTTGTTCAGCCCGGCGTTCGCCGCGACGTACTGCCCCGCTGTCATGCCCTCGCCCGGAAATTTCTTGTCGATCGCGAGCACGATCACGCCGTTGGCGCCGCGCGGCGAGTTGAGCCCGGTCAGTCCCGGTATGAGCTTGCGGTAGAGGAAAAAGTTCGACGCCATCTGCGGCGCGCGCGGCATGTCGCAGGTGAGTCCCGTGAAGGAATTGAGCACCCAGGGGTTGCGCCGGTGCGTGATCGCCGTGATGTGCATGACGAAGTTGCCGGGCTTCAGCGGACCCAGGTAGCCGTACATCTCGCCGTACGGGCCCTCGTCCTCGAATTCCGTCAGCGAGACCTCGCCCTCGATCACGAACTCGGAGCCGGCCGGCACGCGGATGTCGCAGGTCTGGCACTTCACCACCGGCAGCGGTCGGCCGCGCAGGCCGCCGGCGAACTCGAGCTCGTCCTCGAGGTAGTTCGCCATCTTCGTGCTCGACGCGCAGAAGGTCATCGGATCCGGGCCGACGGCGACGGCGACCTTTGCGACCTTGTCGCCGCGCTCCTTCATCGCCATGAGGATGCGCCAGCCGTGCTGGCCGGGCTCGGGGTTGATCGCCATCTTGCGCGGGCCCTTCACCTGGCAACGGTAGGTGCCCACGTTGCTGCCGATCGCCGGATCGCTGATGAACACGGCGCCCATGTTCACGTAACGGCCCGCGTCGGCCGGGTTGTTCTTCAGCCAGGCGTAGCGCTCGAGATCGACAGCATCACCGGTGTTGATGACCTCCTTGCAGGGCGCTTCCGGCAGGCTCACCTCGACCGGCGGGATCCGGCGCCAGTTGCCGGCCGTATCGAGTCGCGCGCGCAACGCGTCGATGACGGCGCGATACATCGCCTGGTAGTCGTCGCTGACGTCGGGGACCCCGAACAGCAGCGCCTCATCGGGCCAGCGGCCGTAGAGATTGGCGAGCACCGGCCCGTCGATCCAGCGCCCGCCGATCTTCACGCGCTCGACCAGGAACGCGGGTGCGAACTCGATGCCGTAGCGATCGATCAACCGGTAGGCGAGCGCCGTCGCCTCGTAGGCGTCCTGGTCGAGTTCGGCGACGCGCAGCAACCGGCCGCGCCGTTCCAGGGCGGCAACGTAGTCGCGCACGGAGTCGAAGACGTCGGTGGCTGCGGCGTCGGACTTGGTGATCGCGTGCATGTGGCTGACGAGAATACGGGAATCCCAAACCCGCCCAAAGCCGCACGATGAACCGCATGCTAGGATGCGGCGCGTTTTCCGCGGGGGCAGGTCAGGATGAGAATCCTGCGCAAGTTACTGATCGGCTTGGCTGTAGTGCTGTTCCTGGGCTGGCTCGGCATGATCGCCTACGCCTACTGGCCGGGGCCGACGGAAACCCCGGCGCGACAACTTGCCGTGGCGGAGGACCGCTTCGTCAGCGTCGACGGCATGGAACTGCGCTACCGCGAATACGGCGAGCGCGGGCCCGGCAAGCCTGACATCCTGCTGATCCACGGCTTCGCCAATTCCCTGCAGACCTTCCGCCTGCTCGTCCCGCTGATCGAACAGCACTTCCACGTCGTCGCCGTCGATGCGCCGGGCTTCGGCCTGTCGGCCAAGCCGACGGACCGCGACTACAGCAACGAATCGCAGGCAGCCACGCTGTCGCGCTTCGCAGAGGCGGTGGGATTCGGGCGTTACATCGTCGGCGGGCACTCGATGGGCGGCACGCTGGCGGTGTACATGGCGTCGACCGATCCGCGCGTGAGCGGCGTCGTGCTGATGAATCCCGGCATCATCTCGACCGGCGTCCCGCCGATCAGCCAGTACCTGCCCTGGCCGATGTCACGCATCATGGCGAAGACCTTCGGGGCGCGTGAGTTCCGCAAGAAGTTCCTGAAGCAGTCCTACCTGAAACCGGATCTGATCACCGCGCAGGTCATGGACGACATGATGCTCGCACCGCGCAGCGCGGGTTATCTCGAGGGCGGTGCCAAGATGATGGGCCAGTACGAGACCGGCGGCGAGCCCATCGCCGCGAGCAAGGTGCGCGTGCCGACGCTGATCGTCTGGGGCATGCAGGACCGCAGCAAGCCGGCGGGCGAGCTCGAGGCCGTGCAGGCGCTGATCCCAGGCTCGACGGTGGCGCGGGTCGAGGATTCCGGTCACTACGTGCAGGAAGAGCAGCCGGAGGCCGTCGCCGCCGCGATGATCGCCGCCATCCCCGGCTGGCTGTAATTCCGCGCCGCCTCAGCGCGGCTGCGGCACCCGGACGAAGAACCAGGCGACAGCCATCGACGCCGACAACAGGGCGCCGCCGAACATCGGCGCCTGCGGGGCGGCGCTGTAGACGAAGCCGCAGAGTACCGGGCCGACGATCATCCCGACCGTCGGCGCTGCCGTCAGCAGACCGCCGACGGCGCCCTGCTCGTCAGCGTTCACTGCCAGGCTGGCCGCGGCATTCAGGCCCGGTGCCGCGAAACCGAAGCTGAGGCCGAACATCCCGTAACCGACATAGAGGGCCATCTCGCCGGCGACGGCGCCGAGCAGCAGCAGCGCCGCCGTCATGAGCGCGAACGCCAGCCTGAGCATGGTCGCTGGCGCGGGTTTCAGCACCTGCAGCACCAGCGCCTGCACGAGCAGCGTGCAGAAGGCCATGCACAGCAACGCGACCATCATCGTGCGCTGGTTGGCGGTAAGGTCGGTGATGCCGAGAGCGTCGCCAATCCACGCGGCCGTGATCGTCTGCACGCCGGTGAACACACCGAACACGACGAACCAGCCGATCAGGTAGGGGCTGACGCGGGAATCGAACGGGCTCAACTTCACCGCCTCGCCACGGTTCGCGTGGCGCGCAGGTTCAGGCAACGCCAGTCCGGCCCACATCGCGGCTGCCAGCGCGAGCGCTGAGGCGGCGTACATCGGGAACACCGGCGAGACGCCGGCCAGGGCGCCGCCGAAGACCGGTCCTATGATGGTGCCGAGGCCGCCGGACATCGCCACCAGCGCCATGCCCTGGCCACGGGATTTCTCGTCGGTGGTATCGGCGATGTAGGCCGTCGCCGCCGGATTGATCCCGCCGACGATAAGGCCGTAGGCGAAGCGCAGCGCGATCAGCGTGCCGAAGAGCGTCGTCGCCTGCAGGAATCCGTCGAGCCCGGCCTGCACGCCGAGCGCCAGCGCCGCATAGCCGACGGCGTAACCGACCAGGCCCGTCAGGTAGACGCGCCGGCGGCCGAGGCGGTCGCTCGCGCGGCCCCAGCGCGGCGAGGAAATCGCCAGCGCCATGTTCGATGCCGCAATGATGATGCCGACCTGCCACTCCGCCAATCCGAGCTGGATCGCCAGCGGCGTGAAGATCACGAAGAGGAGCGACTGCCCCATGCCATAGGTGATGAGGCCAGCCAGCAGGATGAGCTTGTCGCGCGACACGCGGCATTCTCGCACAAGCGGCTGTAGGAGCGGCGCAAGCCGCGATCACCCAGAAATCACCGCATGCCGGCTCGTCCGCGCCGTATACGGAATGACCTCGACGTGCTTCTCCGCCTCGTGGTTCGCTTTCAACCGCCGCCACCAGTCTGCCGTCAGTATTTCCGCGTGGTGTTTCAGGAACTCCTCGCACAGCGGCTCGCGGATGCCGAGAAATTTGAGCCACTGGGCCGGAAAGACATCGGTCGGGCTCACGTAGAACCAGGGCTCGGCGCGCATCTCTTCCTCGTCGTCGCGCGGCGCGGGCAGGTCGCGGAAACTGCACTCGGTAACGAGGCACAGCTCGTCGTAGTCGTAGAAGATCACCCGGCCATGGCGCGAGACGCCGAAATTCTTGAGCAGCAGATCGCCGGGAAAGACGTTGCTCAGCGCGAGATCGCGGATCGCCTGCCCGTAGTCGCGGATCGCCCGCCTGGCTGCCTGCTGCCCGGCCTCCTGCAGATAGATGTTGAGCGGCTTCATGCGGCGCTCGAGGTAGCAGTGCTCGACGATGAGGTCATCGCCCTCGATCCGGCAGGTCAGCGCCGCCTCCGCAAGCAGCTCCTCCAGCAGCGCAGGCGCGAAACGGTCCTTCGGGAACCGCAGGCGGCGGAATTCCTGCGCGTCCACGAGTCGCCCCACCCGATCGTGGCGGAACACGAACTGGTACTTCTCCATGACTTCTTCGCGGGTGGCGGTCTTCGGGTATGCAAAGCGGTCGCGGATGATCTTGAAGACGATGTCCAGCGACTCGAGCGTGAAGACGATCATGACCATGCCGCGCTCGCCCTCGGCGTGCGTGAACAGATCGCTCGAATGCTGCAGGTGCCGGAACAGGGTCCGGTAGCGCTCGGTCTTGCCCTGTCGCGCGCGGCCAAGCACGGTGTAGAGCTCGTCGGTCGCCTTGCCGGGCATGATCGTGCGCAGGAAACGGATGGCCGCGCCGACGGTCGCCAGGTCGACATGGAAGTAGGAGCGCGAGAAACCGAACAACGGCCGCACCTCGTACTCGGACATCATCACGGCGTCGACCGTGACTCCCTCCGCATCGTGGCGACAGGCGATGACGAGCGGCAGCGTCCACTCGCTGCCGCTCATACGGCCGACGAGGAACGCGCGCGTGCCGCGGTAGAAGACCGGCTCGAGCATCTCGATCTCGACGATCTGCCGGGCGAGCCCGCGGGCGGCGAGGAAGCCGTGTATCTCGGCGTCGATGCGGGCGGCTGCGGCGGCGATGTCGGCAAACAGCGAACTCCACGGCAGTCCGTCGAGAACATGGGCAAGGCAACCCGGCAGGTCGCCGCCGGGCGTGAAATTACGCGTCGGAACCGTGCCCGCATCCAGCGTGGGCTCGAGGTCGAGCGCAATGAACTCGACCGCATCGTTTACGCCGACGGTGCCGAAGATCTTGCGCGTGAGCGAATTGAAGAAGGTCTTGTAGAACTCGCGATCCAGGCAGTCCTCGATCAGCTGCCCGTAGGCGAAACGCGTGTCGATCCACGCCGACTCATCGGCGACGTGGCGCCCCATGCGGCTGACCAGGCTGGCGAGGCACTTCTCGACGCAGCGCTCGTACAGTTCGATGCGCTCGACGGCATCGCGGGCGCCGAGCTGCCACTCCCGCTCCTGGAAGCGCCGCTGTGCGCGCAGCGTGATGACGCGGAAGGCGTCGTTGTAGTCCTCGAAGGCCGCGTGAATGGCGGCGGCGACCTCGCGTGACAGGGAGACAGCCGGGTTCGCGTTCATCGTCGTTGCGAACCCGGCTACGCCTTCAGTGCCCGGAAGCGCTCTTGAACTGCTCGGTCTCGGTGCTGCCAGCCATCGCCGTCGTCGAGGTCTCGCCGCCGGAGATCACGGTCTGCACCGCGTCGAAGTAGCCGGTGCCGACGAACGACTGGTGCTTGGTGGCGCGGAAGCCGTGCGCCTCGTTGGCGAATTCGCGCTGCTGCATCTCGGAATAGGCCGACATGCCGCGCACGCGGTAGGCACGCGCCAACTCGAACATCGACAGGTTGAGTGCATGCCATCCGGCCAGCGTGATGAACTGGAAGCGGTAACCCATTGCGGCGAGCTTCTCGCGGAAATCGAGCAGCCGCTCCTCTGGCAGCTTGGCCTTCCAGTTGAACGAGGGCGAGCAGTTGTAGGCCAGGAGCTTGCCGGGGAACTTCGCGTGGATGCCCTTTGCGAACTTCTCCGCCTGCTCCAGGTCCGGCTTCGAGGTCTCGCACCAGAGCAGATCGGCGAACGGCGCATAGGACAGGCCGCGATCGATGGCCTGCTCGAGACCGGGGCGCACCTGGTGGAAGCCGTCGCTGGTGCGGGTTCCGGTCATGAACCGGTGGTCGCGCTGGTCATAGTCGCTCTGCAGGAGATCGGCCGCATCGGCGTCGGTGCGCGCGATCAGCACCGTCGGCACACCCATGACGTCGGCGGCGAAACGCGCGGCGACCAGCTTGTTGACGGCGTCCTGCGTCGGCACCAGGACCTTGCCGCCGAGGTGGCCGCACTTCTTGGCCGAGGACAGCTGGTCCTCGAAGTGCACGCCGGCGGCGCCTGCCTTGATCATCGCCTTCATCAACTCGAAGGCATTTAGGTTGCCGCCGAAGCCGGCTTCGGCATCGGCGATGATCGGCGCCATCCAGTCGATGCGATGGTCGCCGTTCATGTGGTGGATCTGGTCGGTGCGCAGGAACGCATTGTTGATCCGCTCGACCATCTTCGGCACGGAGTCGACGGCGTAGAGGCTCTGGTCGGGATACATCTCGCCGCCGGAGTTGCCGTCGCCCGCGACCTGCCAGCCGGAGCAGTAGATCGCCTTGAGTCCCGCCTGGACCTCCTCGATCGCCTGGTTGCCGGTCACGGCGCCGAGGCCGGCCACGACCGGTTCGGTGTGCAGCAGGCGCCAGAACTTTTCCGCGCCCTGGCGGGCGAGGCTGTGGTCGATGCGGACCGAACCGCGCAGCCGCACCACGTCGTCGGCGGAGTAGGCGCGCTTCACGCCTTTCCAGCGGGGGCTCTCGGCCCACTCGCGGCGCAGTTTCTCGGCATCGGCTTTCATCTGCTCGTTCATGGTCCTTCCTCGCACTTGCGGGGCATCTGCGCGGATACTAGGATTCAACTGAGCGAAATTTCACAATAAAAATTTCACAGTGTAAATTTCACAGGAGGCGCCATGTCGGGACTGCTCCGCAAAAGCCACTTCCTGGGCGCCAAGATCCGCGGCTTGCGCAAGCGCAACGGCCTGACTTTGCAGGACATTTCCGCTCGCTGCATCCAGCTCGACGCGGACCTGGCGCCATCGGTCTCCTATCTCAGCATGATCGAGACGGGGCAGCGGATCCCGTCCGCCGGCCTGCTCGACCTGCTCTCCCAAGTGTTCCAGAAACCGGCCCGCTGGTTCCTTGACGAAAATCCCGAAGTCGAGATCCCGGCCACCGACGCCCGCCGCGGGGCTCCGCGCCTGCCGCTGGAGCCCGGGTTCCTGTTCTCGCGGGAGCTGCTGGAAGCGGCCATTCCGGAGCTGCTCTCGCAGACCGGCACCAGCGGTCGGCAGTTCGCGCACCTGCTGATCCGCTCCTACCAGGAGATGTCGCGCAACGACTTTCCCGACATCGAGCGCTCGGCCGAGGAAGTCGGCGAACGGCGCTTCCCGCTGGCCGTGGACGACCTCCTGCGGCTTTGCCGGCGCCACGGTCTCGACATCCACTGGTTCGACCGCAAGCCGGTCCTGACCCGCGACAACGACCGCGAAGTCCGCAGCATGGTCCGCTCGTTCTTCGAGTCGCCGAACACCGTCTACGTCAATCGCCAGCTGCAGTCGGATCCGGCACGGCTCAAGTTCGACCTCGCATCGCACCTCGCCCACAAGATCCTACATGGCGGTGACGGCCTGAAATCGGCACACGCCACCGGCGGGGAAATGGGCGGCAGCCCGGACGACAGCCGCTCGAGCGGCGGCATGAACGCGCAGGATGTGCTGTTCGCCTGGCGCGATTTCGAGTGCAGCTTCTTCGCCGGCGCCCTGCTGGGACCGAAGCTCCCGTTCCGCCGCTTCCTCACCCGCGAGAGTCACCGGCTCGAGGCTGGACGCAAGCTCGAACTCACCCCCGCGGTGATCATGCGCCGCATGACCGCCGTGTCTCCTTACCGTCACTGGCACTTCTTCGATGCCTATCCGCCCGGCTTCCTGCGGGCGGTGTATCGCGGCAACGGCATCCCGCTGCCCTGGGGCAATATGGCGATGGTCTCCGACCCCTGCCCGCGCTGGGCCGTGTTCCGCATGCTGCACCAGACGCGCGGCACGCAACCCGCCTCGCAGATCTCGGTGCTCGAGGACGGCGAGCGGGCCCTGCTGTACTGCTGTCACTCGGTACGCACGCGCGACATGGCGGGCAATCCGCACGTGCTGTCGGTCGGAGTCGATCTGGTGCCGGCGCTCGAGTCGCAGGGCGACGACGCCGCCGGGATCGTCGCGTCCGTCGCGTCGGCCTGCCGCCGCAAGGGCGGTCACGCCGCCGTGCCGGTGTCGGCCGCGAAGTCGCTCACCGCGGTTGGCAAGGTGCTCAACATCGCCTGGATCGCCGACGCGCTGGAGGTCGAGGCCAGCGTCATCTGCCCGCGCAGCGGCGCCTGCCCGCGAACGCCACCCTGCGAAGCAATAAGGCCCGCGCCGCGCACCGCGGAAATCAGCGAAGTGCGCCAGGAAATCCTGGATCGGGAGTCATCGGGCAGCTGAAGTGACCCGGCCCGGGCCTT
>Ga0194128_10005622_pt1 | contig 17421 bp, 19 predicted proteins | sample TA2KigCa65mmetaG_FD_148650 | JGI IMG/M metagenome (GOLD analysis project Ga0194128, IMG submission 148650) | Freshwater microbial communities from Lake Tanganyika, Tanzania - TA2015037 Kigoma Deep Cast 65m | ecosystem: Environmental > Aquatic > Freshwater > Lake | place: Tanzania: Lake...
CCGGCGTCACGATCGCCGAGAACCGGCAGGGGATGGTGAAGAAGCTGCTGGAGGAGGCGCTCGCGCCGCTGCGCCGCGTCGACTCGCGCACGATCCGGCCGCTCGAGCCGGCCGTCGTCTTCGACGCCGCCGGGCCGCACGTGGGGACCCCGTCGTGAGCGACGCCGTCGCGTTCTCGACCATCCGCGAGCTCGGCCGGCAGTACCGCGCGAAGAAGCTCTCGCCCGTCGAGGTGACGAAGACGCTGCTCGCGCGCATCGAGAAGCTCGACCCCGGGCTGCACGCGTTCGTCACGCTCACGCCGGAGCGCGCGCTCCAGGACGCGCAGGCCGCGGAAGACGCGCTCGCGCGCGGCGACGCGCGCCCGCTGCTCGGCGTGCCGATCGGCCACAAGGACATCTACCTGACCCGCGGCATTCGCACGACCGGCGGCTCCGCGCTCTTCGCGGACTTCGTGCCCGAGGACCAGTCGACGGTCGTGACGAAGTGGGCGGACGCGGGCACGGTGATGATGGGCAAGCTCATCACGCACGAGTTCGCGTTCGGCCTGCAGTTCCCCGGTCACAAGTTCCCCGCCGCGAAGAATCCGTGGAACGTGGAGCACATCCCCGGCGGCTCCTCGAGCGGTTCCGGCGCCGCGCTCGCCGCCGGCTTCGTACACGGCGCCACGGGCTCGGACACGGGCGGCTCCATCCGCGGGCCGGCGGCGTTCTGCGGCATCAGCGGCATCAAGCCGACGTACGGCCGCGCGAGCCGCGCCGGCGTGATGACGCTCTCGTGGACGCTCGACCACACGGGCCCGATGGCGCGCACGGTCGAAGACTGCGCGTACCTGCTGCAGGCCATGGCCGGACACGACCCGCGCGATCCGGCGTGCAGCACGCGCGCGGTCGACGACTATGTCGGCGGCCTCCAGGGCAGCGTGAAGGGCCTGCGCATCGGCGTCCCGCGCAACTACTTCTTCATGGACCTCGATCCCGAGCTGAAGCAGGCGTTCGAGACCGCGCTCGGCGTGCTGAAGGGCCTCGGCGCCGAGGTGCGCGATCTCACGATCCCCGCGTTCGACCTCGCGCGCTCGTTCTTCCTGATCCTGGTGACGGAGGCGTACGCGTATCATGAGCGCGATCTGAAGACGAAGCCCGAGCTCTACGGCGATGTGCTGCGCGAGCGGCTGATGTCGGGGGCGCTCGTCACCGCGAGCGAGTACGTGCAGGCGCAGCGCGTGCGGATGCAGACGTGCGCGGAGGTCGACGAGGCGATGAAGTCGGTCGACGTGCTGGTGACCCCGACGACGATCGGCCCCGCGCCGTCGTTCAAGGCGTCGTACGACACCTCGCTCGGCTTCCCGCGGAGCAACATGGGCCCATTCAATCTGACGGGCCAGCCGACGGTGGCAGTGCCGTGCGGGTTCACGAAGAGCGGGCTGCCGCTCGGCTTCCAGCTCAGCGGACGCGCGTTCGAGGAGACGACGGTGCTGCGCCTCGGTCACGCCTACCAGCAGGCGACCGACTGGCACACGCGCCGGCCGAACGTGTGAGTTGTTCGCTCGGCGCTCTGGGACTTGTGACGACCCTCGGTGACGATCTTGCCTCCTCGTGGCAGGCGTTACGCGCGGGCGAGGTGACGACGCTGCGCTCGCGGTCCCACCTCGTCCCCGGCGAAGCGCTGTTGGTTGGCGATGTCGTGGCTGACTTGGAGCCGTGTCCCGAGACGCTGGCGCGCCACGCATGCCGCAACAACCTCCTATCGCTGCGCGCGCTGAGGCAAATGGAAGGCGCGGTCCATGAAGCGCTACGTGGCGTGCGTGCCGACAGGGTCGGCGTGGTGATGGGCTCGAGCACCGCGGGGATGTCGTCTGCCGAAGCGGCGGTCGCGGCTCGGCAGCGTAGTGACGCCCTGCCCCCCGAGTTCGACTATAGCCAGATGGAGCTAGGCGGTGTGGCCGAGTTCGTCGCCGATTGGCTCGGTGTCTCGGGCCCGTGCTACACGATCTCTACCGCATGCTCCTCCGGCGCGCGCGCGCTGGCATCCGCGCGGTCTCTGCTGACGATGGACCTTTGTGACGTGGTGATCGCGGGCGGCACTGACTCGTTGTGCGCCACGACGGCCAATGGCTTCGCCGCGCTCAAGGCGCTCACTGACCGTCCCAGCCTTCCGTTCAGCCAGAATCGGAGCGGATTCACCCTCGGTGAGGGCTCGGCCATCTTTCTCGTGACGCGCAATGGCGGCGGCGTGCAGCTCGCTGGCGTCGGTGAGTCGAGCGATGCGCATCACATGTCCGCTCCGCAACCGGACGGGATCGGTGCCGAAGCGGCGATGCGCGCGGCCCTGCATGATGCCGGAATCCCACCCGACGCGATCCAGTACATCAACCTGCATGGCACGGGGACCGCGCTGAACGACGTCGTCGAGGGCAAGGCGGTGCACCGCGTGTTCGGCGACCGCATCGTGTGCAGCTCGACGAAGCCACTGCTCGGTCACACGCTCGGGGCTTCTGGTGCTATCGAAGCCGCTGTCTGCTGGCTGACTCTTCGTGCGATCCAGGACGAGACGCTCGCCGTACCCCCGCATCATTGGGATGAGGTTCGGGACCCGCAAATCCCTACCCTTCGCCTGGCTCGCCGCGGAGACGTTGTCCCTGTCGAGGGCTCCCGCGCCTACGTCATGAGCAACTCGTTCGGTTTCGGCGGCAACAACTGCGCACTGGTGCTCGCGACCGCCGGTACGTGATCTTCGTCGTCGCTGGCACCGCAGCCTGGGCGCCCGGCCTGGAGAACAAAGAGGCCTGGAGCGCGTGGAGCCGCGCACCCCGGGCGATCACTGGAACGGCCGTTCCCGAGGTAAGGTTCCTGCCACCGCTCGTGCGTCGACGCTGCAGTCGGCTGACCCGTGTGCTCCTCCAGGCGGCGCACGATTGTCTCGGAGAGTCGTACCGGGAGAGCGTCCCCTCGGTCTTTGCGTCGAGGCACGGCGACTGTGCCGGGGCGCTGGAGATCATGACGGAGCTCGCGGCGTATCGTCCGCTGACTGCGGGCGCCTTCAGCCATTCTGTGCACAATACGGCCGCCGGCCTCTATTCCATCGCGACCGGCAATACGGCGCCATCAAGCACCACCGCCGGCGCGCGCGATACGTTCGGCAGCGCGATTATCGAGGGACTTGGGCTCCTGCGAAGGACGCGCGCGGAGCGCGTGCTGGTCGTGGTCGGTGACGAGCCGCTCCCTGATGACCTCGGGCAATTTACAAGCGAGCCGACCGCTCCCTACGCTGTCGCCCTGCTCATCGCGCGGCACGGTGAAGGGCAAACGGTGCGATGCGCCGCCGGCGGTTCGGACGCTCCATCGCGCCCTTGGCCCCACGCAGTCGAGTTCCTACGCTGGCTTTACTCCGACGAGACGTCTCTCACGACCGGCGCGGTCCGCAACCGACTGACCTGGATGCGCGACCGCTGATCGCTACCGTCCGTCCGCCGCCGTGAGGCTGCGTCGATCCGGCTGGGACTCCCAGGCGGGAAGGCTGCGAGCCTTCCGTCTCGCGATCTCTGCCATGTGCTGTCGCGCCCACGCCAACGAGCGCTCGTTGTTCTCCACCCAGGGGCAGACGGCCGAGCATGCTTTGAAGTCGGCGTCCTGCTGGTCGGCGGCGGTCATCGGGCGCAGGATGTACTGCGCGCGGCCGGCCGTCGCGCCGTACTCGACGATGGCGAAGTAGGTCTTGCCTCCCGCCAAGTCTGCGTCGATGTAGTGATCGGAACCGCCGACGCTCACGACCATGAATCGAGTCCGGCCGGGTTTGACGCGGTAGGCGAGTCGCGACTGTCCCTTCAGGGTCCCGACGAAGCGATCGCCGGCCGCATGGAGCTCGAACAGCGACGTGGAGTACATCTCTCCGGCCGACGATGGCCGCATGAACACGACGACCGCTTCGTCGGCTGCCGGCGGGGCGAGGGCGATCGGCGCCGCAGGCGCGGCAGCGCGCGAGCTACATGCGGCCAGGAGCAGTCCGAGAATCACGACCATGGCTCGTACGCCTCGGCGGTTCGAAAGCATGCTGGTCTCCCCTCGAGTAACACTGTGCATCGCCACGTCGTCAGCGCCCGTCGGCCGCGGACAGGGTCGGCTTGTCGTCTCTCGGGTCCCATTTCCGCAAGTACTCGATCTTCTTCTCACGGACGCTCCCTACGTTGCGCCTCGCCCAGTCGCGCGCTTCATCGGTCGTCTGAACCCAGACGCACTCCTCCAGCCACTGTCGGAATTCCTCGCCGTCGAGCTCGGCCTGCGTAATGGGTCGGAGCGAGAATCGAGCTCTCCAGACGCCCATGCGGGGCGTGACGAGCGCGTAGTACGTCCTGCCCGCCACGAGTTCGGCCTGCATGAAGTCCGCGGCCTCGCTGACAACCATGAAGCGCTTCGGTCCGGGGTCGACGTGATGGACGAGCTTACGCTTGGCCGGAACGTGGCCGACGAAGACTTCGTCATCGCCGCGTAGCTCGAACACCGACGAGGCGATCGCGTACCCCAGGCCAGACGGCCGCAGGAACACGATGGTCGCTTGTCCCACCGGTGGCGCCACGGCGGGAGGCGTTACGATCTCGACCATCCCCCGCAGGGGGCCCGCGCACGCTGTGAAGAAAACGACCGCTGCTACAAGGCCGATGACGCGTCCCATGTCCGCCCTCCCGCGTCGGCCCTTAGGTGGGCCATTGTCGAATGACGATCGAAGTGTTGACCCCGCCGAATGCGAAGTTGTTGCTCACCGCGAACTCGGAGCGAACGTCTCGGCACGCGCCGCGTACGTAGTCGAGCGGCGCACAAGCCTCGTCGACGCGCTCGAGGTTCAGCGTCGGAGCCACCCAGCTCTCACGGAGCATCTGGACGGTCGCCCACGCTTCGATCGCGCCGCATGCGCCTAGCGTGTGACCCAAGGCGCCCTTCAACGTGCTCACCGGAACCCGGCTTCCGAAGACTTGATGGGTCGCCTCGCTCTCGGCGATGTCGCCGACGCGCGTTCCGGTGCCGTGCGCGTTGACGTACCCGACGTCGCTGGGCACCAGCGAGGCATCGGCCAACGCGAGCTCCATGACGCGTCGCATACCGTCGCGATCCGGGTTCGTGATGTGGCGCCCGTCGGAATTCGTCCCAAAGCCTACGATCTCAGCATAGATGTTCGCGCCGCGTGCCCGCGCGTGGTCCAGATCCTCGAGGATGAGGGTCGCGGCGCCTTCGCCGACGACGAGGCCGTCGCGGTCGGCATCGAAGGGCCTCGGCGTGCTTGCGGGGTCGTCGTTCTTCGTTGACGCGGCATACAGAATGTCGAAGACCCCGGCGTCGATGGCATGCAGCTCTTCCGCCCCGCCCGCGATCATGGCCGTCTGCCGGCCGAAGCGGATGGCCTCGTACGCGTAGCCGATCCCTTGACTGCCCGACGTGCAGGCGCTGCAGGTCGGAATCACACGGCCGCGCACGCCGAAGAACAACGCGAGATTCGCGGCGCAGGTGTGACTCATGAATTGAAGATAGTCGCTGCCCGCGATGCCCTTGATGGTCGACGCGAGTAAGCTCCGCGCGTAGATCTCCATGGCGGGCGGACTGCCCGACGTCGAGCCGTACGAAACTCCGACGGAGCCGTCGGTGACCGCCGGATCGTTCAGCAGCCCCGCGTTCTCGAGCGCCGACCGCGTTGCGGAGGTCGCGAGGAGCGCCACCCGCCCCATGCTGCGGGTCTTCTTCCTCGGAAACGAGGCGGGCACTACGAAATCCGTGATCGGCGCCGCGACGTGGGTCTGGAGACCCTCGATCGCCTTCCACTCGGGCATCAGCACCACCGCCGATCGCCGGGCGCGAAGCGCCGTAGCGACAGACGCCCAGTCGTGTCCCAGCGCGGTCACTGCCCCCATGCCGGTCACGACCACGCGGCGTATCACACGAGCCCCCCATTCACCGAGATCACTTGGCCCGTGATGTATGCCGCCGCGTCGGAGAAGAGGAACCCTACTGTTCCCGCGACTTCATCCGGGCGCCCCAGACGTCGCATCGGCACGTAGCGAAGGATCTCCTCGATCGGCGCGTCCGCGACCATGTCGGTTTCGATGAGCCCCGGCGCCACGCTGTTCACGGTAATGGCCCGCTTGGCCAGCTCGTGGGCGAGGGCCTTCGTCGCGCCGATCAACCCGGCTTTCGCCGCACTGTAGTTCACCTGCCCGCGATTGCCGATCAGCCCCGCCACCGACGAGATCGTGACGATGCGTCCCCCCTGCCGCGCGCGCACCAGCGGCATGACGAGCGGCTGCACGACGTTGTAGAAGCCGTCGAGATTGGTGCGAATGACGCGGTCCCACTGGTCGCCGGAAAGGCTGGGAAACGCGGCGTCGTCGTGGACACCAGCGTTCGCGACGATGCCCCAGAACGGACCATAAGCACGCAGCTCCTCGCCAAGCAGGCGCGCACAGGCTTCGCGGTCGTTCACGTCGAACGCCAAGCTGTGAGCGCGCCCCCCTTGCGACTGGATCGCGGCAACCGCACTCGCCGCGGCGTCCGCGCTGCGGTGGAACCCGATCGTCACGTCGAAACCACCGCGTCCAAGCACCTCGGCAATCGCCCGGCCTATACCCCGACTGGCGCCCGTCACTAGGACACGCTTCACGATCGGCCGAGCACCGCGCCGATGTCCCGAGGCGAGTACACGCTCAGGCCGCCCCTGGCGAGTGGCCGGCTGGCGGCCCCGTCCGCGAGCAGGCATTCGAACGAGGCGGCTTCCCGCTCACCCCACACGTGGGTCGCGGTCACGACGACGGTATGGCCAACCGCGAATCTATCGACGTTGAAGTCGATCCGCCGCGCGCCGATCAGCAAGCCGAGCCGGACCTCTGCGCCGCGCGCTCGCGCCTCGAGGCCCGCGTGGGCCGCCACGCATTGCGCCATGTACTCGACACCTACCCACGCATCCACGTAGCCGCGGGTGCCAACAAAAGGCGTCGTCGCGGTGATGTCGACCGCGCAGACGGTTCGCGCGCGGTCATGCGACACGATGCGGGTCAAAAGCACCATCGGGGGGCGGTGTGGAAGGACGTCGACGGGCGCCGGCCACGGCGCGGTCACGCCGCCACCCGCCGCCCCGTCTTGCGTTCGTCCCAGAAGTCATAGAAGTTGAACCACTGGAGCGGCGCGTCCAGACAGTGCCGCTCGAGGCGAGACGCATACTCGGCGACCGTCGCAGCGATCCATGCCTGGCGACCGGCACGGCTGGAATCCTCGACCGCGCCGAGCGGCTCGACGTGGATCTCGTAGAGGCACCGGCTCCGCCGTATGCCGATCAACAAGATCATTGGGCATTGCAGGGTCGCCGCCAGCATGAACGGGCCGCGAGGAAACGGAGCGACCGTCCCAAGAAAGCGCGCGCGAACGGGACGTGCGTGCACGCCGGGCATCACGCGATCAGCGAGGAGAGCTACGAACTCGCCTCGCGCTACAGAGGCCCTCAGTTCGAACACCGCCTGCGGCCCCGCAAAGTCGATGTCGAAGACGCGCACCCGAGCGTCGTCGACCCCAGTCAGGACGCTCGCGATTCGCGCGGCGTGGCGGGTCGACATGACAATATTCACCACGACACCGGCACGCGCGGCGAGCGCGCGTAAGGCGTCAAAGCTGCCGAGGTGCGCGCCGACGAGCACGCCGCCTTCGCCGCGTTCAACGAGCCGCGCAAGCGCGTCCTCGCCGTGGACCACGAGATCGATCCCCGCCTTGTCGCCGAGCGAGAAACGCAGACGATCCAGCGCGGCCAAGCCGAACTGCAGATAGTGACGATAGCTGTCGAGGATCGTCGGACTATGGGCAAGGGCCCTCGCGCCTTCAGGGTGCTCGTAAAGCCGCCGCAAGTATGTGCGCGAGGCATCCCGCCCCCGTCGGTCGGTAACGAAGAAGTACAGCGCGATCCCCGCTACGAGCAGGGCGGCGAGCTGCTGCCCGCAAAGTCGATAGACAAATTTCGTGACGCGCAGGCCCCATAGCGAGCCGCGCTCGGCGATCTGCGGCCATGCCGCCGCGCTCACTCGCTTCTCCACGGCCGGATCCGGGTCGCGCGTGCTGCCATACCGAGCACGAGGCGCGCATGCATCCGGGTGATCCGGGCGTTGTCGTCTATGAGGCGAAAGTGCGAGCGTCCTGCCGGCGGATACACAACGCGTGTCGGCACGTTGCGCACCGCCCAGCCTTCCCACACCCAACGGACCGTGAGCTCGGGATCGAAGTCCATCCGATCGCCCATCGGCGCATGCGCGAGGATGCGCGCGACGCGCGCGAGCGGGACGCACCGGAATCCGCACAGCGGATCGGCTATCCGGCGCGAAAGTGTTTCGACGTGGACCCAGACGCGCGACAGCTGCCTGCCCCAGCGGCGTGCGCGTGGCGCGCTGCCGTCGAACAGCGGTCGCCCGAGAATCAGGGCGTCGGGCGCATCCGCCGCCGCCGCGAGCAGCCGGGGGACGTCGGCGGCGCAGTGCTGTCCATCGGCGTCGATCTGCACCGCGTGGGAGAAGCCGCGTGCCAGCGCGGTGAGATAACCGTGGCGGAGGGCCGCCCCGCGCCCGCGGTTCGCGGCGAAGCGCTCGACGCTGACCCACGGCAGCCGCGCGTGGAGCTCGTCGATGGCGGCGCGAGATTCCGGATCGCTTCCGTCGTCGACGACGAGACAGGGCAGCCCCGTGCTGTCCACTGCGGCGAGAACGCCACCGAGCGTCGAGCCATGGTTGAACACAGGCACGAGAAGACACGCGTTCACGGGAACACCAATCGCCCAGCCGAGACCACGACCGCACCGCGTTGCAGGAGGAAGTGAATCAAGCCGCCGCGGCGTTCGGCGCGAACGACCAACGTCTCTCCCGGACGAACGATCTCCTTGAACTTCAGCGATTCGATGCGGCTGGGCGCCGCGTCTCCACCGACGAGCGTGCGCGCGGCGTCGATGGCCCAGCCGAGCTGCACGAATCCCGGCACGACAGGAGCGTCCGGAAAATGGCCCTCGACACAGCCCAGATTCGAAGGAATCCGGATGACGCGCTCACAGGACGCTGCGTCGCGCCGCTCACACAGCACGTCGACAGCGGTCATGGAGCGCCCGGCCGCTCGAAGAGCTGGAGCACCGCGGCTGTCGACGTTTTCCCCTGGGGGTCTTCCGGGAGCGCGTCCACGAAGCGCCACACCCTCGGCAGGAGGACCACGTCCCAATGCTCAGCGAGCCACCGCCGCAACGAGTCGGCCAGACGGTGCTTCCCCTCGCGTCCGAGTGTTGTGGTGCCCTCCTCGCTCGGCACGATGGCAGCGCCGAGGCGCGCGTCGACGCCTCTTGGAACGGCCACGACCGCAGCCGCCTTGACGAACCCGTGCTCGAGGAGACGCGCTTCCATGTCCGGCAGTGCGACCCGCTTCTCGCCGATCTTCACGATGCGATCCGCGCGGGCGCCGAGCTCGAACGTGCCGTCAGCGAGGACCGTCGCGCGGTCACCCATCACGATTGGTCGTCGCGCGTCTCCCGTCCACGGCGACACGATGCGAAGACGCCCGTCCTCAGCTGCGACGGCATGGACACCCTCGAAAGGCGTCCATCGCCCGGGCTCGAGCGCCGACTGCCTGCGCCACGCCACGCCCCCGGTTTCCGTGGAACCGAAGATCTCGATGGGGGCCGCTCCGGCCAACGCCGCCAGCTCGCGGGCCGTTGCATGGTCAAGCGCGCCGCCCGAGCAGAAGACAATCGGGCAGCGGGCAAGCGGCCCTGCCATCGTCTCCCGAGACGCTGCCAGCCGCCGTAGATGTGCCGGCGTCGACACGAGAAATGCCGGCGCCGAGCGCTCCAGGGCGGCCGCGACCTCCGTCGGCTGTAATGGCGTGTCGTCACGAAATGGGCGACCGGCGATCAACGGCCAAAGGATCCTGAATAGGAGACCGTAGATATGTTGATGCGAGACGGTCGCGACTGCCTGGGTGTCCGCAAGAAGATGGCCCCAGCGCGCCTCGTGCGCTGCGACTTCATCGTCCAAGTCCCCGACACTCTTCGCGACGATGCGACGGGCGCCCGTTGTCCCCGACGTGTATAGCTCCAGCGCTGGCCCGCCTCCCAGGCGCGACCAGGCGCGCGGCGTCGCGTCCGAGAACCCAAGCGCCGGAATGGCGTCGACGCCGAGGATCTGTTCAGGCCTGTCCGTGACGATCCCGGACACGTCGGCGGCAACCTCCTTCAACGTGCCGGGCCGCCCGTTCGGTGGCAGTACCGCGACGCCGCCGGCCTGCCATATTCCGAGCAGTCCAACTGCAAACGCCCATGCGTTCTCGCTGTACAGGGCCCATCGCCGCGTATGCGCACCATCGAGAATACGAACTAGGCCGGCCACGCGTCGGAGAAGCTCTTCCCAGGGATGCACCTGGTGCGCGGAAACCGAAACGGGAAGCTCCGATGGGCGGCCGACGATCATAAGCTCTGACAGCCGGATGGACGGCGGCTTCATGCGACAGGACGAGGCGGAAACAGGCGACGAAAGATGAGGTCGGTCGGCGCGCCGTCGTAGTGGCGAAAGCGCCACGCCCGGTAGGCGATCTCCGTCGTGAACAGGACGCCCATCAGCACATAGGCGATGATGCCCGTGTAGAACGCCCAGGCCTCGACTGAGCCGCGCAGCGCCAGGCGTCCGATGACGGCGATGTTCAGCAGGAAGAAGCCGCACCAGACCGCTGTTACGCGGCGACAGTAGCCGGGCGCCTCGGGAGGCAGCGAGGCATGTCGCAGCCGCGCGAACGTCTCAACCATCGACGGCCCTCGCACCAGCGTCCGCGCGAACGAGACAAACAGGGCCAGGTTCATCATCACGGGGACGAACAAAAAGAAGCGGCCGTCATCAAACAGCGCGGCCAAGGCCAGGATGATACCGACCGCGGCGATCGGCACCGTCGCAGCGCGGAGCGCGCGAGCGTCACCCCGAAGAGGCGAGCGAACAAGACGCAACGCCAGCACACCGACGAGGAGTAACGCCAGGCCTCGGACGCTCATGGCGTGCAGGCCCAGGTACACGATCAGCGGGTAGAGCGCGAGGACGACAGCCAGCAGGACTCGGATCGCCATTCACCCTTCTCCGCGAAGCCGCGCGTGGATGACGTCGACGACGTCGCCCAGAGTACGGATGTGTCCCAGGTCCTCCTCTTTGAGCTTCCGGCCCAGGCGCGTCTCGAGCGCGACGGCCATGTCGACGAAGTCGATCGAATCCAGATCGAGGTCCTGGACGACGCGGGTCTCCGGCGTCAGCGTCTCCTCGACGAACCCGAATTCGCTCGCGAACACCTTGCGAAGCTCGTCGAACACCTCGTCCTTCGAAGGCACGTTCACTTCGTGCGATGCTCCGCGACGAACGCGGCCAGGTTGCGAATCGAGCCGAACCGCTCCTTGTTGTCGGCCGCGTCGTCGCTGCCCTTGACGCCGTAGCGCTCTTCGAGCGCCAGTCCGAGATCGAGCGCGTCGATCGAATCGAGGCCGAGCCCCTCGTTGAAGAGTGGTGCGTCGTCTTCGATGTCCTCGGGCGTGAGATCCTCGAGCATGAGGACCTCGATCAGCGCGCGCTTGATCTCGAGACGCAGATCCTCAGGATGTGACATCGGATAACCGCCGTCGGTAAAAGTGTTGGAGCTCATTGGTGATTTCGCGCGACGCCAGCGCGCCTCGGGCGGTCTCCCCAGGACGCCGCAGCGGGCGCACGGCTGTCTCGACTTCAACGGTCAGGGAGATCACGCGGTCCGGAACGTGAAACCACCGTTCGCCCTTCCCCAGCGTGGGCGGATCGCAGCGGATCACGACGGGGACGATGTCGCATCCGCTCGCGAGCGCGATGCGCGCGGCACCGCGATGGAAGCCGGCGATGCCGCCGTCCCGCGGCGACCGTGTCCCCTCCGGAAACAACAAGAGCCGCCGCCCATTTTGGATGCGCGCTACGCACGCGGCGAGCAGTTCCGGACCGTCGGAGTTCGGTACGTAGCCCGCCGCGCGGACGATGCGGCGAAAGTAGGGATTCCGCCACGCGGAAGCCTTGATGACGCAATCCGCCTGAGGAAGCAAGGCCACGAGCAGGACGACGTCGAGGAGCGTCGGGTGGTTTGCGACGATCACGCAGGCGCCCGCCCCGGCGAGCCGATCGGCGCCGCGAAGTGTGACGCGAATCAGGCGAAGGGCGCTGGCGAGCTTGAGAAACGCCCGGAAGGCGTGGTGGATGCCCCACTGCACCCACACCTCGCGACGCGATCTGTTCCGGACGACGAGGACGAGTGTCAACGCAGCCGTGCCGAGGACGACTGCACCCCCCGCGAATACCGCGAATGCCAACCCGGTACGCGCCGCGCGCCAGGCGCGCCGAAGGCCGCGACCTAGCCCTGCGATGGCGTCGCCGGCACGACGTTCGTACGCGCACTCACCGCCAACTCGCCGTGCGCTTCGCGGGCGAGGTCGTAACCACAGCGTCGATCGGGAGCGGGAACGCGGTCTCGCGGGATTCAGCGCTGCCCAAGAGGAGCGCGTGCCAGCCATCCATCGAGAGCGCGATCCCCAGGACGCGAGGCCCGTTCCTCACGGTGGCGGGAGTCTACGGCAGGCCGCGCGATACCGTCAATAGAGTATGAAAACCTTTACCGCCTGGCCCGTTGTGTTGGCGTGACTGGGAGCCCCCACGAAAAAGGATGGTGTTTCTTCGACGTGGACGGTCTTTTGCCGCTAGACTGCCCACGAAAAATAGAAACGTTCGGTCTTGGACCGTCTTTAAGTAGGCTCACGGAGGAAAGCGATGCGGGAACGGAAGGGCGTCGCCGTGTGTGTGGTGCTATCGCTCGTGATGGTGGTGGCTCTCACGGCCGTTGCTCAAGACACCAAAGCCATGCGCAACGCAGACGTCGTCGAGCTCGTCAAGGCGGCCCTTCCTGAGACGACGATCATTATGAGCATCGAGAGGAGTGCAACGGCTTTCGATGTCTCGCCGACGGAATTGATTCGACTCAAGAATGGCGGGGTTCCGACGAAGGTCATCGAGGCCATGATCCAGGCAACGAACAGGCCGACCGCCGCCGCGGTGCCCGCGGCCGCAGTTCCCGCGGCACCTGGCGTTGCCAGTCTCTGGGGCTCCAAGCAGACGAGGATCGACGCGGATCGTGTATTCCTGCTCGAAGGCGACAAGCGGACCGAACTGAAATACACGAAGCCCGGGACGCGGAGCCGGTTCATCTACGCAATTCAAACGTTCGCCGTGCTCCCGGGAACGAAGTCGCGGTTACGCATCGAGACGAAGGTCCCGGAATTCGAAATGATCCTGCCGGACAACGTCGAGATCTCTAGCATCGTTGCGCTTGCTCTGCTGGCGGAACGCGAGAACGGCACGCGCGAGATTCTGATCGGCGGCGGGTTCATGTCTTTTTCGCAGGGCCTGCCCAAGGAACGCAACATGAAGATTGCTTATGAGAAGACCGCCGATCAGTCCGGCGCACCGGAAGGGTACGAGATCTACCGGATCAAGCCGGCCATGACCCTCAAGCCGGGAGAATACGCGTTCATGGTAAGCAAGCCGGCCGGAGGGACGATGGGCCCAATCGCGGGGGCAGGCTTCAACTACAACTTCTATGAGATCGGCATCGATTGATGAACAGGCCGCGCCGCGCAGAACGCCCCTGAAGATCTACTCCTAACCGAGGAGCTTCGCGACCGCGCCCTCCACGACGGTGCCCTTGAAGAAGTCCGGGTTCATCGCGGTGTGCAGGCGCGCCGCGTTCTCGAACGTGAACTCGCGGAAGTCGGTCTCGTCGATCAGGCCGTGCTCGACGAGCTCCCACGCCTCTTCGAGCACCTCGCTCATGTCGGTGACGTCGAAGTGGCCGACGTCCGAGCTGAAGATCGGGTGCAGCTTGTGCGGCTCCCGGAACGCCCACGCGGTCATCGGGTCGTCCGCCTCGGCGCCGAAGTAGAAGTGGTCCTGGAACTGCCGGCGCAGCTCCTCGGCAGAGGCCACGCCTGTCCCCGCGAAGTCGTCGAGCTGCTTCAGCGCGTACTCGCGCTCGGTGATCTCCTCGTTGCTCTTGAACGGCGGCACGATGCTCGTCGAGGTGAGCAGCTCGTCCATCTTGTCCTCGTACGCGCGCCCGCCGAACCGCGTGAAGAGGTCCTTCAGCATGTTCTTGTCGAGGTTGGTCGGGCGGACGTGGCGCTCCATGGCGGCGCCGTGCCGCTTCTCCCAGTGCCCGATGAGGTCGGTGAAGAGGTTGCAGGCCCAGCCCACGCCGCCCTCGAGCATGCCGAAGCGCAGCATCGGGAAGCGCCTGACTACGCCGCCGAAGATCAGCGCCTTGGCGAATGCGTGGCTCGCCGCCGCGAAGTGGCCGATGTGGTTGTAGCTGAAGTTGTCGATCGACTCGCGTCCGTGCCAGCCCATGCTGCCGGAGTGCGCGGTGACCGCGACCTTCAGGTCGACGCACGCCTTCCAGAGCTTGTCGTAGTCGTGCGCGCTCTCGTACGCGAGCGAGTCGATGTACGAGCGCACGGCCGTCGGGTCCTTCGCGTCCCGCGCGAGCGCCGGCACCGGCCGCTTCACGTGGTTGGCGATCATGATGACCTTGAAGCCGAGGTTCTTGACCGCGAACGTCGCCTCTTCGATCGCTTCCTCGGGCGTGTACACCGGGACGACGGCGGCGGGCGCGATGCGGTGCCTGTACGGCGCGAACATCTCCGCGTTCATCATGTTCACGGCGCGGGCGACGCCGCGGCGGATCTCGTCGTCGGGGCTCCCGACGTGGAACAGGCCGAGGGAGGTGTAGAGGAGGCAGAAGTCGATGCCGAAGTCGTCCAGCCGCTCGTAGAAGAGCTTCGGGATCATCGCGGTGGCGCGATCGAGCGTGTCGGTCGGCTCGCCCCACCACGTCGGGCGGAACGGCCGCTTGTCCAAGCGCTCCTGGCGGCTCATGCCGTACCACCCGCGCTCGATGTCCCGCCCCTTGAAGCGCTCGACGAGAGTCGGGCCGCCGACCTGCTTCAGGTAGTCGAGGAAGATCGGAATCGGCTCGAGCCAGTGCCCGTCGCCGTCGATGACCGGGTGGGAGAGCTGTTGGCGGACCTTCGCCGACTTCGACTCTTTGAGATAGGCCATCGCTTGCCTCCTGCGCTGCCGTCTCAGATCGTGCGCGGAGTGCCAGGCGGAGTCAAGGGACGGCGGGGCGCCGTCAGTCTTCGATCAATCCATGCATCGACTTTTGCTGCTGACCATCCCAAAACCAGAGCACTTTCTGCGTCCCTCGCACCGACGACACGTACCGCATGCCGTCGTCGGTGTAGATCAGCTTCACGCCGCCTGTCCAGGGACGGTCCCGAAAGGCGTCGGTGTTGTCGATCACCCGCTGGGTCACGAGCGCGATCGGGCGCAGGTACGCGGCCACGACCGTGCGCACGTACGGCTGGTAGCGTCCGAGGGCGTAGTGAAAGTTCCGGGCGAGCTGGAGGCAGTCGTACAACGGTTCGGCATCGCCGGCGCGGCAGGCAACCAGCGTGACACGCTGCGCTCGGCGGAATCCCGAGCTCTTGAGACGGGCCGAGAGCGTCGGCGCGTCGATGTCCTGAAGGCGCACGCCGTTCGAGTGACCCACGAGGTACAGCCGGCTTTGGTCGGTGAGCTGCCCGAGTGCCGCGATCGTCCCCCAGGCCTCGTTGGTGTTCCTCACCCATAGAGACACGGATGGGAGGCCGCGGGCCTGCGCCTTCTCGTGCAGCGCCGCCGCCGCTTGCCGGACGACGGTGTCGGGATCCTGATCGAGCGGCACGTCGAGGTCCTCGTCCACCGTTCGGATCGTCACGATTACCTGCCGGTCGTAGCGGGGTTGCCGCGCCCTCAAATCGCGCTGCTCCATGTCGAGCAGGTCGTTCCTACGTCTCGGCGTGAGCACGAGCAGTGCGCCGTGGCGGCTGTCCATCGGACAGTTGCCGATGACGGGCTGCTGCTGACGCTGCCACTCCTCGACCCAGTGACAGACCTCGCAACACCTGTAGAGGGGCACCGAGAGGTTCGGCTCGGGGCCTTGCATCCGATGACGCGGATCGTTCGGAGAGTTCGGGCACCGCTGGAGACCGGGCTGCATGCCGACCACCGCGCCGCAGGCTTGGCAGATGAAGTACAGAGGCATGAAACCGATAGTGCTTCATGGCCGGGCGCCACGCCTCAGCTTTTCGGTCGGCGCGGCGCGGGCAGGCTCTCCGCTACTATGGCGCCATGAACGTCTTGGCGGCCCTGCTCCTCGAGCTCGTCCTCGCGCTCGTCCTCGCCCTCGCCACCCCCGCGCTCGCTCAGCCCCGCACGGTCGATGGCGTCGCCACCGATCCCGACGGCGAGCTCGTCGTCGCGCTCGCGGACGACACCAACAACATGGATCCGCGCATCGGCATGGGCTCCATCCGCTCGAACTACATCCGCCAGGTGTTCGAGAGCCTGGTCGACGTGGACGCGCAGGGCAAGCCGGCGCCGGGGCTCGCGCTCTCCTGGAAGCCGGTGAACGAGCTCACGTGGGAGTTCACGCTGCGCCGGAACGTGAAGTTCCACGACGGCGAGGCGTTCAACGCGGACACCGTCCTCTTCAACCTCGACCGCATGTTCCGGAAGAACCTGGACAAGCACGGCATCAAGGACGTGCAGGCGGGCACGTCCTTCGACCGTACCTATCCCTTCGTGAGCCGCTGGGAAAAGGTGGACGACTACACGGTGCGGATCCACACGACGGATCCATCGCCCACGCTGTGGGACTTCATCGGCCGCGAGCCGCTGGTGCCGCGCGCGTGGACGATCAAGCACGGCGTCGAGGCGCTCAACGAGAAGCCGGTCGGGACGGGGCCATGGAAGGTCGTCGAGTGGAAGCGCAAGACCCACATGCTCTTCGAGCGCAATGACGGCTACTGGGGCGGGGCGCCGCTCTTCAAGCGGCTGCGCTTCCAGGTGATCCCCGAAGCGTCCGCGCGCCTCGCCGCGCTGCGCGCGAACCAGGTCGGCCTCGTGGAGGCCGTGCCGCCGCTGGACGCGACGGTCCTCGCGCGCGACCCGAGCATCAAGGTCGTGTCGAGCACGCAGAAGCTCGTGTGCCGCCTCTATCTGAACGGCCGCACGAAGGACAAGTTCGACTCGGGTGGCAAGGACGGCCTCTACGGCGACCAGAAAGTGCGCCTGGCGCTCACGCACGCGGTGAATCGCGACGCGATCATCAAGAAGATCTTCCAGGGCTACGCGGTCAACAACGCCTCACCCGTCGCGACGGTCTCCTACGGCTACGCCGCACAGGAGCCGTACCCGTTCGATCCGAAGAAAGCGAAGGCCCTGCTCGCGGAAGCCGGCTGGAAGGACACCGGCAAGGGCTTCGAGAAGACGAACGAGCCGCTCGC
>Ga0194128_10005627_pt1 | contig 17416 bp, 14 predicted proteins | sample TA2KigCa65mmetaG_FD_148650 | JGI IMG/M metagenome (GOLD analysis project Ga0194128, IMG submission 148650) | Freshwater microbial communities from Lake Tanganyika, Tanzania - TA2015037 Kigoma Deep Cast 65m | ecosystem: Environmental > Aquatic > Freshwater > Lake | place: Tanzania: Lake...
AAATCGAAAAGCCAAAACTGGTGGTAGCGGGGTTTACCGCGTATTCGCGCAAAATTGATTTCAAAAAATTCCGGCTAGTAGCAAATGCCGCGCGCGCACTTTTGGTGGTAGATATGTCGCACATTGCGGGGCTCGTAGCGGCAGGCGTGCACTCCTCACCGTTTCAATATGCCGATGTCGTCATGACTACGATGCATAAAACATTGCGCGGACCTCGGGCGGCGCTCATTTTTTCAAGAAATAAATTTTCAAAAGCCATCAACAGAACGATATTCCCTGGTTTGCAGGGAGGGCCGCATATGCACACCATCACGGCATCGGCGATTGCGCTTTCGGAAGCATCAAGCCTTGAATTTAAAAAATATGCAAAGCAGGTGGTAAAAAATGCGCAGGTTCTTTCAGGTGAACTCAAAAAATATGGCTGGCGCATTATCTCGGGCGGTACTGACAATCATCTTTTTCTCGTTGATACCCACAAGCGCGGTATTTCGGGCAAAAAAGCCGAAACCATGCTTGAGAAAGCGGGTATCGTAGTCAACAAAAATACCATCCCGTTTGATACAGAGGGGCCCCGAGATCCATCAGGCATCCGCATTGGAACGGCTGCCCTAACCACGCGAGGCATGAAAGAAAAGGACATGAAGCGTATTGCCGGTTTTATTCACGCGGCCCTGAAAGGATCGTCACCCGCAAAAATTGCGCGCGATGTTCAGGCGTTTGTTAAAGAATTTCCGCTTCCATGATTTTGCTAGAAGCAAAAGATATTGTTTCGCGGATAAGATCGGATCTTGCAAGCAAGGTGGGTGTGCGCGCTCATGCGCCTCGGCTCGGCGTTATTGTAGTAGGTCAAAATCCGGTTTCTGAAAAATTTCTTTTACTCAAAGAAAAATTTGCTGCAAGTATTGGCGTTGAGACGCGAAGATATTCGTTTGACGAGACAATTTCAGCTGGCGAACTTCGTACGCGCATGAATGATATTGTGCATGAGAGCGCGAATGCGGGCATTATTGTTCAGCTTCCGCTTCCCAAGCATATCGATGCGCAGTCAATTTTAAATGCGGTAACACCAGAGAAAGATGTGGACGTGCTTTCTGCGCGTTCCGTGGGCAATTTTGAGGTTGGTAAGTCAAAGATATTACCGCCCGTTGTCAGTGCGGTAAAGGCGCTTTTTGATGAACACAAAATTACGCTTGAGGAAAAAAAGGTGGTGGTGATAGGACATGGAAAGCTTGCAGGCCGGCCGCTTGCGACCTGGGTCATGCGTGAAGGGGGAGTGTTGACTATAATTTCTTCAGAAAAAAACTTTCGGCCAGAAGTGGTGCAAGGCGCAGATATTGTGGTTTCTGGTGTTGGAAAAGCAGGTCTTATCAAGAGCGAAATGATAAAAGAAGGGGCCGTAGTGGTGGACGTGGGTACGTCCGAACAAAACGGGGAGATTGTAGGAGATGTTGATTTTGAATCAGTTTCAAAAAAAGCGGCGTATCTTACGCCCGTCATTGGTGGGGTGGGGCCGCTTACCGTTGCGTTTGTATTTCAAAACCTCCTTACGCTTTTGGAGCAAAAAACAGAGAGGGTTATTTAGTTGCCCTCTCTTCGGAAGAGACTGGTTCGAGATCATCGGGGAACATGACTACATGCCGTCCATCTTCTACCATCACCCTCACAATGATGCGGCCGATATTCTCTTTTTGCCCGATGACTGTGACCCGCTCGCCTCGCTTGAAATAATCGAGACCATGAGGCACGGCGTGAATGAGTTGGCACTGTGAGCCATTTGGAAATCGTGAATCCATTGCCGAAACCTCCTTCCCGAGTTTTGCGCCAAACAATTTTGGTGCAGTGAAAGACCCTTATTTTCACTCTATTCCTCGCATAGAAAAAATACAAGAAACGAGTTGATAACTTTGGTGCCGCGGGTGGGAGTCGAACCCACACGACCTTGCGATCACTGGATTTTGAGTCCAGCGCGTCTGCCAGTTCCGCCACCGCGGCGTGAAAATATCCTATCACTTTATTGTCATTTTTTAAAGATTCCAGTACCCTAGTTGTATGAATGAGGAGTCTCGTGCAAAAGAAAGTATTTTTTGGATACCCACCGAGCAAATAAAACCAAACCCATATCAGCCGCGCACGGAATTTGATGAAGCGGCCCTCAAGGGCCTTTCCGAATCAATTCGCCAGTATGGTATTTTGCAGCCGCTCGTGGTGACCCGCATCGAGCGAGAAACAGAAATGGGCACCCAAGTAAGCTATGAGCTGGTCGCAGGCGAGCGGCGTTTTCGCGCCTCTCAAATGATCGGCCTTCGCGAAGTTCCTGTTTTGATTCGCCGTGAGGAACCCGCAAAAATTCGTCTTGAACTTGCGCTCGTAGAAAACGTCCAGCGTCAAGATCTCAACCCCGTTGAACGCGCGCGTGCTTACAGGCGGCTGGTTGATGAGTTTGCCATGGATCAAAAAGAAATTTCTGCACGCATCGGCAAGTCACGCGAGGCCATTACCAATACCATGCGTATTCTTGCATTGCCGGACTTTATGATTGATGCGGTTGCGCGAGGTGTTATCACCGAAGGTCACACCCGGCCCTTGCTCATGCTTTCACAACGTCCCGTTGAGCAAAAAGAACTTTTTGAAGATATTGTAGAGCACAAAATTTCGGTGCGGGAAGCAGAGCGTCTTTCGCGGCGTATTGCCCGCGAACGCGCCCGCAAGGTAGATGATTTGCCATCAGATGAAACGCGCGCTGCTGAAGAACAACTCCAATCAAAACTCGGCACTCGGGTTGAAATCCAAAAACTTCCGGGCGGCCGTGGGCGTATTTCTATCGAATTTTATTCCGATGAAGAGCTTCATGGCATCACGGAAAAATTGATGAATGCCCCCGAAACATCAGCAGCTCCCAATTCAGAGCCAGAACCAGAATTTACCCTCTAGGGCGGGCACGCTATTTAATCTCAAGCTCCCGTACGCCCTTAATGCGGCGAAAGCGGGTGCGGAGCTTGTTTACATCACAGCGCGGGGGAAGCGTGCACTCAATGGTGTGATACGGCTTGCTCGAATCTTCATGGTCAAAATCGGCGCGCACAATGCCAATTTTTGATCTTGAGAGCAGCGTGGTGATGTCTTTCAAAAGCCCGATACGCTTGTGGTCGCACAAAAACCTGATCGTGGTAACTGGTTCTTTTTGTTTTGGTTTTTCTTTGGCAAATTCGATTCCTTGTTTGCGCAGCGCTGACTTGATATGACCCCGTGCCATGGCCGAATGAGCCATCGAAATCCAGTCTTTTGAAGGCGTTTTATTTTTTTGAACAATGATTTCGATGGTGTCACCCGATGCGAGCGCATGAGAAAAGGGAACCATTTTGCCGTTTACTTTTGCGCCCGTCATATGATCGCCAACTTCCGAGTGAATGTGGTAGGCAAAATCAATAGGGGTGGCGCCTTCCGGCAAATCAATTACTTCGCCCTTGGGCGTGAAGACAAAAATTCGATCCTTGAAAAAATCAATTTTAAGCGCCTCGATATACTCCTCGCCCTCTTTTTGGGCAAATTCTTTTTGCCATTTTTGAAGTCGCCGTACCCAGGCCGCTTGATCAGGGTGCGCATGTGCGCCTTCTTTTGGTTTATTTTTTTCGTCATATACCCAATGTGCGGCAATACCAAATTCTGCCTCATCGTGCATTTGTTTGGTGCGAATTTGGAATTCAACCATTACGTCATCTTCACAAAAAACCGTGGTATGAATTGACTGATAACCGTTTGGCTTTGGAAGAGCAATATAGTCTTTGATGCGTCCGGGTACCGGGCGCCACAGTGAATGAAGGAGGCCAAGTACGCGGTAGCAATCTTCTGTTGAATCAACAATAATACGAAGCGCTATGAGGTCAGCAACTTTTGAAATATCGAGATCATAACGCTGGAGTTTGCGCCACAAGCTGTAATAGTGTTTTACGCGGAAGTTTATTTCAAAATCAACGCCCTCACGCTTGAGTTCGCGCTTGATGATGGGGGCGACGCGAGCGAGATATTCTTTTCGCTTGGGCAGAATGTTTTTTATCTCACTGACCAGCCAGGCGTGTTGATCTTTCATGAGAATAGGAAAGGCGAGATCCTCAAGCTCTCCTTTGATCTCTCCAATACCGAGCCGATAGGCAAGGGGCGCATAGAGCTCAAGGGTTTCTTGAGCAATGCGTTTTTGCTTATCAGGGCGCAGCGCTCCGATGGTCCGCATATTGTGGAGACGATCAGCGAGCTTGATGAGTACCACACGAATATCTTCGGCTACCGCCAGAAACATTTTGCGAGTTGATTCCACGTGGCGCTCAAATCCGTGATAGCGTACGCGTTCAAGTTTGGTGAGCGCTTCAACGAGCCGGGCAATGCCTGAGCCAAGTTCATCTTTGATATCTTTTTGTGATACCGAAGTATCTTCAATAACGTCGTGCAGAAGCGCTGCTGCAATCGTTTCGGCATCGAGTTGCAGACGGATCAAGATATTTGCAACCGCAACGGGGTGTGAAATATACGCCTCACCCGATTCGCGTTGTTGATCTGTATGAAATCTTTCTGCAATGGTGTAGGCTTTGTGGATCAGCTTTTGCTCGCTTTTTGTAAAATGCTGTATCTCTTTTTCGAGCTTGCTCCACATACAATCAGTTGTTTGCGAGTGCTTCGGGGCGCTTCCAGGTTGCATATTTGCATTCAGGATAGCGCGAGCATCCATAAAAGAGGCGGCGTTGGCGAGTTTTGCGCTCGACGACGTCGCCTTCATTGCATTCAGGGCATTTGATGCCGAGTGATTTTGGAGGAAGTGTTTTCGTGGTCTTGCATTCAGGAAAACCTGAGCATGCCATAAAGCGTCCAAAGCGGCCGTGTCTGATCACCATTGGTTTGTCGCAGTTTTGGCACACTTCATCGGTAGTTTCGGTCATGTCTTTCTTTTCCACCGTTTCATATTTTGCCTCAAGATGCTTTGAAAACGGCTCGTAAAATTCTTTGATGATGGGCGCCCATTCAATTTTTCCTTCCGCAACCTGGTCAAGCTCTTCTTCCATGTGGGCGGTAAAGGCAATGTCCACAATTTCGGGGAAGTGTTCGACAAGGAGGTCGTTCACCGTAAGCCCGATTTCAGTAGGAGAAAATTTTCGATCTTCACCCCGCGAGACATATCCGCGCTCAAGAATGGTAGAAATGGTGGGAGCATAGGTAGACGGCCGGCCAATGCCATATTTTTCAAGGGTCTTGATGATTGATGCGTCAGAATATCGCGGCGGCGGTTCGGTAAAGTGCTGCTCGGGCGTGAGTGCATGCGCGGTAAGCTCATCTTTTTCTTTTACCCGTGGCAATATCGTTTCTTCTGTTTTTGAAATCCATACTTTCAAAAATCCCTCAAAAGTAATGATCTGGCCGGTTGCGCGAAAGAGTGCTGTGTCATTGCCGATATCGATGGTAGTGGAATCAAAAATTGCATTGGGCATTTGTGATGCTACAAACCGCCTCCAAATAAGCTCATAGAGTTTTGCCTGCTTGGGGTCGAGATGCTTTTTGATTTCCTCGGGCGTACGACGAACATCAGTAGGGCGGATAGCTTCATGCGCCTCTTGGGCGCCGCGCGATTTTGTTTTGTATATCCGGGGAGTTTCCAGCGCATACTCTTTGCCATGGGTGCTTTCAAGAAATTCTCGCGCGGCTCCTTGTGATTCTTTTGAAAGGCTTGTTGAATCGGTACGCATGTAGGTGATAAGGCCTACCGAGCCCTCCTCTAGTTCAACTCCCTCATAAAGCTGTTGGGCAACCATCATGGTTTGTTTTGCAGAAAACCGAAGACGTCGCGACGCTTCTTGCTGCAAGGTGCTCGTAGTAAAAGGGGCAAGCGGCGAGCGCTCCGTAGGTTTGGACGTTGCACGATGTACGCGCCACGTTTTTTTCTCAAGCGCTTCAAGTATTTTTTGGGCATCGTCTTCGGTTTTAATATCAAATTTTTCGAGCGCCTTATCATTAAACATGATAAGGTTTGCAGCAAATGATTCTTTGGCTTCGGTTTCAAAGGTGCCAGAAATGGTCCAATATTCTTCTTTTTGAAATTGCTCGCGCTCGCGTTCACGCTCGACAATAAGTCGAAGTGCCACTGATTGTACGCGGCCTGCCGAAAGTCCGCGCATGACTTTTTTCCAGAGAAAAGGCGAAAGCTTGTAGCCGACGAGCCGGTCAAGAACGCGTCGCGCCTGCTGGGCATCAACGAGGTGGGTATCAAGCGCGCGGGCATTTTGAAGCGCTGTTTCGATGGCTGATTTGGTAATCTCGTGGAACACAATTCGTTCCGGCTGTTCAATGCCGAGCGCTGCAGCCAAGTGCCAGGCAATGGCTTCACCTTCGCGGTCCTCGTCAGTTGCGAGAATGATGCGTTTTGATTTTTTTGCTTCTTCCTTGAGCGCTTTGACGACTTTGCTTTTTTTGCGAGGGATAATGTAATGCGGCTCAAAATTGTTTTCAGTATCAATGCCAAGCGATGAAGAGGGAAGGTCGCGGATGTGGCCCATGCTTGATTCAATTACGTATTCACTGCCCAAAAAGCGCGAGATGGTTCTTGCTTTGGTTGGTGATTCAACAATAACCAGCGTCGTATCGTTTGATACGCTCTTTTTTGTTGTTTTCTTTTTTGTGGTTTTGGTAGGCATTAGATTATTTTTCGATACGTTCCACCGTCGCTTTTTATAATGCCCCGAAGTTCGAGCGATGTTGTAGATGCAAGAACGGCGGCGGGGTTAAGCCGTGTGGCCTTGATGATTTCATCGAGCGCAAGTGATTCATGGAGCGCGTCAAGTATTTTCTGCTCATCATGGGACACGTCGTGTACTGTGTGGGCCTGCGCCCGTTCTTCAAAGCCGAGCGCCGCGAGAATATCATTCGGGTCTGATATGGCTATTGCCCCTTCCTTGATAAGCTTGTTTGTTCCCTTGGAAACGGCGCTTGAGATGGGGCCGGGAAGTGCAAAAACATCTCTATTAAATTCTGTTGCGAACTGGGCTGTGATGAGTGCTCCAGATTTTTCTCCTGCCTCAATTACAACCACCGCTTTCGCAATGCCCGCAATAATACGATTTCTCTGTGGAAATGTCCAGAGCTCGGGTTTTTGATCGGGCGGATATTCGGAAATTACCGCACCACCCCCGTGCGCAATGGCTCGAAACAGCTCAAGGTTTTCCTTGGGGTAGAGAACCGCTTCGCTCACCCCAGAACCTAAAACGGCAATAGTGGGGACATTCATTTCAAGCGCCGTTTTGTGGGCGATGGAATCAATGCCGGCAGCAAGCCCTGAAGCAATTACGATGCCCCTATCAGAGAGCGCGCGGGTAATCGCTTCGGTAGCATCTTTTCCGTATGAAGTCGGCCTTCTGGTCCCTACAATACCTACTACAAGCGCATCGGGCGGTGGCAGCTCACCCGCAACATAGAGTTGTTTTGGTTTTGATTTCTGTGGCAACTCTTGCAAAAGTGCAGGCCACTTTTCTGACCGCTCGGTGACGCTATAAATGGAAGGCTCCATAATGGGGACTGTACTTGATTGAAAATCAAGCGTCAATCAATGGTCCTGTTGATATTTGACAAAAGTAACTTTTTGATGTAAGATTTTTTTGAAAAGTGTACGTTGATTTTTGGAATCAAAACAAAGAAAGGAGAGAAGAGTTCGTTTATCTAGTGGCTGTATACCTATAAACCCCAAGGTTTTCTAAAAGACCTGACCGTATCGCCTTTGGAAAGTTAATCAGGAGGAAGTCATGAGCAGGATCGGGAATATTGCAGCAGGAAAGCGCGCCTCGGCAACAGTGGCGGGTGCAACTCTCGCGGACAAGCTCAAGGGCCTTCAGGGACTCGATGAGATCGTCAAGAAAAGGCAGGAGGAACCAGTGAAAGCTCCCGACGAGGGAAATGGCGACAAGAAGTCGCCAGTTCCCAGAGACCCTCCGCCTGCACCGGCCGCAACGGAGGAAGTACAGAAAACGCCGGAAAAGAAGACGGCCGCTCCACGCGTCCTTCGGGGCCTTCCGAGTATCGCAAAGGGGAAGCCTTCAGAGATGCTCAAGGGCGCGCGCGCGGTTCTGACACGGCTTCGCGAAAATCCCGATTCGGCCATCGACGCGATCGAAGAGATCGAGACTGTGGTGGAACTGCTCAAGGGAGTACGTTCCGAGTTCATGTCTCTCGAGCCGAGCGAAGACGAAGTCACCGCTTTCGATGCGGGTGAAGACATGCAGTCGCTCCGAGAATACGAGGACTACCTCGACGAGGTGTTTGGCACGTCGGTTGTCATGACGGCACGTCTGCGTCGTCGCAAGCAGAGAGAAGCAGAAGAGAAGGTTCATGCGAAACTCGCCGAACGTCCGCTCACTCCCACCGTCATTTGGGATGCACTCGAGATGGCGACCAAGGCCGGACTCATCACAACGGGGATGAGTGGTGTTGCGCCTTTCGAGTGGAACGGCAAGCCCTACGGGCCGAAGGTGGAGAATGCCATTGCAGTACGCGTGGCAGAGCGTCTCGGCGAGACGATTAATCAGCTCGGTGAAGTGATCGAGCGCGAGGAGCATCAGCTTCGGGCGAAGTTGACGGATCGGCATCTGCTTCTGGATCGCCAAGACATGAACATCGAAGAGACGTCGGGAACCGGCGTCGGAACTCTCCAGGAACTTTCACGGGGAGATGCCGTTTCTTGCGTTCTTCGTGTCTATCTCTGGGGCATCCCTGCGAGGATCGTCATCGAGTGGAAGGATGGTAAGTTCTACGTCACCCACACCGATCAGTTCAAGGTGGCGAAGCTTCTGTTCGCGTTCTACCGAAAAAAAGATTCTCTGAATTACGGGCGTTTGCTTCTCACCTTCACAGAAGGGGAGGCGCGGCCGTTCTCGTCGGACAAACCCGAGGTGTCGAGAGCGGTCAACGATGCCTGGGAAGCGGGAGAGATGAGGTTCCAGGAAGCTCGTGAGGCTGCTGATCGGGAAGAAGATGAATCCGGTTGGCAAAGGGGTCAAGTAGGAACCTACCAGTTCAGAACGCCCGGCTGGAATGCTGGTGGTGGAAAGAAGGTCGTCGCCGAGTTTCAGGCGACGATCGACCAGGAGCGCAAGATCAGGTTGCATAACCTTTCTCCCGAGACCGCCGAGCATTTGCCCTGGCTCACGGAGATGTATGGTGAGCCGACGGATCTCAGCACCGCTCTCGAGGACCGACGAGTCTTCTGGCTGATGGTCAACAGCTCTGCAGACTCAAAGAAGGAGGATTCCAAGAAGTAGAAAAACAAACCCCAACACGGGGAAAAAGAGCCGCCACCGGACCATCGGGGCGGCTCTTGACTTTTTATATTAGATAATGTATAATCTTATCGAAACTCAAACCCCTCAATCAAGGGCAAAAACCCTAACGGAAGGAGCGAAAGATGGATCAGGTACGGAAGATGATCAGGGGACGAGTGGTCATTGCAAACAATGTGAAGGGGATTTTCTTCATCGATGGAGAGGACGGCAAACGTTACTTCGTTCACGAGAGCGATATCAGGGTGCCGGGATTTCGAACGCTCGTACCGGACTGGGAGGCAACTTTCAGGCCGGGCAAGAATGTGAGGAATCCGAGGAAGGATCAAGCGTACGAAGTCCAGCCGCCTGCGGAAATGCCGGGGATCTCGGGTGGAGTCGTGCGCGAGCGCGAAGACGTTTCCAGGTATTCCCGCCTCAAGATCGACAAGCTTGGCCGCATCACGCAGATCGGCGCCGAAGATGGCAAGGGCGTCAAGCCCGATGTCGAGGCGGAGAACTTCCGCGCCTACTACGTGGGGCGCCGGGGACGTGTGTGGCCGCAGTTTCGGTTTACACTTCCGGTTTCTACCATCGATCGTGGTTTCGTTCTCCTCGATCACGACAAGAACTCGCGACACCGCCAGGACGAGTTCGACAACGTTCCTGCCGGTTCCTATATGCTCGTTCTTGAGCGCAAGGGCGACTCTCTTGCCGATCTGGTTATCTACTGCATCGGCAGGAGATTTCAGGGGATGCGGGGGCGCGACAACTTGGGCGACAATTGGATTGTTGTCGAGCGTCGATTCGAAGCTCAGGGCCTCAACATCGAGGATGCGACGGAAAGCTCGATTCGCGATCAGCTTTCCACCTCGGGTCTCCAGCGCGACAACGATGGATTCATTCCGGGCATCATGGAAGCGATCGAGGAGATGAAGGCCGCCGCCTGAAACTTCACACAGTATTTCCGCAAACAGCGGAGTAACCAGACGGCCCGAGAGGAGGACACTCCTCTCGGGCCAATCTTGTATATAATAAATATTATGGAAACAAAACGGGTATTTTTTTCATTCCACGTGCCAGATGAAATTGCATCAAGGCTTCTTCATGATCTTTCTACGTTAAAAAATATTACCCTGTACCCTCAAGAAAATTTGCATATTACAATAAAGTTTGTTGGCGATGTGGCCGGCGATCAAATTTCAATGCTTTCTGAAATCGCTAGTGAAGTTTCAAAAGACATTCCTTCGATTTCTTTTGAGCCTACCCTTTTTTATGTAGCTGATGATCGCTTACGTCTTGGTATAAAGAAAAATCGTTCCCTTGCAGAGCTTGAGAGGCGAATATCAGTGGAGCTTTCAAAAAAAGGAAAAGGGAAACCAGAGATAAATATTTACACGCCCCATATCACCCTAGGTCGGCCAGAAATGGGATTTTCTGTATCTGGTATCGCCCTCAGTCCCCAAGATTACAAACATCGTAGCGCCATCTTTGGTCTTTTTGAAAGTAAACCCGGTGAAAATAAGATGGGAAGTTATCTTTTGATTCGCTCGTTTCCACTACAGGGAAGTGGACAAGCCGTAGCCGAGAAAAAATATTTTACTCGCATTGCGCTGCCGTCACGTCCGCAGCCAGATACGCTCGTTTCAATTTTTCTTTTGAAAATGTTCGGCCGTGATGTCTTTCCAGGTATCGAAGATGCAGTATGCGAAGTTCGTCCGGCAATCGAAGCTGGAAGTGAAGCTCGGTGGGAGTCACAAGGAATTTTGTTACTAGATCTTGCGGGTGGAAAATTCGACCATCACAATAAGACACATAAGACAACTACTACACGACTTATTGCTGAGTATCTTGGTGTTCTTGATGAGCCCGCCCTTGCAAAACTTTTGGAGTATACTCAGCGAGATGATTTCTTTGGGCGGGGGACGGTTTCCGATGATGCAATAGATCGAGCACTTGGATTATCTGGTATTATTGCTGCGCTCAACAAACAATTTTCGAAAGATCCAAATCGTGTATGCGAAGCGGTTTTGCCATTGCTCAGCGCTCATTATGCAGAAGAGCGGCGACGTACGGGCGAATTGCCTCAAGAGTTTGAATCAAAAAAACAGAACGGTGATGTGGTGGAATTTGAAGTAAAACAAAAAGACAAAAAACTTCGAGTTGTCATGGTAAAATCTGACAACCCAAGCTTGGCTGGTTTTTTGCGCTCAACGATAGGAGGGAAATATGATGTAGTTTTACAGCGTTCAGAAAAGGGGCATACAAATATCTTAACCCGTCCCGCAAAACGCATTGATCTTCGAGACGTAGCGGCACTCATTCGATTGAAGGAGGCAGAAATCCGAGAAACGCCACTCGAAAATGTCACGCTCGCGGACCTTACCCGTCCCGGAAGGTTTACAAAAGTAAAAGAATGGTACTATGACCGTGCCACAAACTCAGTTCAAAACGGCGGCCTTAATCCTCAAGACGTTGAGCCGACAAAAATTCCATGGGAAGGGTTTCAGGAACTCATGTCCGATGGACTTTTTGGTGTCAGGTGGGAATAAAACCTTGCTTGCGACATCAAAGTAGTATATACTAAATTCCTATGAAGCTGGTTTCTAAAAATATTATTTACGGGCTCTTGATTTTATTTTTTATCGCGAGCTTTTATTCGGCGTTTATGACGACAAGCGATCGGCCGGAGGACATTGCTCTTACTGATCTTGTTTCGAAAATCAATAATGGCGAAGTCGGTGAAATTGTGGTGCAGGGAAGCAGTCTCGATATCAAGCTCAAAGACGGCACAGTGCTGACATCAAAAAAAGAAGAAGCGGCATCGCTTACCGAAACGCTCACCAACTTTGGCGTTGCGCAAGATAAGCTCTTGAGCTTCAAGCATACTGAAAAAGATCCTTCGGGCTTTGCATTCTGGTTTGGCGCATTGTTGCCAACTATTCTTACTATTGTATTTATCCTCGCATTCATTTGGTTTATGGGCAGGCAAGTACAGCGCTCAAATGTACAGGCACTTGGTTTTGGCCAGTCACGCGCGCGTATTATTGCTCCTGACAATGTAAATCAGCGCGTTACGTTTCGTGACGTAGCGGGTGTTGATGAGGCAAAAGAAGAACTTCGCGAGATTGTAGAATTTTTGCGAAGCCCGAAAAAATTTCTTGATATTGGCGCACGAATTCCGCGAGGCGTGCTGTTGATGGGCGCGCCCGGAACAGGAAAGACACTCCTTGCAAAAGCAGTAGCGGGGGAAGCGGGCGTCCCATTTTTCCAAATGTCAGCGTCAGAATTTGTAGAAATGTTTGTGGGCGTTGGCGCTTCCCGCGTACGAGACCTTTTCAAAATGGCAAAGAAATCTGCTCCTGCAATCATTTTTATCGATGAAGTCGATGCGATTGGCCGCCACCGCGGTGCTGGTATGGGCGGAGGCCACGATGAACGCGAGCAGACGCTCAACCAAATCCTTGTCGAAATGGATGGCTTTGACACCTCTGACCAAGTTATTGTCATGGCGGCAACAAACCGCCCCGATGTGCTTGACCCGGCCCTCTTGCGTCCCGGCCGTTTTGATAGGCGCGTTATTATTGACTTGCCCGATATCAAGCAGCGAGAAGCAATTCTCATGATTCATTCCAAGCAAAAGCCGCTTGCCAAAAATGTTCGGCTCAAGCATATTGCAGAGCGCACGCCGGGATTTTCAGGAGCTGATCTTGAAAACTTGGTCAATGAAGCGGCAATTCTTGCAGCGCGATCTTCTCGCAAAGAAATTACCGAGCTTGATCTCATGAATTCTATAGATAAGGTGCTCTTGGGCCCCGAGCGAAAGAGTCATGTGATTTCGCCCAATGAAAAGAAAATTACTGCTTACCATGAAGCAGGCCATGCGCTGGTTGCGGCCTCGCTTCCCAATGCCGATCCGGTGCACAAGGTTACGGTCATTTCGCGTGGTCGGGCGCTCGGCTACACCATGAAATTGCCAACGTATGACAAGCATCTTTACTCGCGCTCGCATTTTTTGGATGAACTTGCGGTTTCCCTTGGCGGGTATGCGGCGGAAGATGTGGTGTTTGGTGAGCTCACCACCGGTGCAGCCGATGATTTGCGAAAAGCAACGGCCATTGCACGCGATTTGGTACAACGCTACGGCATGAGCAAAAAACTTGGCCCCATGACGTTTGGTGAACACAATGAGCTTGTATTTTTGGGCAAAGAGATTGGCGTTGAACGCAATTTTTCAGACGAAACCGCAGCGCTCATCGATAGAGAGGTTAGCTCGTTCATGAAGCGCGCGTTCGATACCGCAAAAAAGATCATAAAGGGGAGGCGCGAAAAACTTGATGAAATAGCGCGTCGCCTCATTGAAAAAGAAACGATTGAGCGTGACGAGTTTGCAGAGATTGTGGGGACCGCCTAGAATAGGCCTGTTCCTGCGAGCGTAGCTCAACTGGTTAGAGCACCGAGCTTATACCTCGGCGGTTCCTGGTTCGAGTCCAGGCGCTCGCACAGAGTATGTCGGTTTCAAAGTCCCATCTCCATATAGCAAGCGCGAAAGATCTTCGGGGTTCAGATCGTGTTTTGTACCGTGCGCTTGAAATGCTGCCAGGCCTTTTGGTGTGGGGGACGTTTGGCCTCATGGTGTATTTTTCATGGCAAAAGCCAATTTGGGTTGCCATTTTTATCATTGCCTTTGATCTCTATTGGCTGATCAAGACAGTGTTTCTTTCAATGCACGTGCGGGCAAATTGGCGGCGCATGCGGCATAATCTTGCCACCCGCTGGAACGAGCGGCTCGAAACAATGAAATGGGACCACCTGTGGCAGCTGGTTTTATTGCCGGTTGCTGCGCAAGAGCCAGAAGATGTTATTCGCGGTGCTCTTGATTCGCTTGCTGGGAACGAATGGCCGCATGAACGGATGATGGTGGTATTGGCGTTTGAAGACGTAGGTGATGCGGTTCACAAGCTTGGAAAAGAAATTGCTAGTGAATATAGGGCTCGTTTTGGCGAGTTTGTAGTTACGTATCATCCTCAAAATTTGCCCGGTGAAATGCCCGGCAAGGGCTCAAATGAAACGTATGCGATGCATGAAGCGCGTCGCATTATTGATGAGAGAAAAATTCCGCACGAAGATATCATAGTTTCGTCATTTGATATTGATACCAAGCTGTATCCCCAGTTTTTCATGTGCCTTGCGTGGCACTTTTTGAATGCTGAAAAACCGCATCGTTCAAGCTTTCAGCCGGTACCGCTTTATCACAACAATATTTGGGAGGCGGGGGCATTTTCGCGGGTGGTGGCAACTTCAGGAACATTTTGGCAGATGATGCAGCAAGAGCGGCCCGAGCGCCTCACAACGTTTTCTTCTCATTCCATGAGTTTCAAGAGCCTGATGGAAATCGGGTACTGGCAGAAGAATATTGTATCAGAGGATTCGCGTATTTTTTGGAACCACTTCTTTTTTTATGACGGTGATTGGCGCGTAGTGCCGCTTTCGTATCCTGTTTCTATGGATGCCAATTTGGCGCCAACCTTCTGGCAAACGGCAAAAAATATTTACAAGCAGCAGCGCCGCTGGGGGTGGGGCGTTGAAAACGTGCCATACATTTTGTTTCATTTTATAAAAAACAAACGCATTCCACTTCTCACAAAGTTTCGGTTCTCTTTCAATGCGCTTGAAGGTTTCTGGTCGTGGGCTACCAACGCCATCATGATGTTTGCGCTCGGCTGGCTGCCGGTTATGTTTGCAGGTAGGGAAGAGAGCCAGCAGCTCATCATTCGCAATGTTCCGTATGTGACGCGATGGATCATGACGCTTGCCATGATTGGTATTGTGACATCGGCGGTAATTTCGCAATCAATGCTGCGCAAAACAAAAGAAGACTATGGAGTCAAAAAAGGTTTGCCGCTTGTGCTTAACTGGATTTTGATGCCGCTTACCATCATTTTCTTCGGTTCATTTCCCGGAATTGAGGCCCAAACGCGCCTGATGCTCGGCGGCCGCTGGAGATTGGGTTTTTGGGTAACTCCAAAGAAGAAAATTTGACACTCCCGGTGTGTCACTCTATCATAGGGTTATGAGGGCTGAAAAGCTAGTGAGTGGTCAAATTTACCACGTTTGTAACAGGAGTACCGAAGGAATTTCTATTTTTAGGGGGAAGGATGACGCAAAAAGGTTTCTTGAGTCTCTTTTGCTGGCAAATACGACCAGCGATATGACAATACGTGCAGCAGTGCGGACACCGCGAAAGAAGAGAAACTCCCGAATCCCCCGTCCTCTGGTAGAGGTTTATGCGCTCGTGTTGATGCCGAATCATTTTCATATTTGTGTACGCCAATTAGTCGATAATGGTATTTCTTTATGGATTCAACGCGCCTGCAATAGCCATGCGCGTTTTTATAATCTCAAAAACAACCGAAGGGGTGCATTGTTCATGGGACGTTTTCGTGCAGTACCGATTGAAAGCGACCAGCAATTATTTTATTTACTCCTTTACATTCATGCAAACCCACTCGATCTTGTTGCTCCAGAATGGAGAAGTGGCAAAATCAAAGCTTGGCAAAAAGCCATAGAATATATAGAAACGTATCCATGGTCTAGCTACCGTATATTTGATAATAGAGGCGGGGCTGACTCTATTATTGAAAAAATTATCTCACAATCTTTTCCTAAGAAAATCATTTCAAGTTGGGGAGGTCTTTCGGTGGGTATAAGAGACTGGAGCCAGCGTGATTACGAAGAATCGAAATCCATATTTCTTGAATAATCGACACTCCCGGTGTGTCACGGTGTGTCAATCATACGGTGTGTCAATCATAGCTGCAAAGATATGGATATGGTATGATTCAACGAGAAATTTAAAAATATATTATCCGTTTGAAGTCCTTGGACAAGAAGAGATTTGGTGGCTGACGGTAATACATTATCTGGAGTTTCGAGAAAAATTTATTCACCAATCTGATCTTCAAATAGAATCTAGTAAGAAGAGTTTTTATCCATTATTTTCGTCATCGTTTGAAAATTTTTATACACTTCTACTTCTTTTCATTATATTTTTTTCGCTAATTCCATTGTTTTGGAACATTTATAGAACTTGGTAATTTTTGTTAACTCACACTCCCATCGCGTGAGCCGGAGTCGGTCATTCGAAATGATAAAGGCCGTTTGTGAGCTTTTCAACAACGCCTTTGAGCTGGGGATAGTCTGAAAGTGTTCGATCTTTCTCAAGCAGCGCGCGGGCTTCGGTGCGCGCTGCTTCCACCATTTTGATGTTTTTGAGTGCCTCCATGGCGAGATCTGAGAGGCCCCATTGGTTTTTTCCTGTAAGCTCTCCGGGGCCGCGCAGTTCCAGATCATATTCGGCAAGTTCAAAACCATTTTTGGCGCGCTCAAGCGAGCGCAGGCGCTTTACGGTGGTGCCGGAAGCACTATCAGATACTGCATAAAAATATGATTGATGCGTGCCGCGGCCAATTCTGCCGCGAAGCTGGTGAAGCTGTGCAAGACCAAAACGGTCGGCACCCTCTACAATCATGATCGTGGCATTTGGAATATCGATACCCACTTCAACCACGGATGTTGCAATAAGAATATGGATTGTGCCCTTACGAAATTCTTCGAGGGTTTTTTCTTTCTCAAGCGGTTTCATTTTGCCATGCAGCATGGCGCTCTTGAATTGCGGAAAAATTTCTTTTGAAATCCGCTCGTATTCTTTTTTTACTGATTTTTGTTCGCTCTCACCCTCATCGATGCGCGGGCAGATGATAAAAGCTTGTCGCCCTTTTTCAAGTTCTTTTTGAATATGGTCCCATGACCTGGTTTTGGGTTTGATCAAAACCTCGGTGTGAATAGGCATGCGGCCGGGCGGAAGCTCATCAAGCACCGAGAGATCAAGGTCGCCAAAAACGGTAAGTGCGAGCGTGCGGGGGATGGGAGTCGCGGTCATTGAAAGAAAGTGCGGCACAAACGAGTGGTCGCGCGATTTAGTGCCAGCAAGCCGTTTTCGCTGACTTACGCCAAAACGATGTTGTTCGTCTACCACGATAAATGCCAAGTTTCGAAATTGTATTTTCTCGTTGAGGAGTGCGTGGGTACCGATAAGGATTTTGATTTCACCTTCCAGAGTCCATTTAAAA
>Ga0194128_10005630_pt1 | contig 17405 bp, 14 predicted proteins | sample TA2KigCa65mmetaG_FD_148650 | JGI IMG/M metagenome (GOLD analysis project Ga0194128, IMG submission 148650) | Freshwater microbial communities from Lake Tanganyika, Tanzania - TA2015037 Kigoma Deep Cast 65m | ecosystem: Environmental > Aquatic > Freshwater > Lake | place: Tanzania: Lake...
TCGGCCAGCACAGCCGGGGGGTCTGGCTCAATCCTGCCGTTCCGTTTCGGCCGATCGCTTCGGGCATGCGCCCGATCAACGGTTCACGGCGGCATTGACCATCGCCAGCATCGCCGCCCGGATCGCCGTCGGCAGGTCGGGCCAGGCGTCGATGACGGCCTGTAGATCGGCGTCAATTGCGTCGTTTTCGGTCGGAAATGCGCCGCTTTTTGCGCCGCCCGTTTTGGAAAGTGGTGTTTTTGTCAGTATTTCCGAGGGGTGTTTCGAGTCCCCTTGGGGGTATTGGTTTCGTTTTCTTCGTATTGCCAAAGCAAGCAGGAACCGGCGCTCTAGGTCGTCGGTTCCTGCTTGTGTCGTTTCTTGCTTTTCGCTTGCCGCTGAATTGCCGCGCATCAGAATCGGCCATCCGATTGCAGAAGCCATCGTTAGCGCGCGCCGGGAGCTGGGCGGGCGCTAACGAGAATCCGAGCTCGGTTACGGCAACGCCAGGACGCGGAGGTTCATCGTGCCCTTGTCGTCGCGGATGACCAGGGCGCGCGTGTCGTCGAGCTTGGCCATCTGGTGGACGCCGAAGAACTCGGTGGCGACGCTGACGCGATCGGTATTCGGCTGGAAGTTACCGCCCTTGACGCGCCACAGGGCCTTCTCGTTGACGTTGGTCGTTTCCTTGAGGAGCGTGAAATCGACCTTGGCAGCCCAGTACCCGCTGGTGCCGAACGCCGTCTTCTTGTTGTTGCGAGCGGCATTGACGAGGATGTAGCGCTTGCCGTTCTTTTCATAGGCGAACATGCTGCGCGGCGTGTTGCCGGTGCCGAGTTCGACGACGCTGACGCCCTTGACCTTGTCCTTGGATTCGACGTCCTGGAGCGGATAGCGAACGATTGGGGTGCAGGTGAAAGAACCGACGACGCCGGTTTGGCCGTCATCTTCGTAGGGCATGATGCAGATGATGGGAGCCTTGGTTTCCCACTTGCCGTGACCGACGTGATAGGTCTCGGTGCTGAAACTGACTGACTTTGCGTCTTTCTCGGCCTGGGTAATGGCGAAAACGCGGGAGCCGAAGGTATCGCCGGCTTGCGTTGCAGCGACGATCTTGCCGCCGGCCCAGGTGACGTCGGTCAAGCGAGTGACGGATGCCGTGCCGACGGCGAGCGGATAGCGTGTGAACTTTACGTTCTCCAGCGAGAACTCGGCGACGTTGCCGCCGCCGTCAACGGTGAGGATGATATCTTGTTTCACTTTGAGGTTGCGGACGGCGACGTAAGCTCTGCGCGAGGCCGGGTTGACTGTCAGGCGGCGGACTTCGATGTCCTTGGTCGAAAGGCCGAACTTGCCGGCGAGGACTTCGGTGATGTTGGCGACTTCGCTCTTGGTCCAGTCCGTGGCCTTGGTGTCGCCGGTGTCGACGGCGACGACCTGCGTGCCGCTGCCGATGATCAACAGGCCGTTGGGCCCGAAGGCGATGGCGTCGACTGACTTGAGATTGGGGTTGCCCTGGTCGGCCTGGGCCAGCGGGGCGACGCCGAACACGACGAGGAAGGCGAAGGTGGTTCGCATCATCATGGTGCTGCTCCTATGGATGAGGTTGGATTGCCTGCGCAACATGTTAAGCGGACGAAAGGGCTACGTCCAGCAAGAAGAGGGGAAATCATCGAATTCTCACGAACACGGATCGGCTAGCTGTTTGGACGTTCGTCGGCGTACAATAATTCGAGCGACCTCGAGTGGATCAACATTGGAATGGGCTCACGAGCCGGAATCGTAAGCGACGGATTCTGCGTAGACCGTCGCTTACGCTCCCGGCTCGTCAATTCTCGGCGTGAGGACGAACCCCCTTGTTCTCCCGATTCACCGCATCGGCTCGTCGCGTCATGCAGCGAGCGTTTCGCGAGGCGAAACGCTGGCAGCACGATTTCGTCGGCACCGAGCATATTCTCTTCGGCCTGCTTTGCGATCCGGACGGGCCGGCCGTGCGCCTTCTGCGCTCGCTCCAAATCAAGCCCGACCTCGTGCTGTCCAAGGTCGAGTTGTCCTTGCAACGCCATGACAACGGGCTGGCCATGGAGCGCTTTCCGTTAAGCCCCGCGAGCAAGCGCGTCTTTCAGACCGCGGCTGAAGAAGCGGCGCACTTTCGCCATCACGTGATCGGCCCGGAACATCTCCTGCTCGCCCTTCTCCGCGAAACCGATTGCGAGGCGGCTCAGCTCTTGGCCGGCAGGGGGGTGGCCTGGAACGATGTCCGTGACGCCATCGCAAGGCTCCCCGTCGACGCGTACGGCGAAGGAAACGTTCACGCCGACGATGCGCGGCGAATGCCGATCGGCGACAATCCGAGCGCCGATGAGCTGGAACGCTGGGTCGCCCCACTCACGAAGCATGCTGAAGTGACGCACGATCAGCTAGCGTCGATGGGCATCGTGCCGCTCCACATCGGTCTGGAGATTCAGATTCGTCTGACCCAATTCGTTCTCGGGGGATTGCTGGGCTACACTTACGGGCACTGGCTACAAGGCTGGATGCTCGGTTTGATTCTGGCGACCCTTGGCATCGGTCTGGCCGGCTGGCATAACTCCTGGGTCAGCATCACCGTCGGCGCCGCGCTCGGCCTCTTCCTGCCTCCCCTCTTTCTTGACGACGTGACGGTTCCCGCCGGACCACTCCTCTTCTGCGTCATCGGCGCATTTCTCGGCAGCTTCCTGGGAGATGCCTGGTGCATCACCACCGAACCCGTGTTGCCCGACGAGGCATCGAAATCCGCTTCCGAGTGATGGCACGTTCACGTTGAGCGCTCGCTTCGCGCCCTGCGAACGCTAAACGAACACACATTTCCTCTTAAGTTCACGCGTTCCTCCGCCGATTATGTTAGTAACAACTAACATATGTCGCGGAGAATAGCAATGGTCACCAACTGGCGGAAAATCGGCTTGTTCGTCCTTTGGATCGCGTTTGGCGCGTCCATCTGCGGCTCGATGGGCTGCGGCTGCGCTCGCCGAGAACCGATCTTTCAGCGGCCCGGATTGATTATCCCGAAATGACGCAAGCGGTCAGAAGCCAGAGATCAGAAGTCAGATTGGAGATTTCGAAGTAAATGTGACTTCTGACCTCCAACCTCTGACTTCTGACTTGAGACCTTTGACCTCTGACCTCGCCCTTGTGTTGCAATTACCTTTTTTCACGGAGGATACCATGTTTCGCAGCAAACTCTGGCTTGTGATCGTATGGACCGGAATCGCCCTGGGCGCCCTATCCACGACGGGGTGCCTGTCGCGACGCAGCGATGGCGGACTCCATCTGCACCGGCCGGGATGGATCGTTCCCAATCGATGAAACCGATTACTGCGTGTGCGGACGCACGTCCCACCCCTCGAGGCATTTGAGCACATACTTGGCGAACATGTCGGTCTCAAGGTTGACGTGGTCGCCAGGTTGCTTGAAACCGAGCGTCGTGACAGATAAGGTGTGCGGGATCAGTGCGACGCTGAATCGGCCCGGCTCCACGTCGACCAGCGTCAAGCTGATACCGTCAATGGCGATCGAGCCCTTGCGGATCATTTGTCGGCTTAGCGATGGCGCGCAGGTAAACCAAACCGTTTCCCATTCGCCCTGGGGCAGCCGGCGTTCGATTTGGCCGATGCCATCGATATGCCCTTGCACGATATGGCCGCCCAGTCGATCGCCGAGCCGCAGCGCGCGTTCCAAGTTGGCCTTCATGCCGGGTCGCAGGTCGCCGATATTGGTGAGCCGCAACGTTTCGGGACCGGCTTGGAAAGTAAACGTCGTCGAGTCGGCGGCGACGACCGTCAAGCACACGCCGTTGACCGCGATCGACGCTCCGATCGGTGCGTCGGTCGCGATGGTTGGTTCCTCGATGCGCAGCCGGGTGCTCACGCTGTCGGAGGTGACATCGCGTACCGTTCCCAATGCTTCGACGAGGCCGGTGAACATAACGGTTGTCGAGATCTCGATTAGCGCTTGCGTGGCGCCGTGCGGGCGCTAAACAAAGAAAGTACGGATCAGGTCTGATTTGGCGCCTGCTGTTCATCGGCGGACGGAGGCGGCGCGTCGGCGTCTTGCTCGGGAAGATTCGACATCACCAAGTAGCGCAAAGGGAAGATGAACGCGTAAATCCAGAATACAAGGATGGGCGCAAGCGAACCCGACATTACCAGGATCAAGCCGCCGAGGATCACTTGAATCAGATGGCCGAAATGCTTGCGGCCCGTGAGAATCTTGCCGGTCGCATGCGGATAGGGCACGGTGGACACCATGAGTACGGCCACGACAAAGGCGACGATCGGCGCGGCAAAGGCGATGGATTGAATAACGACTTCACGCATGCTGGCCAGGTCGACCGACGAAAGCCGGGCCACCAGCGGCGCCGGGAATCCGCCGCGCAAGATGGCCAGTGCGGCGATGCAGCCGGCGGCGCCCGGCGACGGCAGGCCTTTGAATCGCTTATGCGCAGCCGGGTCGGGGTCATTCTCGACGTTGAACCGCGCCAATCGTACCGCAGTCATCGAGAAATAAAAGGCGGCGATGCCTGCCAGCGCATGGTAACCGATTGGATCCCAGGCGGGACCCAGTTTGAGCAACAAAAACGCTGGCGCGACGCCGAAACTCACCACATCGCAAAGGCTGTCGAGTTCACCGCCGAAGTCGCTCGCGGTTTTCGTGAGACGGGCGACATAGCCGTCGAGCATATCGAAAAACATGGCGAGAACGATCAGCCAGCCCGCGAACGCGAAATTGGCGTTATCGTGGGGACTTGGGTTTTCCGGCACAATATTGCTGGCAAATACGATGGCAGCCAAGCCGCAGATTCCATTGCCGAGCGTCAATAGGGTCGGCAACACAGCGATCTTCTTCACGGAGAGCGTCCTCAGGCGTGTGCGAGTCGGCGCGATACTTCACGCTGGTTTAAGAATACCCGTCCGCGACCCGATCCGCCAGCAAAAAGTTGACGATTTCATCACCAACCGAACCACGGTAAGCAAGACGACCAAATAAACGTGGCCAATTATCGAGGTGGGATTTGCTACTTGGAACTTGTTTGAGGTTTGCAGTTTGCCTTTTGGGATTTGCGAGGTTCAGGGTGTCTCCGGCGTCTGTGGTTCACTTGCCGTTCCGCGGCGAGGCGATAGATTGATATTTCCCGAAATGTGACGTCCAATGCCAACGAAGGATATGCGATGCCTCATCTGAAAAGTGCCAAGAAGCGAATGCGACAGACGGCCAAGCGGCGCGATCACAACCGCGCGGTCAAGAAGACGCTGAAGAAGAACCTCAAATCGGTATTCGAAGCCGATCCGAAGGCGACCCTGGAACAGCTGAAGGCGAACGCCAAAGTGGCCATCAAGAAGCTCGACAAGGCCGCCGCTCGCCGTGTCATCCACCCCAACATGGCTGCCCGCAAGAAAGCCCAGATCGCCCGGCTTCTCAACGCCAAGGCCAATCCGCAGGCGCCCGCCGCCGGCAAGTAGAACGGCAGTGGGGGAGATAGGGAGAGGGGGAGATAGGGAGAGAGTGGACTCTCCCTATCTCCCCCTCTCCCTTTCTCCCTAACTCCCGCCGCGACAACATAGCACTTCCCTTTTTGCCCCATGCCGGGTATCAGCCAGCAGCCTCGGAGGATTCCGTCGTGTGCCGACTCCCCGCATTCATCGTTCTGCTCGCAACCCTGGCCGGCTGCGCGACGACCGGGCAGGAACGCTGGCGCCAGTTCAACGACGATGGCGTACTGCTCTTTGCACGAGGCAACTACCGCGACGCCATGGAAAGCTTCGAATACGCTCTCGCCATGAATCCCAACGACCCGGTCCTCCTGTACAACACGGCTCAGGCGCACGATCGCCTCGGCAACGTCCAAAAAGCCGAGCAACTCTATCTATACTGCCTCCAGCGCGACGCACGCCATGGCGATGCTCGCCTCGCGATTGTCTCGCTCATGTACCGCACTGGCCGATCCGTCGAAGCGTGTCGTCTCATTCAGCAATGGCTGCAGCACGATCCGGACCTGGCCGATCCGTATGTCGCCGACGCCTGGCGCCTTCGGCAAGAGAAGGCGTATCCGCTCGCCGTCGCGCGCGTGCAACAGGCGCTGGCAAAGGATCTGAACAATCGCCGAGCATTGACCGAGCAAGCGATCTTGTATGAGATTCAAGGAATGCCCGACCGTGCTCTGGTGCTTTACGAGCAAATCCTTCGCCGCGAGCCCGAGCAGATCGACATTGCGGACAGACTCGAGAAACTGCGAGCCCAGGGCGTGCGAGCTCCGATGCCGAATTGACATGAACCCCGAAGCCCGCGGGTGAACACAGTGAACCCCTGGGATCGGCGCTATCCCCATCCCAAGGGTTCGCTGCGCTCACCCCTGGGCCGGTGCACGACATGGTTTGCAAACGGCACGGGAGGGCGAGGCTCCTGCCGAGCCGCGAGCCCGCGTAATACTCGATTTCGGACGAGTATCCTGTCGCTTCCGGCTCGGCAGGAGCCTCGCCCTCCCGAAGCAGGCCGCGCAGACCATGTCGTGCACCCCCCCTGGGCTTCCAGTTTTTCACTCCTACCACGCAATCCTGACCTATACTTGCGTGCCCCTATGTGGCGCCGTGCGCGCAAGGAGTCTCCCCATGTTCACCACGTTGAAGCGGCTCGTCACCGACCGGTCGAAAGCGTTTTTCTGCAGGTTCCGCGAGCGCTTGTCGCTTCGGTGCTGGCCCTGATCGTCGATTTCGCGATTCTGGAAGTGTGCGTACGCATCGTCGGCATGCCGGCCGTCCCGTCGGCGATTCTCGGCTACTTGGCCGGCGGCGTGCTTCAGTATGTGCTGTGCTCGTACTGGGTCTTCGCGACGTCGGCGCAAAACGACGCCGTCACCGGATTCGTCGCGTTCACGGTGCTGTCGCTGGTGGGGCTGGGAATCACCTGGGCCGTCGTCGCGATCGGGCACGACTGGGCGGGATTGCCGATTGAAGCCGCGAAGGGCATCGCCGTCGGCCTGGCGTTCACGTGGAATTTCTTAAGCCGAAAGTACTTGCTGTTTCGTTCGACGCCGCTTGCGGCTTAGCGCTCACATGGTGCCGCGCGAGCGCGAAGCCGCAAGCGGCAATTACGGAATCTCATACGCATGCAGCGCCACCGGCGCGTGGCCGTAGCCGGTCGTCCCGCCGTAGCGTTGGTACAAATCCTGCCCGCGGAAGTCGTCCACGAAAAAACCATCCTTCGCCACGATCTCGCGATCCTCGAACAGCACGCGAATCTTGGTTCCTGCTTTGAGACCAGGGACTTTCACCGTTGTTTGAGCCAGCGCCTGCGGTTGCTTGTGCGCGAACTCTTGGCAGATGAACCGGCTCGTGCCGTCCGGAGCGTTCAGTGAGGTTTCGCCCCACGTCACGCGGCCTCCGTCGTGTAAGAAGGCGACGCCGTCGATCAGCTTTTCGGCCGCGCCGATCTTGTCGAGCGACAGCTCCAGCTTGTGCCAAACGGTCTCCTTTTCCGGCGGGCGGCCGGCAAAGTCGAACGATCCCATGTCGAGCGCTTTGCTGGGAATGTAATCGAGCGACTTTTCTACCAGATTCGTTCCCCAGCCGAGGAAGCCCTTGGCGTGGCGGTAAAATGTGTTGAGGAACCAGTACGACGACTTCGGATCGGTGCGGAGTTTCGCCAAATCGACTTTGCCCCAGGTCGCAACATGCGTCCAGCGGCCGTCGGCTTTGACAAAGATGGCCAGCCCCTTCGGCAAGTCGTCCGGATTCATCGCTACGAGTTGCGTGAGTTTACTGCCTTTCGGCCAAGCCTTGGCGTCGGGCAAGTATTGGACACCATGCACGGCGCCGCCGGATTCCGGCTCGCCGCCGATGCCGTAGGCGTTGGTCTCGTCGCGCAGCTCATTCCTGCCGTGCGTACTGCGATAGACATCGGTTTCGTTTTTGCCGAGGTCGGTGGTCCATGAGCCGAAGGGAATGCCGTGCGTGGTGGCGGCGATGAGGTAGGTTTTTCCGTTGTGCTTCCAGGCGCGGTGCTCGATCCAGGGCTCGATGGTAATGGCCGGTTTTGCGCTCTCAATTCTGTCCTCTCTCATTGAGGGGGCAGTTGCCACTATCGGCTTCCAGAATTCCATCTCGCCGTGCAGGCCGCGGAAAAGCGATGCATCTCCCGGGCCGTGGGCGATCTGCCAGCCGCGGCAGCCGCGCATCAATTCGACGTACGTGTGGAATCGCCAGCGCTCGTAGGGGATCGACTCGTACATCTGCGGTCGCAGCCAGATGATCTTGTTCTTGCTCGCGACGAGCGGCGCGAGATCGGTGTGGATGTTGGCCGGATAGAGCGGCTCCGTCTCGGGATCGTAGATATCGAAGAACGGGACCCTCTCGAATTCGAGGCGGTTCCAGTAGCCGCCGTGGCCGACCATGACGGGTCGGCCGCTCTTCTTGCGCACGTGATCAACGACCTGTTCGAGTCCCTTCAGTTCGGCCGGCGTCGCTCCCTGAAACAGGCCGAACGCTTCCTCGATGCCCGGCGCGATCGACACGACATGCGGTGACTTGCCGCACTCGGCTAGATACGCGTCGAGCTTGGCCTGCCCGCCGGCTTTCTTGAATAGCACATTCAGCGACATCGCCTCGGTCGGAATTGCGAACGCACTGGAGCAGTAGAGGTTGTCGGCGGTCCAACGTTTGTTGAGCGTATCGAACGGCGTGATCGAGCCGGCGACGTAGCGCATGCAGTTGAAGTCGTATTGCTTGCGCGTGCTGGAATTGCTGTTGTGCCGATCGTACATCGACCAGCCGGGGAGATTGCGGAGATCGCGATACTTGCCCGCCCCCGGATCGGCCGGCCCGTCATACACCGGCGTATGGCCATAGCATACGCCGAACGGCATCCACGGCTGGCCATTGATGTGCGTCATGCCGTTTTTGATGGTGACGTTCTGGATTGCCGGCTGCAGGGCGTCGTGAGCGAGGCGGCAGAAAGGTTGCGAATCGACGGAGGCGACTTCCGTGTCGGCATTGCCGATGGCAGTGGCACGAATGATCCAGTTGCGTTCTGGTTTCGCGAACGGCTCCACCGGCAGGAAGCTGACGTCGAGGTCGGCGAGCAGCAAGTTGGCGAAGTCGTCGCGGATGTCGACGGGAATCCGATTGCGTTGCTCCAGAACCGCTTTCGGCGTCGCATAGACATCGACCGACTTCACCCGCTTCCCATCGGCACGCCGCAGGACATCAAGACGCACGGTTTTGAGCTTCGCCATCGTCGCTTGCGAAAAGCCAAAGTTCATGCGGACGAACTGCTTCTGCTCAGGACGCAGGTAGAGGGCGCCGAGGTCGAGCTTGATCGGGATGGCCCATGTTCCGAATGAAAGGTCGCCGCGGAGATATGTTGTGCCGTCGGAAAGTCCCACGTTTCCGCGAAGTTCAGCATACCCATTCTTGGCCGCCGATGTTAGCTGGTATGTAAGGTCAACGGTCATACGTGAATTTGCAGCTATCTGGCCACTGAATTTGGCACCCGTCCACGATCCGGAGCCCCTGACCTCTTCGATAGACCAGCCGAGTCCCAAGGTACACGCGGGGCCTAAGTTCTCAACGGTCACGCGAGCCACATTTGGGCCTAGAAGTCGCTCTCCAAGATCCAGTTCCACAATCCGCAGGCCGCTCGTCACCTCCGCCTCAACCACCGGCTTGACGCCGCGATCCTTCAACTCCTTCGCTGACGCTTCAGGCTCTGACACTTTCACGTCGTCCCACCAGATGGTGCCGACGACGTTGTTCTGCGGCTGGGTGCTGGTGTCGTCGAGCGTGTAGCCGTTGACGCCGCGGGCGGCCAGCGTGAGACGGAGCGACTTGATCGGCGTGCGCGGACGGAAGACCTGGCGGAGCATGCGCCATTTGTCGGTGCCGATCGAGACCGGGGCCTTGTGGATGAAGTTGAAGCCGTCGAGACGCTGCCCCTTCTCGTCGTGGCCGTCGATTTGCAGCATGCAGAGCCGATCGGTCTTGACCCAAGCGGTGACTTCGATCAGGCGAGCGTCCTTCTGGTTGAGCACGATCGGTTCGGAGACGACGGCGGTCTCATCGCCGGCCGGGACGATCATGCGCAGGCTGTGCTTGCCGGAGTGCGGAATGAGCTTGTCGATCTCGACGGAGCCGCGATTGGGGAAGCCGGTGTTGTGCCAGGTGTTGAAGATGTAGTAATGCCGCGGCGGGAAGTAGCGGTACTTCACGGGCTTCGACCAGCCGGTCGGATAGCCGGCCTTGTCGAGAGATTCGAAGGTGCCGTTGGGGAGCAGATTCGGCATCCCCTCACCCCCGGCCCCTCTCCCGGGGGGAGAGGGGAGATCGAGCAACTCGGCGCGATCGATCTGCAGCTTGCCCGATTTGCCGGTGTAGCGAATGGCTACCGACGCGACTGCCGGCAGATCGACTTCGCCGACCTTGGTCTTGAGTCGAGCGGCTTCGAGCCAATCGGCCGCGCGGAGTTTGACTTCGATCCACTTGCCGGCGTAGGTTCCGGCCGGGATCGTGACGAAGCTGGCGACGGTCGCCGGGTTGCGCTCGCCCATCGGATCATGCGTGGCTAGTGCCGTGGGCGGATGCAATCCCACTTCGATCACACCGGCGTTGTTCGGCAAATCGGCGCCGGCCAGCTTCACGCGAAACGTCAGGTCGCGCACCACCTTTTCCGGGACCTTGCTCTTTGCCGCCACCATGACGGGGAAACCACCCGCGTCGGGGAAGCCTGCGAGCTTGCGATCGTCGTGGATCGCGATCCAGTTGACGCGCTGATACAGCTCCGCCGGCCCCGTGATGACCATGCGGCGCGTGCCCCACGGTCCGTCGGCGTTCTGCCAGTCCCACGAACCCTTGCAGTACCACCCGTCCGGATTGTAATCGCGGCGATTGTAGAACTCTGTCGGGAAGCACCAGTGGTGGTTCTTCGTCTCCGGCAACAGCGTGATCCAGTCGTCCTGAAACTCGGCGTTGCGCAAGAGGTTCGCGAAGGCATGGCCGGGGATCAACAGCGTGGCCACGATGAGCACATATCGCATGGGTTTTCCCCTTGTTCGTTTAGCGCCCGAGTGGCGCCCTGCATTCGCATGGCGCCACTCGGGCGCTAAACGGGGAACATCACTTTCGCTTCAACGACTGCAACAACCCCGGCGTCCGGTACAGCATCGTCACCTCATCCGCGGTCAGGGCTCGACGGAAGCAGGCCATCTCGTCGAGCAATCCTGTATAGCCGACCGCCGTGTAGATGCCGGCTTGGTCGACATCCCAATCCATGGCGATGGCGCGGTCCTTGACGTCGCCGATCTTCCGGCCGTCGATGTAGAGCGTGGCGATGGCGTTGGGCTTGCCGGTGTCGAAGTTGTCCCATGACAGAACGACGTGGCGCCATTCACCGGACCTGAAGGCAACGCGTCGAACCCAAACCATCGGCGCGTTGATATCGGATTCCTTGGCGCCGGTCTTTCCCTCCGGCACGGCCGGGAAAACGCCCATGCGCAGGTCGCGCGGCTTGGAATCGTTGAAGTCGAACCAGATGCCTCCGTTGTTGGCGCCCTTCTGCGTGATCTGCACCGGATCGCAGAACGGCAGTTTAAGCGCCTGCGGATCCATGTTGATCCACATGGAGCATGCACCGCCCCAGCCGCCTTTCTTGAAGGCGAGGTTGCCTTTGACTGGATAAAAGAACCGTCCGCGATCTTTCAGCACGCCTTTCGCGTCAAGGCACCCGCCGACGACACCCGATTTGGCGATCTTGTAGACCTTCTTGCTGAACCCGTCCTCGAAGATGAACGTCTTCGGGTCCTTCGGATCGCCGTAGCGCGTCTTGATCGGCCCAACGCCGACGTCCGGCATCAGGTCCGTGTCAAACGACGCGTAGAACATGACGGCTTGTTTCAACACGTCATCACCACCGCTTGCCACCGACGCGGCAACGGTTACCACGACACAAACCAGAATCGCTTTCAGCATGATAAATCTCCATGCGTTAGCCGGACGCGCAAGCGACGAATGAATGTGGTTCCGTCGCTTGCGCGTCCGGCTAACGCTTGTCATCGTTCTACGATTGGGCTGCCAAATCGGCATGTTCCGCGCGGAACATAGGGGATTTGCGCAAAGCGAAAACTGGTACAACATCGTTATTCCAGCGCTCGGAGAACCACCATGTCCAACGACCTGAATCTGAACTACCTGCCCCGCCTGCCGCGACGCAAGGACTGGCGCATCGGCTGCGTCGGCGCCGGCTTCATCATGCGCGACTGCCATCTCGTCGCCTATCGGCAAGCGGGATTCAATCCTGTGGCGATCGCGTCGCGCAACCTGGAAACGGCACGCAGTGTCGCCGAGCTTCACGCCGTCGCGCGTTGCCATGCGTCGATCGCGGACCTGCTCAGCGATCCGGAGATCGAGGTGCTCGACATCGCTGTGCCGCCGCAAGCCCAGGCGGGCGTGATCCGCCTGGCTATCGAGCGCAAGAGGAATCTGCGCGGCGTTCTGGCTCAGAAACCGCTGGCGATGTCGGTGCGCGAGGCGCGTGAGGTGGTCGAATTGTGCGAGCGCGCCGGCGTCGTACTGGCGGTCAATCAGAACATGCGCTACGATCAATCGATCCGCGCCATGAAGGACGTTCTGGGCCGCGGCTGGATCGGCCAACCGGTGCTGGCGACCATCGACATGCGAGCGATTCCACACTGGATGCCATGGGCGCAAGGACTGCGCTCGCTGTCCACGTTCGTGATGAGCATCCACCACCTCGACACATTTCGCTACTGGTTCGGCACTCCCGACCGCGTCTTGGCGAGCACTCGACCCGATCCACGCACCAAGTTCGCGCATGGCGACGGGCTCAACCTGTACATCCTCGAATACGACAACGGTTGCCGAGCGATGAGTTGCGACGACGTCTGGACCGGTCCGGCTCGCGAAGGAACCGAGGGGGACATCTACATCCGCTGGCGCGTCGAAGGGACTGACGGCCTGGCGCGCGGGACCATCGGTTGGCCGAGCTATCCTGAAAAGACGCCCAGCACTCTCGATGTTTCCAGCAAGCACCTGGGCGGCGTCTGGCAATCGCCGCGCTGGAACGAGGTCTGGTTTCCCGACGCCTTCGTCGGCACCATGGCACAGCTCCTTTGCGCCATCGAAGACGGCGCCGCGCCCGAAATCAGCGGCCGCGACAACCTCGAGACGATCGCCCTTTGCGAAGCGGTATACCATGCCGCCCGCGAGCATCGCGCGACCACGGTGGGTGAATTTCTGGACGTTGCTCGCTAATCACATCGCGTCGGAACCGGCGCGCCGAGCCCCGTGAGGGGCCGGGTGAGGAGGCGGTGTACCCGCTGCCACAACCCGGCCCCTCACGGGGCTCGGCGCGCCGGTTTTTTCTTTCGTTCTTTGTCACAGTCGCCGGACTTCGCCGTAAACATGGCGTGCAAAGCAATGGGCTTTGCAGAAAACAACAACCACGTTTCTACGAGGAGTTTGACATGTTTCTTTTCAAGCGATTGGGTCGATGTTTGACGGTCGGTCTGGCGGCGCTGTTGATGACACTGACCCTGTGCGGCGCGGGGTTCGGCAGCGATCCGGAACGCCCGGCCGAGGCCACCAAAGTGCATCTTGTCGTCCTGGGGTACACGCCGAACGATAACTTCGGTAAAGCGTGTCGCGACGACATCGAAGCCATGAAGGAAACGCTCGGGGCGGCGCTCAAGGATCGCCTGACCATTCACGAGCTTTCCGACAAGAATCCGAAGACCGGCAAGTTCTGGACCACGAAAGAAGTGATGGATTATCTGCGCAAGATGCAGATCGGCCCGAATGAAAGCATCGTCCTTTATCACTCGGGGCATGGACGAATCGCCGACGCCCGCTTGCCGGAGAGGACGCATCGTTGGCAGATCAACAGCGGCGAAGAAGTGTCGCGCGGCGCCATGACGGACATTCTCCGTTGCAGGCATCCGCGTGCCCTGATCGTCCTCTCCGATTGCTGCAGCGCCATCGTCGCCGACCGCCAGGGCGCTTGCGAAGGCACGGACGACTCCGGCGCCGACCTCAACGTCGACACCGTTCGCAATCTGTTCCTGCGAGCCAACGGCGTCATCAGCATCACGGCGGCCGAAGACGGAACTTGCGGCATCATCGGCTATCGCGGCACGAACCCCGCCGCCGCCGGCAGCTCGTTCACCGTCGCCATGCTGCGGCTCTGCTACGTCAACCAGGTCTACGCCGACTGGAACGCCTTCTTCCCGGACCTGCGGACCGAAACCTTCCGCACCTCGGGGGAAGCCCATCAAGCCCGTGCGTTCCACCTTCCGAAGAGCAAGTAATCGATTCGAAGGATCGCGAACCTGACCCATGCGAGTGGGTCAGGTTTTTTTTTGCCGTTTACGTTTAGCGCTCGCATGGCGCCATGTGAGCGCTAAACGTAAACAGCTCACTTATCATGCTTCGCAAACCAATCCAGCACCCGCCGATACACGTCCTCGCGATGGCGCGGCGAGCGGATGCCGTGGCCTTCGTTCGGATAGATCACCAGTTGCGTCGGCACGTTATTCGCCAACAGCGCCTGATGGTACGCCTGACCCATCGGCAACGGACAGCGGCGATCATCGCGCGCGTGCAGGATCAGTGTCGGCGTCTTCACCTTGTTCGCATACGTCAGCGGGCTGTGTTTGCGGTAACGCTCCGGCTGCTCCCACGGCAACCCGCCCAACTCCCATACGGTCCAGCTCGGCAGGTCGCTCAGGCTGTACATCATGTTCATGTCGGTGACGGCATTCTGAGCGGCGGCCGCCTTGAATTGCCGCGTTTGACCGACCAGCCAGCTCGTCATGAACCCGCCATAGCTGATTCCATAGACGAACTGCCGTTTCGGATCGACCTTGCCGTCTTTCATGAGTTGGTCGATGCCCGTGAGGATGTCGCGCATATCGCCACCGCCGAGATCGAGCCGATCGGCATCAAGGAATTTTTTGCCGTAGCCGGTCGAGCCGCGAAAGTTCGGTTGGAAGACGGCGTAGCCATGGGCGGCGAAAAGCTGGACGGTGAAGTCAAAGCCGATCGTCGAGCGCGAGTGCGGGCCACCGTGGGGGTAAACGATCAGCTTGTACGGCGGCTTGGCGACCTCGGCGGGCGGAGTCGTCAGAATGCCTTCGACATCGAAGCCTTCGTTTTTCCAAGTGAATGTCGAACTCTCGCCTTCGAGCCGCTCTTCGAGAACTCTATTACGCCAAGGAACTAACTCGGCCTTACGTGAATCGGTACGTGAATCGGTCCGATTCGGCATCGTCTGGCGCACGGAGGATCCGCCGTGTGTGTAGAGGAAACGCCGGAAAGATCGTGTCCCCTGCTCATAGGAGAAATGCATGTAGCGTTCGCTGAGGCCCCAGGGATCATCGAGAAGTGGAAACGACGGCGCGAAGAACTCGCCCTTCATGTTCGGTTCTTGGATGTCAACGAGCGTGCGGATATTCGGTTTGCCGTCGGTTAGCGTCAACATCGACAGATTGAACACGTCGCGATGCGGGCCGATGCGGGGGATGCTGAGGTATGCGATCTGGTTGCCGTCCGGCGACCAGCGGGGCGAGACGTCGGCGCCGGGATTGGTGGTGAGTTGCGTTTGTTTGTTGCCGTCGGCGAGGTCGATCAGGAAGAGGTCGAAGTTTTTGTTGATGTTGAAGCGAGCGGATTCGCGGTCTTTGGTCTTGTTGGCGACGACGACGAGTTTTTTGCCGTCGGGCGACCATTGTGGATCGCCGTACCAGATTTGGTCGGCGCCCTTGGTGACCAGCTCGATATTTCGGCCGGCGAAATCATCCGGTTGCAGGAGCAGGTCGGCCAGCCAGATGCGTGCGGGCCCGTAGCCGGTGTAGCCTTCGCCTTGATCGGGACGGACGATCTGAACCTTGTTCTCGATCTCTTGCTTGGTGCGCGGGTCCTGGCCGAGATCGGCGACGAAGATCAACTGACCACTGTTGGGCGAAAACGCGACGCGGCCATAGAAGCCGTCGTGCAGCACGCGTCCATACTCCTTGTCCGGACCGCCGAGCGGCATGACCTTGCCGGTCTTCACGTGGTAAAGCCAAATGTCGACGCCCGGATCGGAGTACGCCGGCGTCGGCGGGATCGGCTTCCATCCCGCCGGTCGTGGCCGAGTCGAGAGGAAGGCGATCCAGCGCCCGTCCGGCGACACTACGGGTGAGCGTCCGTCCGGCTCTCCCGCTTCGAACGGCTTGCGATTGTCGCTTTTTTCGGTAACCAGCCAGAGCGAGTGCCGTTCCTCTTTCGTCTTCGGATCGATCCAGACGCGCTCGTAAACCAGTTTTTCCTCTTTGGCAAACAGCGCCGGGGCGCGCATGCTTTCCATCAAGTAGAGGTCTTCAATCGCCAATGGCTTCTTTTTGTCCTGTGCGTTGGCGCTGATAGCGACCAGAAACGCCAAGCACACCGACATCATCCATCGCAACAGCATCATGAGCGGATACTCCGAATCGATTGAGACTATCGTTTCTTCACGTAATATAGCGAGCCTAGCAACACCGTAGTGGCAAGCTGCCAGCTTGCCACTTTTCCGCAACACCACAAGCTGGCAGCTTGTGGCAACGGCAACAATTTCACTCACGACTTTCGTAGTTCGTGCTTCGTCGTCATTTCGTTGCACGTTGCACCGGTCGGGAAAATTCTCATCTTCGCGCTTCCCTTTGGACCGCAATCGTGGTAAACTGCCATTCTCACCTGAACGCGCGCGCGTTCCTAATGTCACCTTTTCGCAGGAGTAAATGCATGACCCGCCTTCTTTCTGCCGGCATCGTGTTGTGCCTCGTCGCATCGTTCACGTTCGCACAAGACTCGGCCAAGCCGAAGGTCGCCGTCGGGACCAAGGCGCCGGAGTTCGTGTTCAAGGATCAATCGGGCAAGGTCGTCAATCTGTCCGAGCTGACCGCCAAGGGCCCGGTTCTCGTTCGCCTGACCTGCGGCTGCTCGGGCTGCGACAAAGAGTTGGCCTACTTCCAGGAAATCGACGCCGCCTACAAGAAATTCGGCCTGACCAGCGTGGCCATCTTCAAGGCGCCGGACAAGGAAGTCGCCAAGTACGCCGCCGCCAAGAAGATCAACATGCTCTACGGCGTCGACGCCAAGGGCGACGCCTGGAACATCTTCCAGACCAAGACGATGCCGACGAACTTCCTGATCGGCAAGGGCGGCGAGATCATCAAGATCGCCCCCGGCTGCGACACGAGCGGCCTGCTCGCCAAGAAGCTTGCCGAACAAATCGCCCGCACCGTCGACGCCCCAGCTGTGGACGTGCGGTCGAAAGTGGAAGAGAATAAGAAGAAGTAACACACGATACGCTCTCGGGCCGCTGGGCTCGGGATGCTCACGTTAGCCGGACGCGCAAGCGAC
>Ga0194128_10005632_pt1 | contig 17404 bp, 11 predicted proteins | sample TA2KigCa65mmetaG_FD_148650 | JGI IMG/M metagenome (GOLD analysis project Ga0194128, IMG submission 148650) | Freshwater microbial communities from Lake Tanganyika, Tanzania - TA2015037 Kigoma Deep Cast 65m | ecosystem: Environmental > Aquatic > Freshwater > Lake | place: Tanzania: Lake...
CTGCCAGCGATCGAGCACGGTCTGCGCATGCGGGCCCGAGTATGCATGGCACACCACCGGATAGCGCTCGCCGGGCACGCGCTGGGCGGGCTCGAGCAGCATGCCCTCCATCTCGAAGCCGTCGCGCGTCTTCACGCGCACGAACCTCCAGTCGCGGAAGCCGACCGCATCGGCGCTCGCGCGCTCGGCGCGCGCGAGCTCGCGCAGCAGCGTGCCGTCGGCGCGGCGCAACTCCGCGCGGCCGGGGTCGGCGAGCGAGCTCCACGCGTCGTACCAATGCGCGTAATCGGGCGAGAGCTGCGGCGCGTGCGTGCCGGCGTCTTCGCTGACGCGCGTGAGCGGTCCGCCCGCGAGCGGCACGCGATACAACTGCGCGCCCTTGACGTCGTCGCGGTCGCTGACGAACCAGAGCTGGCCGCGCGCGGCGTCGACGCCGAGCACCGCGTCGACCTCCCACTCGCCCTCGGTCAGCCGGCGCACGAGGCGCCCGTCGCGCTCGTGCACGTACGCATGCCGCCAACCGTCGCGCTCGCTCGGCCACACGAAGCGCGCGCCGCCGTCGATCCAAGTCAGGCCGTCGACCGGCTCGAGGAAGGTCTTGCTCGTGTCGACGAGGATCGTGCGCAGCGCGCCGCTCGCCGCATTGGCCGCCGCCAGCTCGATCCTCGACTGAATGCGGTCCTGCAGTTGCAGCACGACTTCGTCGCCGTCGGGCGTCCAAGACACGCGCGAGATCAACAGATCATCGGTCGCGAGGGCCGAGCGCGTGGCCGACAGGTCGGCCTTGCGGGTGGCGCCGCTCTCGATGTCGACGATGTGCAACTCGACGCGCGGGTTGGGAGCGCCCGCCTTCGGGTAGCGCCAGTTCTCGAACTTCGGCTGCGTGGAGCGGTCGTCGGTGATCGTGTAGGTCGGCACCGCGCTCTCGTCGAGCACGAGGAAGGCGATGCGCCGCGAGTCGGGCGACCACCAGTACGCGCCGAAGTTGCCGCGGCCGTAGATCTCCTCCTGGTAGACCCAGTCGAGCCGGCCGTGCAGCAGGTTCTCGTGGCCGGCCGTCGTCAGCGCGCGCGCGTCGCCGCCCGCGGCGGGGGCGAGCCACAGGTTCCAGTCACGGACGAAGCTGACCCACTTGCCATCGGGCGAGAAGGCCTCGCCGACCTCTTCCTTGTCGTCCTGCGTCAAGCGCGCCGCCTTCGGCGCGCCGGGGGACCAGGTCCACAGGTCGCTCTGCGCGTTGAACAGGAGCCGCGTGCGATCCTCGCTCCAATCCTGCCGCGAGGCGTCCGCGCGTCCCTTCGCCTCGCCGGCGCCGACGCCGGCCGCGACGAGCGCGCGCTCGAGCTCGCGCGGATCGAACAGCGCGCGCTTCCTGCCGGTCGAGAGATCGACCGCGCAGATGCGCTTGCCCTCCGCTCCCGGTTCGTCGCTCGGCGCGTGCACCAGGTATTCGGAGCCGGAGAACCAGCCGAGGAAGTGGCCGGAGGCGAGGCGGAACTTGCCGCCCATCTCGAAGCACTGGTCGAAGCTCAATGCGCCGGTCGCGAGCGCCTGCGGAGGCGGATCCTCGATCGGCGTGGCGGACTTCGCTCGCTGCGGCGTGCGGCATGCGGCGAGGGCGGGGACGAGCGCGAGCAGCGCGATCAGACCGGTTCGGATGGACGCAGTTTCGAGCATGGCGGGGCGTAGCCTAGCGGCCTGCCGCGGCGTCGGGATACCTCATTGCCAAATCCGAACGTGGGTTGGCGGCTCGAGAAGCGCGAGCAGCAGTCGCTGACCACCACGACCGCGCAGCCGCGGCAGCCGATCGCATTCGAAGTAACCGGCGAGCCGGGAGTTCAGGAGGTGCGCGTGCGGGCCGATAGCGACCCTGGAGGGCCTCTGATCCGCGCGGTGGTCGCCGGCCCGCGACTCGCGTAGAGTTCGCCTCTCGATGGACGCGCGCACCCTCCTGCTCGGCACGCTGCTCCCCGGCCTCGTGTGCGGCGCCCTGCTCTTCGGCTTTCTGGCGCTCGGCAAATCGCGACCGCGCCAGGTCTGGACCGCGGCCGGCGGTTTCGCGGTCGCGCTCGGTTATGCGGTCGGAATGCTGCAGGTGCTGCCGTGGAGCGGTTGGTTTCCCTGGGCCATGCGCCAGATCGCGTGGCTGTTCCCGCTGATCGGTCTGTGGTGTGCGTTGGAGGCGTCGCTGCCGCTGAGTGATCGCAAGCGCTGGTTCGTGCGCGCCGCGCTCGCGCTCTTCACCGGTTGGCTGTGCCTGCGGCCGCTGCTGCGCAATCTCGATTCGGGCTTCGACGAGGGCGCGGGCTGGAGTTCGGAGCACACGTGGCTGTGGATCGAGATCGCGCTGCTTGCGCTCGTCGCCTTGGTCTCGTGGCGAGTATGGGAGCGCCTGGGCGGATTCCTGCGCGTGCGCGCGAGCACTGCGAGCGCGACCGCGGTCGCACTAGCTGCGGCGGTCGCACAGCTCTTGGGCAGCACGGCCAGCAACGCACAGTTGCAGGGCGCGCTGGTCGCGGCGCTCTGCGCCTGCTTCGTCGCCGCCCTGTGGCGGCCGGACCGCGATTTCGCCCCGAGCCTGGCAGGCGTGCTCGCGCTGTTGCAGGTCGCGCTGCTGCACGACGGTTGGCGCTACAACGCGCTGCCGCTCGCCAGCGCGATCCTGATCGCCGCGGCGCCGGCCTTCCTGTTGCTCGCGCTGGTGTTCGTCCCCGATTCGATGGCGGCGCCGAAGCGGATTGCTGCGCGCACGGCCGCGCTGCTGGTGCCGCTCGGCGCGGCCCTGCTGGTGGCCTGGTCGCAGATGCCGGCCCCGAGCGGCTACTGAGCCTGCCGCGCCGCCGGGGTTTCAGGCAATCCGACCGCGGTCCGATAGGAGGGCCGATGGGCCTGTTCGACAGCCTGCGAGCCTGGATCGACGGCGGCACGCGCCGGGGAGCGGCGGCTGCGGCCCAGCCCCCGGCACCTGCTGCGCCGGACCTTGCGCCCGACGACTGGCAGGCCGAACTGCTGCTGCGGATCGAACAGCGCGTCGTTCACGGCCACTTTCCGATCGTGCGGCTGCCTGCAGCACACCTGCAACTGACGGGCCTCGCCGGTGCCCCTGCGGTGGACACCGTCGCGGTCTCGCTGCGCTCGCTGCTGTTCGAGTCGAGGGTTCTCGCGGAGTACGCAGGGGAAGTCTGGCGCCAGTCGTACTCGCGGGCCTGCATCGCGCGCGCGATCGGTCCCGCCTGCGGCATCGATCCCGAGCGTGCATTCGACATCGGCCTGCTGCAGGACGTCGGGAAGTTGCCCCTGCTGCGACTGCTGCGCGACGAGCTTCCCGACGACAAGCCCACCGATCCCGCGCTGATCGAGCGCGTGCTCGATGATTGGCACGAACTCGCCGGAGCGCGTGTCGCGGACGAGTGGCGCCTTTCGACGGATCTGGCGTCCGTGATCGCCGCGCACCACGATTTCCGCGCCTGCGCGGACGAGCCGCGGCTGGCCGCCTTCGCGCGCCTCGTGCACAGGCTGGACTCGCTGCTGGCGCTGCCGGGCGAGCGCGAGTCGGGCGCGCTCTTGCGCGGGCTCGAGATGGATGCGCTGGGCCTGCAGGAAGTGCAACGGCTGGCCCTCGTCCGCGCAGCACGGGAGGCCTTCGAGGCGGCCCAGCGCGATCCGCTCATGCTCGGCGCGGATTCCGCGCCAAGCGGGAGGACACGGGGGGCGGATTCGATCGACGTCGAGCGTGCCGTCGCCTGAACGCCGAGGGGGCGCGCCGCGGCGCCTGTACGCGCTATCCTCGTGGCTCGCGCGGGCCCTTAGCTCAGTTGGTTAGAGCAGGAGACTCATAATCTCTTGGTCGTTGGTTCGAGTCCAACAGGGCCTACCACTCGCCGGGCTAGGCACCCCGCGCTCACGAGTACTTCGGCGGCAGCACCGGCTCCTCGCCGGTCAGCTTCAGGTACACGTATGCCATCGCGAGCTGGCACACCGGCATGGCGACCAGGACGCCGACGCCGCAGGCCAGCAGGCCCAGGATGGTGATCGGGATGAACAGCAGCATCAGGCCGAAGAGCGGCCACTTGAAGCCGCGCGTGATCTTCCAGCTCGTGCCCAGCGCATCGACCGGCCCCCTTCCGCGATCGACCACCAGGTACATCCAGTAGCTCCAGCCGATCGCGAGCACGATGCCGGGCACGATCAGCAGCAGCAGGCCGAGACCGACGCCCAGTCCGAGCAGGAGGCTCGCAAGCAAGCACGCGATGAACGGGCCGCCCGCGAAGATCTCGCCGAAGTTTGCCTGCTGCCCGCGCGCGAGCTTCAGCATGTAGCGCGTCAGGCCCATGTTCATCCAGAGCGAGAGCGGCAGACCGAGCAACACGCCCGTCGCGTACGCGATCAGCGCAAGTTCCACCTTGCCTTGCTGGTCCAAGATGACTTGCGCCATCGAGCCGAAGAACGAGAACATGCTTCCCACCAGGCTCGCGACGAACACGACGAGCACGGCCAGCGGCTGGCGCACCACGGCATCCCAGCCGAAGCGCAGCGCCTCGGTCACGCGCCATGGCAGCGCCGCGCCGATCGGGTTCGCGCCGCTGCCTGGCGCTGGAAGCTCGTCGAACTTGCGGGGACTCGCGTACGGGTTGTCAGACGGCGGATTCGACATGCGGACTCCTCCTCGAGTGCCCGGAGCTTACGGATTCTCGCGCCTCAGGGCGAAGTCCCGGCGCTCGGCGCGCCCTCGGGCGCGAGCACGACGCGCACGGCGAACTCGGGCGCCTGCTGCGTCGAGAGCTGCTGCACCACGCAGGCCGCGCACAGGTCTTGCAGCGCGGCTTCGAGGCCGCTCGTGCCGGGCCCGGGCAGGCTGAGCTCGAGCCGTTCGACCGGCCATTTCATCCAGCGGTGCTCGGCGCCCTTCACGCGGCGCACCTCGGCCAGCACCGCGCGCACGGTCGCGTAGGCGGATGGATCGGAGGGCGCCGGCACCGCCGCCAGCTCCGCGGCGCTCGGCCAGCGGCTGGCGTGGATCGAGCGCTCGCGGCCCGTGCCGCTCGCGAACTCGTTGCTCCACAGCTCTTCGGTGATGAACGGCACCGTCGGCGCGAAGAGCCGCAACAGGATCGACAGCGCGGTGCGCAGTGTCGCCAGCGCGCTGCGCTTCTCGTCGAGCGTCGCCGCGTACGCGCGCATCTTGACCAGCTCGAGGTAGTCGTCGCAGAACTCGGCCCAGAAGAACGTCTCGACCGCCTCGAGGCCCGACGCCCATTCGTAGGCCTCGTAGGCCGCCGTCGACTTCGCGATCACTTCGCGCAGCCGCTCGACGAGGCACAGGTCGAGCTGAGCGCGGATCGCGCCGGGCCCGATCTCGCCGCGCTCGACCGCGCCGATCGTGCCCTGCACGAGCCGATTGGCGTTGAACAGCTTCGTGACCAGCCGCCGCCCGACCTTGAAGACCTCCTCGTCGTAGGCGGTGTCGACGCCGGCGCGCGCGCGCGCGGCCCAGTAGCGGACGGCATCCGACGAGTACGTGTCGAGCAGGCGCTGCGGCGTGACCACATTGCCCTTGCTCTTGCTCATCTTCTTGCGGTCCGGATCGAGGATCCAGCCGCTGATCACGACGTTGTGCCAGGGCACCGTCGCCTCGTGCAGCCACGCCTTCGCGATCGTGTAGAAGGCCCAGGTGCGGATGATCTCGTGCGATTGCGGTCGCACGTCGGCCGGGAACAGCCGTGCGTGGCGCGCGGGATCGCCGACCCACTGGCTGGCGATCTGCGGCGTCAGCGAACTCGTCGCCCAGGTGTCCTGCACGTCCGGATCGCCGCAGAAACCGCCGGGCTGTCCGCGCTGCGCCTCGCTGTAGCCGGTTGGCGCGTCCGACAACGGATCGACCGGCATGCGCTCGAGTTCCGCGAGGATCGGCTGGTCGTAGCGCGTGCGGCCCGCGGCGTCGATCGGATACCAGATCGGGAACGGCACGCCGAAGTAGCGCTGGCGGCTGATGCACCAGTCCTGGTTGAGGCCCTCGACCCAGTTGCGATAGCGGGCGCCCATGAACGACGGGTGCCAGGCGATCCGCTCGCCGGCATCGATCAGCGCCTGGCGCTGGTCGAGCAGCCGCACGAACCACTGCCGCGTGGTCAGGAACTCGAGAGGGCGATCACCCTTCTCGTAGAACTTGACCGAGTGCACGAGCGGCTTGGGCTCGCCGTCCAACGCTCCCGCCGCACGCAGCTGTTCGACGATGCGAGTGCGTGCCTGCTTGAGGTTCGCGCCGCTCAGCGACGCATATTGCTGCGCTGCTGCCTGCGGGTCGCGGCTCGGCCAGCCCGCGCTGCCGAATTCCAGCGGCAGCAGCCGGCCGTTGGGGGCGAGGATCTGGCGCAGCGGCAGCTTGTGGTCGCGGCGCCAGTGCACGTCGGTCACGTCGCCGAACGTGCACACCATCACGGCGCCGGTGCCCTTCTCAGGATCGGCGCGCGGATCGGCCAACACCGGCACCGGGACGTTGAACAGCGGCGTCAGCGCCTGACGGCCGACCAGGCTCCGATAGCGCTCGTCCTCGGGGTGCACCATCACCGCGACGCAGGCCGGCAAGAGCTCCGGTCGCGTCGTCAGGATGCGCAACTCGCCGCCGTCCTCGAGCGCGAAGCGCAGGATGTGCGACGCGCCCTGCACCTCGCGGTCCTCGACCTCAGCCTGCGCGACCGCGGTCTGGAAGTCGACGTCCCACATCGTCGGCGCGTCGACCTGGTAGACCGCGCCGGCCTGGAACAGCTTGGCGAAGCTGACCTGACTCGTGCGGCGGCAGTGCTCGTCGATCGTCGCGTACTCGAGGCTCCAGTCGACGCTCAGGCCGACGCGGCTGAACAGGTCCTTGAACGCGAGCTCGTCCTGCGCCGTCACGAGCCGGCACAGGTCGATGAACTGCGCGCGGCCGACCAGGCGCGGCGCACCCTCCGAATTCGTCGACGGGACGAAAGTGGGGTCGTGCGGCAGCGTCGGATCGCAGCGGACGTTGAAGTAGTTCTGGACGCGGCGCTCGGTCGGAAGGCCGTTGTCGTCCCAGCCCATCGGATAGAAGACCGAGCGGCCGGTCATGCGCCGGTAGCGCGCGACGAAGTCCTGGTGCGTGTAGCTGAAGATGTGGCCGACGTGCAGCGAGCCGCTCACGGTCGGGGGCGGCGTGTCGATGACGAAGGACTCCGCGCGAGACGCGTTCGGGCGCCAGGCGTAGACCTGCCACTGTGCCCAGCGCTCGCGCCACGTGCTCTCGGCCTGAATCGGGTCGTAGTTCTGCATGTCGGTGGCTCGTGAAGAGCCGCAGATCATGACCTGCGCCCGCGATGCGTGCCAGCGCGGGCGAGCACGAGCGCGGGCGCCCCGCGCGACCGGTGTCGCGCGGGGCGCCCGCGGTTCAGCGCAGCTCGTTCAGTGCCGTGCTTTCAATGTCGTGCTTTCAGTTTCGTGCTCTCAGGGCCGCGTGAACGAAATTTCCAGCCCGTTCGACATCAAGATCGCACCGCCCACGGTCACGGCGACCGACTGCAGGTACACGCCGCCCGGGATCGGCAGGAACGGGGGCAGCGGCGCGGGGATCGTGACTGGAGCGCCACCGAGGCCTGCGCCGAGGAAGGTCGGCGGTGGAGCGATGCCGATGTTGATCAGGTTCGCGCCGAACGGGATCGGCGGGCACGTGAACGTCGCCGAGTAGTACGTGAGCACGGTCGAGGCGAGCGGCGAGCCGGTCGTCACGACCGCGAAGCCCGGATTCGGCGACACGCTCTGCCCGATGCCCGCGAGCGTGAGCACACCGGCCGGAGTCGCGGGACCGTACGCGATGCCGTGCGCGGAGAACGCGAGCCCCGATGCGGGCGGCAACAAGACCGGGAAGCACGGCGCGGGGCTGTAGAACGTCGGCGGCGCGGGCACGCCCGGGAACGCCGTGCGCGCGACGATCGCGCCGTCGGTGACGTACACGGTGCCCGTGCCTGCAAGCGCGGCGTGATCGACCGCGATGCCCGTGAGTCCGCCGAGGCCGCACGGTGCGCCCGCGGGGAAGATGCCGAAGGGGCCCGCAGCTCCGCCGGGCAGTACGTTCGCGACCATGCCGGGGATCGCCGACGACAGGAACAGCGAGCCGGTCGAAGGATCCCAGTCGATGTCGGTGTGCGGCGCGGTCGCCGCGGGCAGCGGGAACGGCGGCACGGCGAGGATCGGCAGCGGACCGCAGCCCGGCGCAGGCGGCGGCAGGATCGCGCAGGCAGCAGCTGCGCCGCACAACCACAAGAAGCCGGTTGCCGAGTCATGACCGAGGCCGGTGACCGGTCCGAAGCCCGGCGGCAGGAAGGCGGCCGGAAGGGCGAACGAATTCACCACGGCTCCACCCGGCGTGTAGGCGGTGAAGATGAAACCGTTGGTCGCCCACACGAGGTTGCCGACGCGGTCGACGGCGACGTCACCGGCCAGCGCGGGCGGCGGGGGAAACGCGGGCACGGTCGGGCAGGCGTAGGGGACGGCGGTCGGGAACGCGCCGATGCCCGGGCCTGCCGGATAGCCGCACGGGCCGAGGCCCGGGCCGGTCTGTTCGGTGACGGTCGCGGCGGGGCCGTTGATCGAGTAGAGGGTTTGCGCGGAAGCGAGGCCTGCCAGCGACAGCACCAAGCTCGAGCCAAGGAGAGTCCGTTTCATCGTTGCACCTGATAGGGGTAGGGGAGCCGGCACCCAACCTGACAGAGGCGGACATGCGCGCGCTGCGCGACAAACTCCTGACTTTCGCAACCCTTTCCCAAATGGCCCCGCGGCCCAGGTAGCGTAAGGCGATGCCGATCCTGTCCTGCGCACTCGCCGCGGCCCTGACCCTGGTCCCCCAAGCTCCCCCCGCCGGCTGGAAGCAGCCTCCGGCGGAGCTCGTCGCGTTGCTCGACGCACCGCCGCCGCCGAGCGTCGATCTCTCGCCCGACGCGCGCTGGATGCTGCTCGTCGAGCGGCCGGCCATGCCCTCGCTCGAGGAGGTGCTGCGCCCGTGGGTCGGTCTGGCCGGTGAGCGCATCGACAGCGCGACCAGTGCCGCATACATCGTCGGCTACTCGACCGGTCTCGTGCTGCGCTCGATCGAGAGCGGCAAGGAGCAACGGATCGCGCTGCCCGAGGCCGCCAAGCTCGGCGGCGTCTCGTGGTCGCACGACAGCCGGCGTTTCGCGTTCAGCATGCGCGGATCCACGGGCGTCGATGTGTGGGTTGCGGGCGTCGACGAGCCTCGAGCGCGCCGCGTCGCCGGCCCGCTGGCGGCGGCGCTCGACGCGGGTTACGACTGGATGCCCGACGGCGAACGCCTGTTCGTGTGGCTGCGTCCCGCGGACCGCGGCGCGATGCCCGATCGCCGCGCGTTGCCGAGCGGGCCGGCCGTGCAGGAGGTCGCCGGCGCCTCGACGCCGGTGCGCACATGGCAGGATCTGCTGAAGAATGCGCAGGACGAGGCGCTCTTCGAGTGGCACGCGCGAGCTCAGCTCGCGATCGCCGATCCGCGTGACGGCTCGCTGCGCGAGCTCGGCGCGCCCGGCCTGTACACCGACGCGTCGGTCTCGCCCGACGGCGCGCACCTGATCGTCACGCGCCTGGAGCGGCCATTCTCGTACACGCTGCCGTGGAGCTACTTCCCGCAGACGATCGAGGTGTGGGGGACGGGCGGCGCGCTCGAGCAGGTCGTCGCGCGCGTGCCGGCCGGTGATTCGATCCCGCAGGAGGGTGTGCGCACGGGTCCGCGCAGCGTGCAATGGCACGCGAGCCGCGACGCGACGCTGGTGTGGGCGGACGCGCTCGACGGCGGCGACCCGAAGCAGAAGGCCGAATTCCGTGACCGCTGGATGGCGCAGGACGCACCGTTCGCGGCGCCCGCGCGCGAGCTGCTCAGGTTGCAGCACCGCGCGCAGGGCCTGGCCTATCTCGCCGACCCGCAGCGCGTCGTCGCGAGCGACTACGACCGCGACCGGAAGTGGCGCCGTTCGCGCCTGTTCGACCTCGCCAAGCCCGACGCTCCGCTCGCGACGCTCGACGATCGCAGCATCAACGACCGCTACGGTGATCCGGGCGCGCCGCTGTCGACGACGACCGCTCGCGGCACGCGCGTGCTGCGCCAGGACGGCGACTTCATCTACCGCAGCGGCGCCGGCGCGACCAAGCAGGGAGCGCGCCCGTTCTTCGATCGCCACGATCTCGCCAGCGGCAAGACCGAGCGGCTGTGGCGCTGCGGCGAGCAGGTATACGAGAGCGTCGTCGCGATCGCATCGAGCTCCGCGAGCGCGAAGCCGACGCTTGTGCACGTGCGCGAGACGCCGAGCGAGCCGCCGCGCTGGAGCCTGCTCGATCTGGAGCGCGGCGACGCGCGCGTGATCCACGCGATCGCCGACCCGCAGCCGCTGCTGCGCGGCATCAAGAAGGAGCTGATCACCTACAAGCGTTCCGACGGCGTCGATCTGTCGGCGACGCTGTACCTGCCGCCGGGTTACGTCGAGGGAACGCGCCTGCCGGTGTTCGTCTGGGCCTACCCGCTCGAGTTCACCGACGCGTCCACCGCCGGGCAGGTCGGCTCGACGCCGTACCGCTTCACGCAGGTGCGCGGTCCGTCGCATCTGCTCTTCGCGCTGCACGGCTACGCGGTGCTCGACGACGCGGCGATGCCGATCATCGGCGACCCGGAGACGGTCAACGACACGTTCCTGTCCCAGCTCGCGCTCGATGCGCAGGCCGCGATCGACGAGCTCGATCGCCGCGGCATCGCGGATCGCGCGCGCGTGGGCGTCGGCGGGCACAGCTACGGCGCGTTCATGACCGCCAACCTGCTCGCGCACACCGACTTGTTCCGAGCCGGCATCGCGCGCAGCGGAGCGTACAACCGCACGCTGACGCCGTTCGGCTTCCAGAGCGAGCGGCGCACGATCTGGGAGGCGCCGAAGGCGTATATCGAACTCTCGCCCTTCCTGTCGGCGCACAAGATCGACGAGCCGCTGCTGCTCGTGCACGGCGAGAAGGACTCGAACATGGGCACCTTCCCGATCCAGTCGGAGCGGCTGTTCCAGGCCGTGCAGGGCAACAAGGGACGGGCGCGGCTCGTGATGCTGCCGGGCGAGGACCACGGTTACCGAGCGCGCGAGTCGGTGCTGCACGTGGCGGCCGAGATGCTCGAGTGGATGGACCGGCACGTGCGCGATGCCGGACCGCGACCCTCGTACGCGTCCCCGGCGGGGACGGTCGAGGCGGCGGCGCAGCACTGAGCCGCGAATGAAGGCGAGCAGCAGGTTCGTGGCGTGGCGCCTGCTCGCGCTCTCCCTGCTGTTCACCAGCGTGGCCGTCGGCTGCCTTGGGCCGCAGGATCCCAAGGACCTGCCGTTCCGCAGCGGAACCATCGATCTGCGCGCCGACGGTTCGCGCGAGCGCGCGCTGCTTGCCACGCCGGCCGTGCTCGATGGCTATCCGTGCGACGGCTGGGTGATGTGGCACGACAACGGCGTGTTGATGTCGTTCGACCTGTCCACCGACCACGAGTTGTCGGGGCACAGGCTGCCGGCGCGGACGCGCGTGTTCCTCGACCGCGCAGGCAGGCTCGCGCACGCGTGGTTGCCGCGCGACACGCGTGTCGGTCCGTACGTGTGCCGCGGCGGCATGAAGATCGACACGGCCTTCCATCCCGACGGATCGCTGAAGGCCTTCTTCCCGCCCGACGACCTCGTGATCGACGGCGTCACGTGCGAGGCGAGCGTGTTCCACCCGATCTACCTGCATCCGAACGGGCGCCTGTGGAAGGCGCGCGTCGCGGTCGACGTCATCGCCGGCGAGCGGCACTACGCGGCGGGCTCGGATATCGAGCTCTCCGGATCGCCTCCGTACCCGACTGTTCGATAGCGGACAGCGCGCGAGCCAGCGCGCACCGCGAGGGCTCCGAGCGGCAGTCCGCCAGGACACCGATTCTCCTCGACTCCGCGGACTTCGATCCGTGGGGAACAGAATCGCGAGGAAATCGGTGCTTCCTCTTTTCCGGGTGTGACGCGGCGCGGGTCAGAACGCGCCGCTGTATTGAATGCGGCGCGGGTCAGAACGCGCCGAAGAACACCGACGTGAACGTCGAGACTGGTGCGGCCTCGCGGAAGTCCTCGAGGCTGCGGTTGAGCAGGCGCACCGAGTTCAGCACCTCGTTGTACAGCTCCTTGTTCATGATCAGCTCGCCCAGCGAGCCCTGCTTCTCGCGCACGGCACCGACGACCACGCGCACATCGTCCGAGATCGCGATCAGCTTGTCGTACAGCTCGCTCGTGTTGAGCAGCTTTCCGACCGTGCTGCGCTGATCGGCCATTTCGTTCGAGACGCGCAGCACGTTCTGCGCGATCCGATCGTCCTTGAGCAGCATCCCGAGCGTGCCGCGCCCGCTCTGCAGCTCTTCCGAGATCAGGCGCACGTTGTGCGCGGTCTGGTCGAGTTCGGTCGCCAGCCGGTCGGCCAGCTCCTGGTCGTAGACGAGCTTGCCGAACAGGCCCTGGCCGCTGCGCAGGTCGGTCGAGAGCGCCGAGAAGTTGTCGATGGCGCCCTTCAGCGTCTGGTAGAGCGCATCGTCGTTGAGCAGGCTGCCGAGCGTACCCTTGCCTCCGCGCACGTCGGCGAAGACCTGCCGCGTCTCGCGCATCGTCGCGGCGAAATCGGCTACGGCCGTGGTGAAGTCGGCCGACAGCTGCTCGTCCTTGAACAGCTTGCCGATCGGGCCCTTGCCGTCGCGCACGTCGCTCGTGATCGCCTCGAGGTTCGCGACGACCTGGCCGAAGCGCTCGCGATTCTCGGCGATCACGGCGCCGGCGTCCTTGAGCGCCTCGAGCGGGTTGGCGGCGATCGTGCCGGCCAGCGGACCGAGCTTGCCCAGGTCGAGCGGCGCGGCTTCGGCCGGGCCGGGATCGATGTTCACGTTGCGGCCGCCCAGCAGCGTCGTCTCCTCGATCCGCACGCTGTGACCCGCGCGGATCTCCAGCGGCTGGTTCAGGTGCATCACGACGTGGATGCGCCGGTCGGCGGCCGCCTTGGGGTCGTAGACGATCGACTTCACGCGGCCCAGTCGCATGCCGCTGACCATGACCGGGTCGCCGTCGCGCAGCCCGTGCGCCTCGGGGAACTGCGCCTCCAGGCGCGTCGGCGTGCCGAACAGGTCGAGGTCGGTGAGGAACAGCGTGTAGAACGCGAGCATCCCGATCGCGACCAGGAAGAACAGACCGAGGATGAGTTGCTTGGCTCCGGACATGGGCGGACCTCGAGGTTGAGCTAGTCGTGCGGCGGACGCAGGAAGCGCTTGACGCGCGGGTGTTCGGAAGCGACGAATTCCTCGGGCGGCGCATCCAGCACGATCGAGCCGGCGTCGAGCAGCACGACGCGATTGGCGATGACGCGGATGCAGGACACGAGGTGCGTGACGACGACCGATGTGATGTTCAGCTTGCGCGCGAGCTCGCGGATCAACAGGTTGATCGACATCGAGATCTCCGGGTCGAGCCCGGTGTTGGGCTCGTCGTAGAGCACGATCTCCGGATCGGTCACCAGCGCGCGCGCCAGCGACACGCGCTTGCGCATGCCCCCGGAGAGCTCCGGCGGCATCTTGTCGTAGACGTCCGGCAGGTGCACCAGGTCCAGGCGCTCGATCACGCGGCGGCGGATCTCGGCGTCGGGCAGGTCCGTGTTCTCGCGCAGCGGCAGCGCGACGTTCTCGCCCGCCGACAGCCAGTTGATCAGCGCACCGTCCTGCCACAGGTAGCCCATGCGCTTGCGCAGGTCGATCAGGTCCTTGCGCGCGATCGTGCGCATGTCCCGGCCCTCGACGAACACACGGCCGCTGTCGGGCTGCAGCAGGCCGATGATGTGCCGCAGCGTGACCGATTTGCCGGTGCCCGACGGGCCCATCACGCACAGCGTTTCGCCGCGGTGCACGTCGAGATTCAAGCCGTCGAGCACGACCTTCTTGCCGAAGGCCTTGCGGACGTTCTCGAAGCGGATCACGACTTCTGCGGTCACGAGGGCGGAGCTCGGCTCAGTTCTGCTGGTAGAAGGCCCAGGTCATGAAGTAGTTGAGGATGATCACCAGGATGATCGAGTCGCGCACAGCGGCGCGCGTCGCATTGCCGACGCCCAGCGCGCCGCCCCTCGTGCGCATGCCGGCGCTGCACGAGATGATCGCGATCACGATCCCGAAGACGAAGGACTTGAGCAGTCCGATGTAGACGTCCTTCGGAATCGGGATCAGCACGCCCGGCGTCTGCAGCGCGTCGATCGCCGAGTCGAAGTACAGCTCGAGGCCCACGCCGAGCTGCGAGCGCGCGACCAGTCCGCCGCCGATGATGCCGATCGTGTCGCACAGCACCGTCAAAGTCGGGCACAGCACGGCCAGCGCGATCAGGCGCGGCAGGACGAGGTAGCTCGTCGCGTCGATCGACATCACTTCGAGGGCGGAAAGCTCCTCGGAGACCGCCATCGTGCCCACTTCGGCGGCCAGCGCGCTGCCGACCGCCGCGGACAGGATGGTCGCCGTGATGAACGGTCCCATCTCGCGCGCCATCGACACGGCCACGATCAGTCCGATCTGGTCCTGCTGGCCGATGCGCGAGAGCTCGATGCCGGTCTGCAGCGACACGACCATGCCCATCGAGAAGCCGACCAGCAGCACGACGTGCAGCACCTTGATGCCGCCGACGTACATCTGGTCGGCGATCATCGCGCGGCGCCTCCACGAATGGTGCAGCCGCCGCACCACCTGCCAGAACAGGTCGAGCTGCTCGCCGGTCTGGCGCACGAACTCGAGGAAGCTCGACGCGATGCGCTTCACTGCCGCGGCTCCCGCGTCGCCCGCTCGGCGTCGATCATCTCCGCCGGCCAGCCCGGGCCGGGGAAGGCCGGGCGCATGGCGTCGAAACCGTCGCGCCCGCTGGTCCGCCAGCGCAGCAGTCCGAACAGGAACGAGCGCTCGACGACGTCGCCGCGCTCGTCGGTGAAGGCGCGCGACGCGTACAGCCCCGACAGCGAATGGCGCGATTCCTTGCGCGTCGACTCGGAGCGGTAGATGCCACCCCACAAGCGCTCGCGCTCGCCGAAGCGGCCGCGTTCGCCGACGTACAGCTCCCAGATCCACGCGTAGTGGAACTGGATCATCTCGCTGCGCCAGAACGGATTGAGGTCGGGGAAGGCATAACGCACGTGCCCATCTTGCTCATGGCGCTGGTACAGAGGCCAGAGCTTGCGCCACGAACTCGTGCTGCCGTCCAGACGATCGAGGCGATCCCAGGACTGCCAGATCGGGACGACGTAGGTCGACTTGCGCTGCGATTCGGCGTAGTCCTCCCAGCGCCGATGGTAGAACGGCCAGAGGATCGAGTCGGCGCGCAGTCCCGCGTTCTCGAAGTGCGAGTAGAACGGCCACAGGCGCGTGCGCTCCTCCGCCTGCGGGTCCAGACCGCCGCGCTGGATGCGGACGAAGGGCCAGGGGGCGTCGATCGACCAGTAGTTCCCGCGGGGGTCGGTCGCGTAGCCGAAGAACGGCCACAGCACGGTCGTGCTGCGGTAGGTGCCGATGCGCGTGCGTCCGAAGAGCGGGAAGAACATGAACTTGGTCGAGCTCAGTTCCTCGGTGCCGGGAGTGCGCTCGCGGTGCCAGTGGAGCAGCGGCCACAGCCAGAACCAGCGCGCGTAGCGGCCGTCACGCGCCGAGTACCCGACCAGCGGCCACACGCGCATCGAACGCGACTGCGGGCCGCTGCTGCGCCCGAAAATCGGCCACAGCACGTGCCAGGAGCGCACTTTCTCGCGCTCGGTGTACAGGAACAGCGGAAACAGCGCGAAGCGGATCTTGTCGTAGGTGAACAGGTGGTCGACCATGCCCCCGAAGGGGAACAGCGCGAAGCGGTCCGTGCCCTTGGCGCTGCGCGAGAGCAGCAGGCCCGGAACCGCGACCAGGTCGAAGCGCGAGCGATCCGGCAGACCCTCGTGCTGCGGCTCCTCATTGCGAGACTGGTAGTAGAACAGCGGCAACAGCATCGTCGTGTGCCCGGTTCCGGACTCGCGGTCGAAGCCCACCGGCACGAGGAAATGCGTGGTGCGGCTGCCGTCGGGGTCGCGGCGCCGGCTCCACAGCGGACGCACGCCGTTGATCCGCGACGTGCTGCCCGGGATCGGGTTCTGGGACAGGTACAAGCCGCCCAGCGCCTCGACCTCGGTGCCGCCGCTCGCCAACGCGTGCCGCGACCACAGCGGTTCGAGGTGGATGTCCGTGCCGGGCGCGGCGCAGCCGGCGAGCGCCAGGCACGCCATCAGCGCCGCGTGCCGGAAGCGGCGCGCTGCCTGCCCGAGGAACATGTGCATGGTCTAGGCGCAGCGGGCTCGGCGATCAAGCGGGAACGAAGCCCGCGAGCTCACGTCACGCGGTTGCTACGCTCTGCGTTCGTCCGATGCCCACGATCCTCTCCGGCGTCCAACCCAGCGGTCAGCTGCACCTGGGCAACTACTTCGGCGCGCTCGCGCAGCACGTCGCGCTGCAGCACGAGCCCGGCGAGCACTTCTACTTCATCGCCGACTACCACGCGCTGACGACCTCGAAAGGCGCCGCCGAACTGCGCGAGCGCGTGCGCGACGTCGCGCTGTCCTACCTGGCCCTGGGCCTCGATCCGGCCAAGGCCGTGCTGTTCCGCCAGAGCGACGTGCCGGAGGTGACCGAGCTCGCCTGGCTGCTCGCCTGCGTGACCGGAATGGGGCTGCTGGAGCGCGCGCACTCGTACAAGGACAAGCTCGCGCACGGCATCCGGCCCAGCGTCGGGCTGTTCACCTACCCGCTGCTGATGGCGGCCGACATCCTGGCCTACGACTCCGATCAGGTCCCGGTCGGCAAGGACCAGGTCCAGCACGTCGAGATGGCGCAGGACATGGCCGGCTATTTCAACGGCGCCTACGGCGAGGTCTTCAAGCGCCCCGAGGCGCGCCTGCCCGCGGCCGCCGCGGAGGCGAAGGTGCCTGGGCTCGACGGCGAGAAGATGTCGAAGAGCTACGGCAACACGATCTGGATCTTCGAGTCCGGCAAGGCGCTCAAGAAGCGCATCGGCGCGATCGTCACCGACAGCCGGCCGCCCGAGGAGCCCAAGGACCCCGAGGGACTGGTGCCGTGCCAGTTGCTGAAGTTGTTCCTGTCCGCCGAGGAATACGCGCAGTGGTGCGAGCGCATCCGCGCGGGCGGCCCCGGCGCTCCCGGCTACGGGCACCTGAAGCTGCGGCTGCAGGAAGCCATCGAACAACACTTCGCCGCCGCGCGCGCCGAGCGTGAACGGCTGGTCCAACACCCCGAGCAAGTCGAGCGCGTGCTGCGCGACGGCGCCGCGGTCGCGCGCGCGCGCGCGCGGGCGACGCG